>Ga0075011_10000651_pt1 | contig 18404 bp, 19 predicted proteins | sample TARM_MetaG_T_14_FD_72354 | JGI IMG/M metagenome (GOLD analysis project Ga0075011, IMG submission 72354) | Freshwater microbial communities from Pennsylvania, USA, analyzing microbe dynamics in response to fracking - TARM_MetaG_T_14 | ecosystem: Environmental > Aquatic > Freshwater > River... | reverse complement strand
GTTCTACTATTTAACTACTTTAAATTCTGCTAAGTCATTACCAGATGGTAATAAGTCGAACACAATACTTAATGATGCTGGTGCAGTTGCATCTTGAGTTAAAGTAAAGTTAGATTGTGGTTTAGCGTTGAAGTAGTGAATTTGTACTAACTCATCACGACCAGTTTCTTGCTCACGAATTTGAGCAGTTGCAAAAATTTCGTAAGAACCAGCGAACTTGTCAGATTTGATAGAGATTGTACGACCATTAGCTTTTTCTAAGTAGTAGATAGCGTAAGTGTCGCCTGGTACAGAGTTTTCACTTAAAGTGATGTTACCAGCAGAGTAAGTGTAAGTTACTTCTCCATCTTGAGGTGTTGCAACTTGACCTACGTTATCAGCAGCTGCGATACGTTCTTGAGAAGTTGAAGTTGCAGTTGTAGTTGTTGTTTCACCTGCTGCTGAAGTAGTTAATGTAACAGCAGCTGATTGCGCACCAGTACCGTAAGCATTTTTAGCAGCAACTACATATACGTATTGTATTGCTGGAGTTAATCCAGTATCAGTATATTGGTTCAATTCAGTTTCTGCAATTTTGCTTCCGTCACGGTAAACTTCGTATGCAGTAGCACCGTCAACTGCTGAGAAGTCAACACGAGCGGTAGTGTCGTTGTAAGTTACAGCTAAACCTACTACTTGACGTGGTAAGTTGTTTTGAGCAGCTGAAGCGTTAAACAATGGGACACCGTCATGCTCTGGGTCATTTGCGCCTTTAGTTTTAACAACTGAGATAGTTGCTGGGTCAATGTTTAATCCAGAACCTAATGCGATTGTACGTGTAGAATCTAAAGTACCTTGCGCACGTTGCATGATGTCTGTTTGACCATCAGTAACTTCTGCACCCATAACCATAGTAAGTAAGTTGAAGTCGAACAATTCAGTATCAACTGTCAAAGTACCACTACGAGAACCATCCCAACGAATTGCGTTAGCACCTTTTTTAGTTGCGTATACAGATTCTGAAGTCCATTCAGAAGTTGTAGCATTTGCGTAGTCGATGTATAGGTCTACTAAACCTGTTGCTTTGTTGACTAAGATTAAGTCTGAAGCATCTTTCATACCATAAATTGACATTTATTTTTCTCTCCTTTTAACTAGTTAAATTTTCTTTTATTTATTTCATTATCCCGTTCTTCTTTCATCTCCGCTAGGTCAACGAATGAGTCGGGTTTAATTCTTTCTTTCCAATGAATAATACTCTTAGAATCCATCTTGAAATTACCAGATGTAAACTGTTTAAGAGTAACATCATATGCTTCTTTATCGCTTACTATCTTAGACATTCTATTAAACACATATATGTTCATATCTAATATAGTTTCGAATGGAATAAATGAGCCTGTCTCAACACTTCGCATAAGAACTTTGTCCGTCCATGTAATAGACTTCCTTTTTTGTTTTCTCATACGTTCGTCATACAGCTTTAGCCAAGCTTGATGTTTGTTATCGCTGGTGATGGATGGAGCAAGGTCATCTGGATTTTTATACCCAACAATATCTTTGATATAGTTTGAAAACCTTTCATACTCCTGTGTATCAATAATCCATTCTTTACCGACATGAATTATCTTACCCTTACTTGTTTTGAAGAAACCATTTGGTTCGCCCTTTTCGTCAACTGAATCTCTCTCTAGCTTAGTCCAATAGCATAAAGAGTCAATTATAATATCTGATAGCGCTCTTGGTTCTTTTTCTCCACTAAATAATGCACCAACTGTTTCGTCCATTTCACTATCTTTAATTAAATCAAACATAGTCGGAAATGATTCTTCAAGCGCATCAACCTCTCTTTGTCTAACAAAGAGTTCTCTTGTCTTTAGCGTAAACATTGTTGTTGCAGTATTAAACATACCGTTATCATCAATAATATCCCTTATCTTAGGAGCGTATATTTCAACACCATCTTTGTATTCGATGGGTTTATTGAGAATGAGATTTGTAGAATTAAATGTCATTTAATATCAACGACCTTGAATCCAATCGTATATCCACCAGCCCTGTTATAGTCTACCCATAACTCTTGTTGCTCTTTTAAGATAAGTTCACCTAATCCAAAACCTCTTTCGGCTTGGAAAGTGTTATAAATCTCTTGTTGCAACAAGTCTGCACGAACACCTTGATTAGTTTCCATAATATCTACATCGCATAGAATATAGAAGATGATGAAGCCTTGAAGGTAATCATTAGAAAAAAGTCGGAACTCTTCTAAGGTCGAGTATTGGAGCGTACCCAATGAAATAACACTTGTCTTTTTAGTAGCAATACCATCAATAAGTCTATACTGTTTGATATTGTTTTGTAGGAGTTCATCCTTTTGTTCTTGTGTTAAATTTGGTTTATTTGCCCAATCTGGTGTCGGATAATAAAGTAATTTACAAATGGTTTCATTACTAATTAACATCTCTGTTGCTTTTTGTTTCCATTTTATTACGTTATTAAGACCTTGTAGACTCTGCTTTCTTCTTCCTTTTTCTGCTTGAACAGCCAATTAATTACCCCCTCACTAATATTTAATCGCAATACTTGCGGTTAATACTCCCATACTTTCACCAGACAATGCTTTGATAACAACTTCTTGTCCAATAAATCTTGGGTCATCTCTAAACTTGATTACAATTTCTTTGTCGTTCTTACTTACAATTTCAAATTGGTTAAATGATTCTAGTGTTTCAACAATCCAGCTATCAACTGGCTCAGTCGATTCATACTTATACGTTCTACTAATTTTAGGATTCTTCTCACCGTAAATGACAATATCTTTTGGTTTTTCTGGCGTATCTATATGATTCGTAGCATCATCCTCTTTATCATAATATTTATAATAATCAGCGATACCTTCTTCTTCATTATCATATGGAGATATAGTATCTTCACTAAGTAGATAGTTTATCAATCCCTCACGTGAAACATCATCAATAAAGTTAATCTTATAAACACGTCTACCAACAAATATACGCTCACCCATCCTCAAGTCTCTTGTGTCTGGATTATTTTGCATAAAGATGGTAAAGTTTGAGTCTGGAACAGACATCATTTTCGTGTCTTTAACACCCATTGTATATAGTGTTTGTGATTGAGAGTATGAGTACCAACCAATACCATTGTTTACAATCTCACCGTTTCGAATCCATTTAATACGTTCATTGGAAGTTTTTATCTTTGCTTGTTGATGTGTTTGGATGGTTTTATGTTCTTCACTAAATACCAACCAATGTACTCCATCCCATTTGATGTAATCTCCAACACCTATTTCTGTTTCGAGTGGTGCAATAATGTATTTATCATCTGATAAATCTTTGTTATTTGATTGTGAATGGTCTTGAATTACTAGTTCCGCCACTCTATTGTCATTAATAGTAACCTCATATTTATTTAATGTTTCATTAAAGTATTTACGAAATTCTCTTAGTTTATTATTAAAGTTTCTCTCAACTGGAGTTTTTCCTTTGATTTCCATTCTCCGTTTGTAGAGTTCTTTATAATCAATCTGTTTATCCATTCATAAAACCTTCAATCGCATTATCCTCTAAGTAAGAGAATCTCATTAGGTCATTCCTAATTTCTAAGCCTAAGTTATTAGATAGGTCTGTTAATGAATTAATATAGTCAGTACCCTTAACTGCTCGATAATCTCTATCTCCGATAGATTTACGCATAAGTTCTTCACTATACAATTTCTCTTTAACCCATTCTAACTTCATAGCTTTTGCAATAAGTAGTTGCAGTTGTAATGAAAGTGTATCATCAAACTGAGATTCGTTAAAGTTGATACTGTCAATTGGTGATGGTGATACTTCTTGTATGGTTAGCATACTGTTAGTAAGATACCGTTTGAAAATATGAGGTAGAACATCATCTCCTACCAAAGATAGTTCATAGTCATCAATCTGACTTAAGAACATGTCATAAATTGTATCAAACTTTGTTGCCATTTTTCACCACCCCTTTATTTTAAATATCTTGTAAATCGTAACCTAAATCTGCAACATCTTCAAATCCAATTGCAATTAATACTTGACGAAGTTTATCTTCTGGAATTTCTTTTTCTCTATGGGCTACCATAGTACCTTCAGCAATTACTTTAGAAAACTTATCATTTTTAGCTGCATCTACCAATTCAGATGTTTCAGACTCAACAATAAAATCATAAAAATCATCAGCATCAAAGTTTTCGTCCTCATCTAAATCTAGGACTTTTCTAGCTTCTGTGTAACTATCTTTTAGTTTTAAAGATTCAATAACATCTTCATAACTAACATCATCATCTAAAACTTCTGTTACTAATAGTGAGAAGTTTCGTAAGATACGTTTACCATTACCACTATTTAAGCTTTTTAGCTCACCATATGTTACAATATCGTCATCACCATTTTGAGAAAACTCAATTCCTAATTTAGGGTAAACGAACATTGAGTGTAAGTTATTTTGTACAACAATTTCAATATTTGAATCAATTCTTTTTCTAGCCATTAATCTCTCTCCCTATCTCTCTTTTAAACACATAATAATTCTCAAAGGCTATCAAGCCCTTGAGAAATAATATTAAACTAGTTTGTAGTAACCGTAAACAGCTGCTTGACGAACTGCAATACCCAATTTTTTCAATGTAAGGAATTCCATTTGCAATGCGTTGTGCGCAAGAGCATCTGATTCTTGAGTGATTGCTTCACCTTCAAGAACAACGTCAACGATTTTTTCGTCAGATGGAATAACTAATAAAGTATTGTCATCAACGATAAATTCTTCTGTACCAGCACGGAATGCATTTGGTAAAGCACGTAATTCAATACCTAATACAGAACCAACAGTACCTAAACGGTTTAATTCGTCACGTCCACGGTCTGATAATGTAACTGCTTCATTACGAGCAATTTTCAATAATGCAGCTTCAGTACCATAAACTGCAACTGATTGAGCACCAGCAGAAGCTTTAATGTGTCCAACTAAAGTTAATAATTGGTCAATATCGAAAGCACCAGATACTTTACGAGTTGCACGAATTCCATCATAAGATTTAGAAATTGATTCGAAAATACGAGCGCCAATTTCGTGAGCGAATGAACGAGCAACGTTTTGAACGTATGCATTCCAGTCAACTTGGCCATTTAAGAATTGTTCTAATTCAGCATAAGTTTTAATTCCATACCAGTCAGTCTCAACTGTGTAAGATTGTGGTAACATGTTTTGACGTCTAATGTCTTGAGTACCAGCCGCAATACGAGCTGCACGGAATAATTTGTTATTAGGGTTACGGAAACGGATTGTATCACCAATAGCAACGCTATGGTAGTTAGCTAATGAGTCGAATTCATTACCAACTAATGATGGTAAAGTTTCGTCAACGATAACATCAACAATTTGGAACAATTTTTCTTTGTTTTCACGGAAGCCACGGTACATCTCACGACTTGAAGCACCCTCCTCAACACCTAGAACATCAAACATCATAGAGCGAATAGCATCTGAACCAGACACTCCATTCATAGAAAAGTCTTTATTCATTTTCATTTCTTTGATTAGTTTTTGTAAATCTTTATCCATTTATATATTTCTCCTCTCTATAATTAGGCGAAGCGAATAACCGCTAAGTCTCCAACGCCTGGTTCGAATTCAACAGCAATACATTTACCAATAACAGTATCGCCTGTAATAGCAGGTGCTACACCTAAACCATTAGCACCAACTTTAACATCGTTACCAGCAACAACGCCAGCAGCGTTTTCAGCATTGAAGCTTACTACATCACCTTTTTGTAAGATGAAAGCACGAGCTGGTTTACCGATTTTAACAGTATCATCTAAAATGTCTCCGAATGCATCTGCATCAGTATCTAAGAATACTGGAGCAACTAATGCATCAAAAGTTCCACCTTCAGTTGCTTTAGTATAAGATACTTCTTCACCCTCTGCAACATTTAATACTGCTCCTAATTCAACAAATTGACCCGCAACTAATTCTTCAGAATCTGAAACAACTGATTCAATGTGACCAGTAGCTGGGATTTTATCTAAACGTAAGTAATTTTTAGCCATTATTTATAATCTCCTTTTCCTTTTTAAAATTATTTATTAAAGTATCGGTTAAGTGTACCGAGGTCTTTATTATCTTTTTGTTTACTAAAGTCAACACTAGCTGTGTATGAGTTACCAGTCTCTTTAGATTCTGACTCTTTAAAGATTGTATAACCAATTTCTTTTTCCAATTCAATAACTGTAAAGTTATTCAATTGTTCTTGCAGTGCTTTATATGAATCTTCAGATAATTTATCAGAATATGATTTAAGTTTTTCTTGTTTTTCTTTTAATGAAAACTCATCATTTTGAGAACGTAATCCTTCAATTTCTTGTTTTAAAGATGCGTTTTCCTCTTCAAGTTCTGCAATACGCTGTCTTAATTCTGTTTCATCATCATCATCTTCAGTTCCTGCTGGGTCATCATCTTCTGCGAAAGATTCTTCTTCCTTGTTTTCTTCATTAGGTTCAGTTTCTTCTGCTTTGAATTCTTCCTCATCAGATTCTTCTTTAGTTTCTTCTTTAGCTTTAGATTCTTCATCTTCTGCTTTGAATTCTTCTTCTTCTGCGACAACTTCAGATTCTTTAGCTTCTTTAGTTTCTTCCTCAGTAAACTGTTCTTCAGTTTGAGATTGTACTTCTTCTTCTGCTACTTCATCTTTTTTGTTTTCTAAATCCAACTCTGCTCCTCCTTCTTCTACATCTTTTGATTCTTCTGTAAACTCCTTGAACATGTTTGCGATTTCCGAACGCAAACTATCAGCTTCAAAAAATTCAATAGTTGAACCTTGCATGGCGGGTCTTACACCTTCGCCTAAAATACATAATGCGGAAAATACTGAATTCTCAATGTTATAAACACCGTTGTCATCTGTATATCCGTCAAGAGCTTCAATCTCCATTGATTGGGATTTTCGCCCATTAGCATTATCAAAAATATTAAGAGTCTTATCAAACTTAGTCCAAAGGTAACCTTCGGTAGTTAGCCATTCCTTACCTTCTCTTAGTTCGATTTTCTCATTAGGGTTTTCTGGAACAAAACCATAAGGAACACCTAAGTATTCAATAGTCATTCCGTCTCTATCAATGGTAATTTCTCGTTCGTGACCTAAGAAATCTTCACCATTTTCGTCCTTTTTAACATAACCAACAATTGGTGTATATGGTAGCGTTTCAGAAAGCTTTAATAATGACTCTCTCGAAAATGCAGTTGCGTTAAGGTTTTCACCTGTATGTGCGACCCATATTTTCACCTTTTTAAACCTACCGTCCATAGTATGTTTATCTACATCTGGCAAAAGTTCATACTCACTTGTATTAATATTAAGTAAGTTCTTTTTCTTCTTATCCAACAAAACACCACCTTTCAATATTATATATTTATATTATTGTTGTCTTTCAGTTTCTTCAGAAGGTTCTTCTTCCTCAACCCTACCAGCTTCACCTGGCTCATTATTTTCTTGAGGTTCATCTTCTGGGTTTACCGTCTGACCAGCGATTGTTTCATTTGTTTCAGTACCAGACATTGTATAAGATGTCGGTTTAGGTTTCATTAATTCATCAATTTTCAGTATATCTTGTTCCATATTTAATTTAGCGTATGATTCCATAGGTGTATAACCTATTGATGCTAAGTAGTCTGTACGTGACCCACCTAAAGTAACTGCATCTTTATAGTAAGAGATGTCGTCCTTCCGTGAGTATATATTCTGTTTTATGATGTTAATTTTCCAACTATTACCGCTCTCGGTTTTAATCTTAGAAAGAACCTCATTATAATAAGCTTCAAGTATTGGTAAGACTGTATTGTACATCCAAGAAGCATCCTTATTAACTGACATAGTTAGAATTGCAGCACTCTTAATATCTCCACCAAATAACACGGAAGGTGTACCAGCAGATGTCATCATTTGCTTTTGCGCACCATCTAAGTTTGTGTATGCAGCATTATTTGTACCAGCAACATTTAAGCTCTGTACCTCTAATGGAGTAACGAACACTCCTACACCATCTGGTGTTGAAGCATTGATAACTTGATTCCATTTCTGAGCAGTCTTAGGATTCATTTTGGGATTACCGTCTTTATCCATTGGAATCTTTGCGCTAAGCAATCGAACAGTATCAATCTTATCTTTGATTGCAACGTTATCCTTAGCACTTTCAATTAGACTAGCATCCTCTAATAATGACATATGCTCTGGTAAACCAATACCGCCATTACGAATAGCCGATTGGTCAAATGTAAGAGCAAAACCTTTATTACTTACAATATAGTAAGTACCGTCAATCCATTTGTCTGGGCTAGAGCTAGAACCATCTTCTTTAGCCTTAACTAATTCAGAAGGGAAGCCCTTTAATTCTCCAATTTCATCTGGCAATTTGGAAACGTCAATACCAAAACGGTAGACACCATTCTCAATACCAGTTATAATACACATTGAAGGTGGAAACTCCATGTATACAACACCATTACCATCAGATATTTCATAGAAGAATGACATACCTTGGATAAGTGTTTGTTTTACAAAATATGGTGCGTATCGCCTAATCTCATATTTGTCAATCTGTTCTGCAACCGTTAAGAATTCTTCAAGTGAGCCAGAAAGTTCAAAATTGTTTTTTGCGTTTGGGCTAGGATAAATACCATAATTGTATGTTGGCATTGAAGCATAATAATTAATAACACGATTAAAAGTACCATTTGTATGATATAAGGATTGCATGGCATTAATAATACTAGTATAATTCGAGATAGGATTACTTAAAAAAGTCTTGATTCTCGATGCTGTATTATTTACCGAAGATGATGTAGACATCAATCTACTTGCTCTAATATCCATATTTGCATAATCAGTTAAGCTATAAATACGATTTTCTCTTGACACAAATGCACCCCTTTCTACCATTCAAATCCTGTGAACATAAATTCTTCAAAATCTTCATTGTTTGATTTTTGTTTATTTAATACTTCTATTTCGTTTGCGACATGATTACAATATGCCAATGAACTATATCTATCCTTAGTTCCATCTGAAGGCTCTGTAATCTTAATGTTGTTACCTTGGTATCTCCACTCTAGTGCATTCAACTCATTAATTAAAGCAGTAGATTGTTGGAATGATGCCAAGTGTTTATGTTGTTTGTCTTGAGATAATGTTAAGAATTTCAATGATGCATTCTGAACTAAATCTTCACGCTTGACAACTTCACTAATTGGTAATTGTAATTTTCCAGACAAGAAGGCTGATTTTAATTCAGTAGCAATCATAGTATTCAGAGATGCTGAAGCTTTAATCGTATATAGCACATTCATTGAATTAGAAGGCGCACGGTCTGCCATAACTGCATCATTATATGAAGCCCATGAAGGGTACTCCATATCTCTTTCTGTATCGTATGTTTCTTCTGCTAACCTGTCATACACACCAAGACCTACACCAGTAGCATCTAGTACCGCATATGAAGCTTCAAAATCGTAGAACAATCGTTTAAACTTAACTGCTAAGTCTTTATCTTTGATAGCAGTACCAATTGATTCTATAAACACAACCTGTCGTTTATATCCACCATCTTTATCTGGTAGCAATCTCATACCGAACATAACACTTGTATCGTTATTATGTTTATTTCCATCACCCATTAAGGCAACGTCAAGTGAAATAACTCTAATTTCGCCTTCAACCATTTTAAGGTTTGAAAGGTCTTTAGGTCTTGATAACTTCTTGTTTTCGAGATATTCAAAGTTATCTGGTTGAATAAATACCTTCTCAACTGTACGACTATTAATCATAGCTTCAAGGTTAAAGAATGCATTTTCATTCTCACCTACGAATTGACCTTCATACTCCATAGCAAAACTATATTTGTCGAAAGCTGGGTCGGTCATAATATCGGTTACGTCTTTCTGTTCTAGTAATCCATGCATCAATGATAATTGATATGAGAAAGCTAGAGCGAAATAACGACCTGGATTCTTTAACATTTTCAAGAATACGTTCTTATACTCCGCATAAGACCAATCACTCTTGTACCATGCTGATGAAATCTTAATTTCGATATTATCTTCTGAATAATCTTTGTACTTGTTTGGGTATCTACTTTTAAACCTCGGTATACGTGGAACGTTACCAATAGGCTTGATTACTGTATTTACTATATCTTGTTCAATCATACGGAACTCGTCCATGATAATAACATTACCACGAACACCACGAGAGTTATCAGAAGATGCAATGATTGAAATCTTTGACCCATTCTTGAAAACTACTTCCGCATCATTTACACCAGTCTTGATGTTTCTAGCTGAGCCAATTTCATTTCTCAATCCGCTTGATACATGATATAATGCCACTATCTTTTCGGATATAATCATTCTAGCTTGATTTTTAACACCAGATGCAATAACAACCTTAGTTCCTGGGTATAAGATACATCTTGTAACTGCGTATACAGCTGTTAGCCAAGACTTACCAATACCACGAGGAGCAATCATAACAAACATAGGTGAGTAATTCATTAGATATATTGTTATCTTTTGAAATAAATGTAAGTCAATATCTAAGTAATCTTTAACAAATCTATGTGGGTTAGCCTTCCAAAAGGTTGCCCACTTCATTAAGTTTTCTTCCCTTTGTTGGAAGATTGTTTTCTTTGGTTGATTATTCATAGTCATCACCATCATCAATACCAGGAACTTCACTATCTAATAAATCATTTTGAAGTTGAACTTCTTCATCAGATAATTTAATAATATTCCTTTGTGATGGAATTGTAAATGCTTTATATATGTAGTCTTTGATTCCGTCTACATCTAGGAACTCCTTACCAATACTTGGCGTAGGCGCATTTAATTCCCATTCTTCGATTCTTTGACCAAATGATTTTGTTGCATTTCTTTCATTAATATCAGACATGTCTAATCCAAGATTTTTCAAGTCATCAATATATGTTTTTTGTAAGTCTTTAATTGACCTAGTGTCACCACTATCTAAAGCATAATCTAATTGGTTTGAAATCTTTATATTTGTAACATAACGCTTTTCTTCGTATTTTGTTTTTGGTGGTTTCAATGAAGCTAACTCTGCATACTTACTTTCAGCACTTAGGTAATCTTCTTTCGGTAAACCAGCACCCCAACGAATAATCATTTCATCAGTAACTGTGAAATCAATTATATCATCTTGTGGGTCAAATTCACTATCAAAGAAAGTTCTGTATTGAGACTTTGGTGCAATTGATTTAATGTATCGTGTTATTACTTCAAAATGGTCTCCATCTTCAGCAATACGATTCCATAAACTATCAACATAAGGAATGTTTAACATTCTTAATGCATCTTTAGGATTGCCATCTCGCTCTACTTTTTCTTTAATACATTGCGAGTGAAACTGAACGCTATCAGTATATTCTGAGTTTCTGTGTCTAATAGTTTTAGCTTTTGCAGACCTTCCACACAAAATACAAATCTTCTCATCACTCATTCTATCACCTACTAATCTTGAACAATAACGTTGTTAATGAACATAGATAAGTTACGCAATATCTCTGAGTAACGTCTAAAATCTTCAATATCTTTAATATCCCATTGTTTCTCTGGTCTGCCAGCATACTTATCACTAATTGAGTCCATACGCATAACAACACCTGTGATGTGGGATTCTACACGTAGAATACTTTTTTCTTGCATATAATTCCCTCCATTTTTTTAAATATAAAGCAAAAACGAGGACAACAAAACTAGTTGCCCTCAACTTTTACATTGACTAAAGCCTAAGCTTTTAGTTTCGATTTAGCTTTAATTTTAATAGAAGGTACTGAAGTTTCTACTGTTTTAGTTGCGATGTTGTAGAACTCACGCTCTGGAGTTTCGTATTTTTCAAATTTAACGAATCCTTGTAAGTCAACTGTATCACCAGCATCTTGTAATAATTCTTCTACTGAAGTTTGTAATGTTTTAAGTAATTGTGCTGTATCTTTCTTAGTGATTTTAACACCTTCACGACCAGCTACCTCAACAATTTTGTTTACTAATTCTGTTTTTCCGTTACGCATATTAATTTCTCCTCTCGCACTCTCTCGTGCATAAACCTTATTTTTTATTTTATATTATTTTTAAAATTATACCTCTGGTGCAAATGGGGGTTACACCAGAAGTAAATAGTTTTATATAGTGGGGCTGTACTATATTTTATTTTGTGAAGGTAATTACCCCTTCATATCTATACCACAAAACTTTGCCCTTTGTCAACCAAATATAGTCTTATTATAGATTTGTTTCAATCTTTTATTAACATATTGCCTAGTTAAACCGATATTTCTTGCGATGTCTGACTCAGACATATTCTCTGTTAGTAAGTTAATCATCTGAATGTCTTGTTCATTGTCGCAAGAGTCTAACATGATATTGTAAATTTCAAACATGTTGTCTTTTAAAAACTCATCATCAATATCAGATTTTAAATTTTTCAATATTAATTTAACATGTTTTAACTTAATATTATTGATACTAAACAGCTCTGCATACTTTAAGAAGTTGCTTTCTCTATTTATGAATTCCTCAATATTATTAATATCGTCCTCAACGTAATCAACCTCTGGGATTGGTTCATCAAGCTTCATCCCTGGTTTAGGATTCCATGATTCATTCTCATCTATGTCTGAATGTTTCTTGGCTTGATAAGCATCCTTCTTGTAGAAATGTGCTTTATCTCTGTAAAAACTATATTCTAAATCTTTATTGAAATCTTTTGCTCTAATTAAATATGTGTATATTTGCTTATAGTGTTTATTTCGCTTAGTTTCACTCTCAATATCATCCACAAAATCAAAGAATCCGTTATCTGATAAAAGTTTCATTCTGTCATCATATAAATCAATATCATAATTTAGATTGAGAACCTTTCGTGTTTTTCCATTACCTAATTCTGTTACCTTAATTAAATTATTATTTTCATAATATACTTTATTTGCCAACTACATCACCCATACAAGCCCCTTCTATATGTCTTAATCTTTATACTTATATTATAACACCTTGACCACAATAAGTCAATAGTTTTCTTACTTAAACCTCTATATTTATTGGTGGGTCAAAGTAATGCTTACGACAAACTGGTAAATAACTTTCATTTCCACCTGTCTGTATTTGTTCACCATGATATACAGGATTACCATCATGCATTCTCATGTTCATAATCGCCTTACTCTCACAGAACCAACAGATTGTTTTGATTTCTTCTACCTTATCTGCCATCTCAATTAAACGTTTAGTTCCTTCAAACAACTGGTTTTGAAAGTCATTCTTTAATCCATAACAGACAACAGGAATGTTAAGTTGGTCTACAACTTCAACTAAAGACATGATACTATCTTCCAATAAGAATTGAGATTCATCTATCAACACACAAGATATTCTGTTTAAGTTATTCTCTGTTTGTACAAAGTCAGAAATAGAACAGCCTAACTCCTCAATTACATGAGCTTCAGAACTTAATCCTGTTCTGCTCTTTACTACACCAACACCATATCGGTCATCAACACTTGTTGTTAGCAAGATAACATTCTTTCCTTGTTCTTCATAGTTATGTTTTACTTTTAGAATATCAATTGATTTTCCGCTATTCATTGTTCCATATCGGAAATATAATTTAGCCATATCGTTCCTCCAATTTTATCTTATGAAATACATTTTAACATCTTCTAAAAATATTGTCAATGACTTATTTGCTCTAACACCTCACTAGAGACACTAGGGTTGTCTGTGAGCTTACTAAAAACTACTTGAGCATAATTATACTCTGGCACAATAACACATCACTAACATACCAAATTTTAAGAAATACGTATATGTTATTTTCTCATCTCTTTTTCTGCTTCAGTAATATCTACATCAATAATTTGTTCTTTAGGATTCTTAGTGTTTGACTTGATTAGATTTAATAAGTAGATTTTCAAGAATGTCATTTCTTCATAATGACAATAATAGTTTGTCCAGCTACCATAGTTATCATAGTTTTCAAACATTCTTTGCACCTTAACAACCTTAATAATTTTATTTTTTATTAAGTTATCACGATTTCTCTTAAATGTTGACAATGACATATTTGCTTTTTCTGATAAGATATTAACACCAACATTTGTAAAACTTCTACGGAAAATATTTGCGTTATCTAAATTCCTTTCAGAGAAAACCTTACCATAATCCTTGTCTGCATTCCAATATCTATCACTTCTAATATAGTTTATTTCACTAAAAATAGACATTGCAATTGCAACTGCGTTATATTTATCATTATTCTTCTTAATTTTAATTAATTTTAAATACTCAGAAGTTGATAGGTAAAAATAGTTACCTACTCCATTATTGTTCAGACTAAAAATAGACTGCTTCAATATAAATAATCCTTTATCCATTTCATCAATGTATTCAATATCGAATAACCCAAAAGATACAAGTCTATCAATACTCTCTTGAATATTGTTAATTGTACGTGATTTTTTAATACTTAAATCTAAAGCAAGAGCATTTGCGATTGATTCAGCTCTAATAACACTAGTTGAAAGTTCATTTTTATAATCAAGACTATTATTCAATACCATTGTAGAAACAGCTAAATGAACAGCATAGTCAATGCTTTTAGAATATAATGAATGCTGAAATCCATATTGTGATACACGAATTTCCGGCCCAAATCTTAAGTTTAACTCTTTTAAACTGACAGCCCCGTCAAATAAATAATCTGCTTTCTTATCAAAATCTTTCTCCTTCATCAACATTTACATTTCCCCCATACATATTTTTTTATTTAAGCTGATTATATCATCTATATTTTTCTATGTCAACAATAACTTTACAAAAATAATAATTTAAAAATAATAACCAAAACCCAAAAATAAAAAGTCCAACTCTACGCCCCCCGTTTAATGTTGTTTTATTAGGGTTTTATTAAGGGTTTAATTAAAGGGGGGTCATTTTTGTCCGATTTAGGACGTAAATGAAAATTGCGTGTCCTATTTTGGACATAAATGAAAAACGTATGTCCGATTTTGGACAAATGTCCTAAATTGACCAAAATCTTTTTCAAAAATGTCCGATTTTGGACAAATATGACACCTCAGAAGAATGTTGATATATCAACGTTTTTAACACATTGGTCAAAAATGGTGGTGTCCACCATATCTGACACCCCCCTATATAATTTATCTACTCTATATAATGAAGATATATTATTTTTACATTTTATCCATTTTACTATTGCAATTGCTATCTATATATGTTATAATTAACTTAGTCAATTAACAAATCAAATGGGGGAGATTAAATATGACTTCAGTAAAATTAACAAGTAATCAAAAATATGCTGTAAACGCCAAGAAAGGTAACTACCTTGTAATGGCTGCTGGTGGGTCTGGTAAATCATCTGTTTTCGTAGCTAGAATCGCTAGTTTAATTATGAAAGACAATGTAATGCCAGAGAAGGTTTTAGGGCTAACCTTTACTAAGGATGCATCTGAAAATGTACGTAATAGATTGAATAGTTATATCGGACAATCTAAAGCTAAGAAGATTGATATGTCTACATTTCATTCGTTTGCTTATAGATTCCTTAAGCGAGAGTTTCCTAATGAATATGCTAATATCAATATTATTCAGTCATGGATGGAAAACTCTATTGCATCTGATATAGTTAGTAAACCTAATAGAAACAATCCAAATGGATTAGGATTAGGTATCTTGCCAGCTCAATTAGTTAGTTTTGTATCGTATCAGAAAGCTAATCTTGTTCGTAAAGGTGATGAGATTATCCTTACAAATAAGACAAAAGAGCTAGAAGATATTGTTGGTAGAAGATTATTACAATCAGCTTTTGATATTTACTGCACTCAAGTATCTAGCAATCGTGTATACAGCTTTGATGACCTATTATTAGAAACATACTATCTATTACTAAATGATGACGAGTTATTAAATAAGGTTAGAAATAGCTACGAATACATTTTAGTAGATGAATTCCAAGATACATCGACAGCTAATATGGAAATTCTTAAGCTTATTGGCAATGATAATCTATTCGTTGTAGGTGACTTTAGACAATCAATCTACTCATTCTCAAGTGCAGAAGTTGATAATGTATTAGAGTTTAAGAATGAATTTGATGATGTAGAAATAATTGAATTAGAAGATAATTTCCGTTCAACGGATGCCATTATCGAAATCTCAAATGATGTAATCAACAGTTCTCCAGATGAACGATATGCTCAATTTAAGGAAGCTAATGGTGCTAGAGAGGTTTCTGGTGACCCAGTAAATATCACAGTCTACAACAATCAAATGGATGAGATTGAATTTACTATTAAAGATATTAAGGATAAAGTTGAGAATCACGGTTACAAACTTTCTGACTTTGCTATCTTGTCGAGAACTAACAATGAGCTAGGTCTTTATGAAACTAGATTATCTGATGATGATATTCCTGTTCGTATTAGCGGTGGTAAATCATTCTATGATAAAGCTGAGATTGTAGATATTATTAGTTACTTACGTATTGCTTTAGACGTAAACGATACTCAATCATTCCAGAGAATCATTAATAAACCGAACCGATATATCTCTAAGAGTATTATCAATAATCATGCAGACAAGTCATATAACAACAAGACTAACATTGAGTACGAATTACATCATTCAAAAGATTTAGGGCGTGCAAAGGGTAATATCAATAACTTACTAAAAGTAATTGAAGATATTCGTTCACGAATTGAAGATATGAGTGCATATGATATTATCAAGTATGTATATGAGCGTACAAATTACAAGAAAGACCAGATTGAAGCTAAAGCAACAACCTTAACAGAGTATTATAATAAGACAGAATCATTAGATTCATTCTTAGAAAGCTCAAGAGGTGTTCCTAGTGCCAAAGCATTCTTGCAAAAGATTGATATTATTAAAGCAAATAACAAGAAGAACAAAGATGAAGATGCATTAAACTTATCAACTATTCATAGTGCTAAAGGATTAGAGTACAAAGTTGTATATGCTGTTGGCATGAATGATAAGAACTATCCACATGAGATGGATATTGACTATGAGGAATCAAGACGATTAGTGTATGTTGCATTCTCTCGTGCTAAAGACGAGCTAAATGTAAGCTACCCTGTTTATCAGATTGATGAGGAGTCTACAAAACCTTCACCATTCCTAATAGATATTGATGGAGACAATATCAATAAGGTAACTAGAGATGTCATTAGTGAAGGCAAGAAATACAGTTCGTACAAGTACAAGGGGGAAGATAATGAAAGAATTTGATATTGATTACATGCAAGCTTTATTTATTGGGCTATCAACATTAGCCTATACAACTGCTTTTTTTATTGTAAGATATTTCTTAGGTGAGAATGTAGCTTTGACCGTTCTACTATTTGCTATTGGCTTCTTGCATACTAAGAAGGCAGAATATAAAATGACAATGGAATCCATTTTACAGCACATGGCAGAATCGTTAGGTGAAGATTTTACAGTTAAATTTCTTAAAGATATTGTAGCTAAAGAACTAGAAGATATTGATGAATAATAAACTGGAGTCCATATTTTTATATGGACTTTTTATATTATATGTGTTATAATATATTAGGGGAGCAAGGGGTACGCTATGTTGAAACAATAGGAGTGGTAAATATGAATAAAAAGGATGAAGAATGTTCTCAGATAAACATGAAGGCAAGAGATGTTCTTAGAAAAAATGTCAAAAGAGGAACGTTTGATAGTATTAATGGTGGCGAGAAGATAAGGGAAGATTTAGAGAAGGATATATTAGAGGATATAGAAGTTAGTCGTAGAATTAGAGACCTAGAACAAGAAAGTGATGAAAATCTAAGGATTATCATGAGTGAAATGGATGAGATAGCCAAAAGAACAGCACGTATCAATATTTTAGTGTGGTCTTTTATACTAGTATTTTTTGTCCTTACAGCAACATTACTCTTTGGATTGTTTATAGGATGGTGATTGTATGGATGAGATATTGATAGTCCTCGCTTTAATGGCAGCAACTCTGTTCTATTTAGCTGGAAACTTGTATGTATTTTTAAGGATTTATGATACTTTTGAAATAAGAACCAGACGTAGACCAATAAGATTGATTTACATCCTTAGTTTCTTTTCTTTAGCATCTATGTCTTTGGAGATTTATAAATATGTTGTCACTAAAATATGGAGTGCTGACAGCTATTATATTGTAATATTCTTTTTATTATCTATATTATTATTGCTTCTACTATTAGACGTTTCAGAATGGGTAGAGACCTATATATATATTAAGGTTGTTAATGAAAAGTATATAAGCATATATG
>Ga0075011_10000650_pt1 | contig 18415 bp, 21 predicted proteins | sample TARM_MetaG_T_14_FD_72354 | JGI IMG/M metagenome (GOLD analysis project Ga0075011, IMG submission 72354) | Freshwater microbial communities from Pennsylvania, USA, analyzing microbe dynamics in response to fracking - TARM_MetaG_T_14 | ecosystem: Environmental > Aquatic > Freshwater > River... | reverse complement strand
TTCATGGTGACAAGTATGACTATTCACTAGTTAATTACATAAATATAATGGAAAAAGTATCCATTCATTGCCCTGAACATGGGATGTTCGAACAGACTTCAAATGATCACTTAAGCGGAGCTGGTTGCCCTGGTTGCGCTAAGTCTGGGTTTGATAGAACCAAGGCTGGTTTTCTTTATGTGTTAAGATCTGATTGTGGTCGATATATGAAAATAGGTATCACCCATGACCCGAAGCAACGCTATTCATACTTATCCAAAGCAACCCCATTCTCATTCGAACGAATCGAACTCGTTGAAGGTCAAGGTGACTTGATAGCTAACCTTGAGAAAGAATTGCTTGCTGAGTACAGACCAGTAGATTTCACAGAGACATTCAATGGTTATACTGAATGGCGCTTGTGGGATGAGTCTATAAGAACTAAACTGTTGACATCTAAAATTCAAGGGTGATCTAAATGAAATGGTGGCCGTGGGGGAAAAATCAGAAATCTGAGGGTAGTAAAGCCCTCGGAAAAGCGAGTGTAGGAGCAACACTGACACTCGATGACATTGCTAGTATGAGCAGTGGTGGTCTCTCGTCAAAAATAGAGGCTGTTTACGCTTGCTGGAGAGACAAATCTGAAACTGTTGGTCAGTTACCTATAAAACTTTACGAGACGTCTAAAAAAGGCAGAAAGGAACTCAGTTCTGGTCGAGTTCATCGGATCTTTTGTGAACGACCGTGTGAGTACATGACTTTTCAGTCGTTCATGGAGATGCTTGTAGTAAGTCTCGACAGGTTCGGTGCTTTCTATGCTTACGTTGAGCGCAATGACCTCGGTAATGTGATGAGTATCATCCCGTTCCGGTATCAAGGTAATGTTCACCCGAGTATGGATATCAACGGTAACGTCTACTATCAATACGTCACAAACGACGGTAAGCCCGGTGACCCGTATCGAACTGAAGACTTATTTATTATTAAGTCGTTTACGTTTGACGGGTACACCCCAATAAGCCCACTGGTTTATAATGCTCGATTGCTCGGTATCGCTGCCGCTCAAGAAGAAACTGCGTTCGAGAGCCAAACAGACGGCATCACTGCTCGGATGTATGGGAGTACACCAAATGGTTTTAAAGACGATAATAAAATAGCCAGATTACAAGAACAAATCAAAACCCTTCGTGGGCCGAAAGGTACTTCTTCAATACCTATTTTTGAAGAAGACTTAAAATTCCATAGTTTTAAACTAACCCCAGCAGAAACCGAACTCTTGAAAGCCAGGGAAATGACCATCAACCGCATTTGCCGGGTCATGCGTGTACCTGTTCACCGTGTCGGCGTAGCGAACAGTAATACAGGTACTGGTGATGTGTTTGACCTCGACGAGGCATACATGCGCGACTCACTGAACCCTATTCTGGTGAAGGTGGAGAAAGCATTGAACCCATTACTGCCCGCTGGATATGAGCTTGAATTCGACCGTAACGCTTTCTATGCAGGCTCACCGTGGCGGCTGGTTGAGCATGTTGAGAAGGCGGTAAAAGGTGGTCTCTACAGCATCAACGAGGGTCGCAATGCTCTTGGTGAAGAACCGGTTGAAGGTGGTGATGTATTTGCCATCGACAATAACAACGTTGTCTATGGGTCATGGAACGAGTTAGAATCTATGCAAGAACGCCTCTATGGCGCTAATAATCAACCGAAATAAAACCCACTGAGGACAAACCTGATGGGCAATAAAACTCTCGACCTGAGTGTTCTTGAATTTAAGGCTCTCAGTGGTGACCGTACTTTCTCCTGTTATGGAAACGTGAAAGGTAATATCGACCATGCCCTTGACCGAGTTGTCGATGGTGCGTACCGCGACAGTGTTGCAGCACACAAAGCTGCTGGCACCATGCCTAAATTCTTCTGGATGCACAACCCATGGGAACCTCCTGTCGGTATGTGGGAGAAGATGGAAGAGGACAGCAAGGGTCTCTACCTGGAAGGTAAATTCGCTAATACCCCTCGTGGTAACGAACTCTACGAGTTGTACCGTGAAAAGGCACTTGACAGCTTCTCCATTGGTTATCGTGTGAACGATGAAAAATGGAATAGTCAGCTCGGGTGTAATGACCTGATTAAGATTGACATTCGTGAAGTCAGTGCTGTGACATTCGCCTGTAACGAAGAATCCCGCCTGGTTGACATCAAGACCCGTATCGCAGAAGGTCAGATTGTTACCAAAGCTGAACTCCGTTTGCTGCTCGAAAGTGTTCCAGTTGGTCTGAGTAAGCGCCAGATCGAACGTATCACTGCTGACTACAAACCATCGACTGACGAAATTGATCTGGATGATTTGAAAAGTGTTCTTGAAAAGAGTCCGCTGTTCAAATAAGATTTACACATCGTGTGGAGACACTGATAACGCTTGGATAAGCGCAAAGGTAATTCAACAACCATTTTATTAGCAAGGAGTCAGATATGACTTTGGAAGAACTGAAAGCGCTTATCGAAAAGGCGACCGCCAATTTCGAGGCACAAAAGAAAGAGAATGAGACTCTGACTGTAGCCATGAAGGCACAAGAAGAGAAATTCATTCAGTTGAAGGGTGACTTCGACAAGCTGAAAGAAGGCGGTGACCAGGATGAAGCCAAGAAAATGGCTAAAGATCTGGAAGACCTCGCCAACGAGATCAGTGACCTCCGCTCCAAGCACAAAGAGCCGATCACTGTCGTCACCCAAGAACAGAAACAGGCAATCCACGACGCCGTTCTGAAGCCGGTAATCGGTGAGTGGCTGAAAGGCAAGAAGAACAACACTTCTCCTGAGCTGTTCAAGTTCATCGAGCAACAAGGTGTCGAGCGTTTCAAGACCCTGAACATCACCAACGCCGATGAAGGTGGTCGTGCTGTCGCTGAAATCCTGTCTCGTGACGTGATCGAGTACGCTCGTGAGTATTCCCCGGTGCTGTCTCAAGTCGGTCGCAAGCCGTCTATGACCCGGAATTTCCGCGAGCTGGTTCTGGTAACCTACCCGTCCGTTCAGGAAGGTATCGAGAACGTCGCTGGTGTGGCCGTGGCTGAAACCACCACCCAAGAGTACAAAGAGGTCAAATCCAAAGAGTTCAAGGTCAACGCCAAGCCGCGCATCACCGATGAAGCGATGTATGGTGCCGACATGGACCTCTACGGTGACTTGGTTCGTCTGTTGGGTCGTGAAGTGGCAATCTACCTGGCTGCTCAGGTTCTGTACGGCAACGGCACCGGCAAGAACGCTCGTGGTATCCTGTCCAGCAACCGTGTCGACATCACCGATGGTACGGGTAAGTCCTGGCTGCCGACCCTGGCTGCCGACCCCGCTAACGCTCGTCCTGCTGATTACTACCCTGTAATCGGTACTGGTGTGAGTGGTGACCTGGGTGCAGACGACGTTGCTCGTGTGAACTTCCTGATCGACCTGGTGAACACCCTTCCGACCCAGTGGTTGGCTCGTGCCAAGTTCCACATGAACCGGAAGACCAAGGCAAAACTGGAGAAAATCCGTGATGGTGATAACAAGCCGATCTTCCTGAATTCCTATCGTGAAGGCGGCGGCTTCATGCTCATGGGGTTCCCTGTTGTCATCGACGACACTCTGCCTGACATGACCGCAAACAGCACTCCGATCATCTTCGGTGACATGGGTTCTGCCTACGCCATCAACGACGGTGACATCGACAAACTTTTGATCGACCCTTACTCCGTCGACGAGTGTACTGTTGTGAAATACTCGAAAGAGATGTTCGAGATGGTTCAGAATAGCGACGCCATCCTGATTGTGGCTGCCACCACAAATGATGGTACTGTCGGTCCGTAATAAATCCCTCTGCTCGCTGTGATTTTAGCCACTCTTCGGAGTGGCTTTTTTTATGGCCTCGGTTTATCATAACTCGTGCGGATAGACCGGCCAGTCGAACTGGTGGAACGTAGACCACCTTGCCGCACTTCATCTACGAAACCTGCTACGAGGTTGTTCCGTGAAAAAGTTAACTACCAAAGAATTTATTGATCGTGCTCGTGCCGTTCATGGTGACAAGTATGGTTACGCCTTTTCTGTCTACAGGTCTACACATCAGAAACTCATAATCAACTGCCCAGAGCACGGGGTGTTTGAACAGAGCCCAGCTAACCATCTCAGTTCACACGGTTGCCCTGATTGTGGTCTCATTAATATATCTTTAACAAAGAGAAGCAACAAAGAATCATTCGTGAACAAAGCAAGACAAATTCACGGAAATAAATACTGCTACTCAAAAGTTCTTTATATAAATAACTCGTCTAAAGTAATCATACTGTGCCATGAACATGGTGAGTTTACTCAAGTACCAACCAGCCATCTGCGTGGTAACGGTTGCCCTATGTGCGCTGGTAAAAATAAAGATACAGGTAGCATAATAAAAGAGTTTAGACTGGTTCATGGAAGAACATATGATTACGATAAGGTGGTCTACTCTGGTGCACACAACAAAGTTACCGTCAGATGTGAGAAACACGGTGATTTCGTTGTGTCTCCTGCTAACCATTTAAAAGGACGAGGTTGCCCTGGTTGCATAAAAACAGGTTTCGACAGAACCAGGTTAGCTTCACTCTATGTCCTTCGCTCCTGCTGCGGTAGATACATGAAGATAGGTATCACTCATAACCCAAAGCAGCGTCACAACAAACTCAAACGCGATACACCATTCTCATTCAGGTGTGTAGAGCTAATCGAAGGTACCGGTGAACAGATGGCTAATCTTGAGAAAAAATTACTCGCTGAATACCAGCCAGTAGAATTTGCAGAGACATTTGATGGGTCTACTGAATGGCGCTTGTGGGATGACTCAGTTCGTCATAAACTGTTGACAGTCACAATTAGGTTTAACTGACATGTATAAGAAGATTGTTTCACAAACCACACTTGACGGCCTCATCACTCTCCCTGAAGTGAAGGCTCACTGTCGTGTGTTTAATAGCTTCGAAGACACCTACCTCAGTTCACTCATCCCCGTCTGTTTGGATTTATGTCAAAGCTACACCGGACGTATGCTTACCACAGGCTCTGCCGTTGTCGTGGTGCATAGCTGGCAGAGTCAGGTACTACTCCCATACGGAAATGTCACAGAAGTCACCAAGCTCGTTCTGGATGGCACTGAGAGCACTGCATTCACGTTCGACGACGTGAGTCAGATAATCTCTATCAATGCTCCGTATGCCACAGCGCGGATTGAGTTCAACGCTGGTTACGAAACTCTCCCTGTCGTCGTTAAACAGGCTGTTCTGGTGATGATTAACACAGCCTTTAATAACCGTGATGATGTGGTCGTCGGTCAGACTGTGAATGAGATGCCCAGGACCAGTCGTGACCTTCTTGACAGGGTTAAACTACCATGGCAATGAACATAACAGCCGGTCGGCTTCGCCATGTCGTCCAGTTTTTGGAACAGTCATCCGATACGAATGAATGGGGTGAACCAGTACCACCAGTGCCACTGTTTGGCCCCATCATGGCAGAGGTGGTAGTCAGGTCAGGATCTGAAAGTAGTAATTTCGGAATTGAGCTGACTGATGAGGTTGTCACGGTTCTTACCTGGTACGACCCGAGAGTTAAGAATAAACACCTGATGAACTGGATTGACACTGACCAGATTTATGAAGTGTCCCACGTAAAACCGGATGAACTCCGGCGCGGGATGATAGTCACATGTAAGGTGCAACGAGATGGCTGAGACCACGACATGAACACAGCACTGATAGCACTACTCAAGACAACCCTTGGTTCAGGTATCACCGTCTACACCGGCGCGATACCTGAAGGGGTGGATAAGCCTTGTGTCCAGGTCAGCATGGTGAGCAATTCAGACAACCGAGTCATTGCCGGTCAGAAATACGGTAATACTCAGGTTTATCGAATGACTGTGTTCGCTCCAATACAGTCACAAATACAGGGAATCCTTGATACCTTGGAGACTTTGGATAATACTGTAAACGCCGATTTTCAACGGATTTTTGGTCAGTGGATACTGACTGAAGCGAAACAACCAGGTCAGGTGCTTGCAAGGGCATTCTATGACCTCACTGTTTATATTTAGAGGATAATGATATGTCTAACGTGATCCTGATTGCAGGTACTATCGTTGAGATGCAGGTCACCACGGGGATGACTACATCTTGGCAAGAAGTACCCCGCCTGACCGAAATCGGTGCTGTTGGCGAACAGAGTGAACCGAAAGAAAAAACGACTCTCTCTGACCATGTAAAAAAATACGATTCCGGTATGCGTGATGCACCGGACAAGAACCTGAAGGGTCAGTACGTCCCGCTGCAACAGTCGGGTGACCAGTATTTCAACGAGTACACCCTCCAACAGGCTTTCATCAAGCGTTGTCGTGACGAGGAAGAATTCAATATCCGTGTCAAATGGCCGGACGGTGAAGTCAATGGTTTCCTGTTCAAATCCCTTGGTTTCGAGTGGGATGCTGGTAACCAGGAAGAGTGGAAGATGTTTACCGTTAACGGCAAACAGAACTCCCGTGTGGTCTATGACCTGACCGTAACAGGCACAGCCACTGTAGCTACTGCTGCTACCACACAGCTGACTGTGACCACCACACCTGCTGGTGTAGTCACTAACGACGGTTCTGACAGTGGTTCTGTAGTCTGGACATCATCTGACCCGTTGAAAGCTACTGTTGACCAGAATGGTCTGGTGACTGGTGTAGCTGCTGGTGTCGCTATCATCACTGCTGAGTTCCGTGGTGTGGTCGGTGAGCTTGAGGTTACCGTATCATGAGTCTGACCTTTAAAACTGACGGTCTCGCTTTCATCGACGTTCCTGCCCCGTATTTCGGGCAGGACGTTGTGATCCGAGTGAATAAGCGAGCAGTGAAACATTATATCCGGTCATCTCAACTAAGTACTAAAATCGCAGAGCGCAAGGACATTGCTGAAGAAGACAAAATTGCTTATCACGTTGCTGCTGGTTTGATGTCTGTCTGCACTATCCCTAGCACCGGAGAGTTCGCTTTTGCTGACGAGCAGGTCGACGACCTGGTTAACCTACTGCCGAAAGAACTCTATGAAGAACTTGCTGTGGCTGCTTTCAGTCTTGACCCCGCAGTCGAGCAGAAGACACTCACCACAAAAAAAAAGAAGTCTTAGCAGACGGTAACATGTTACTGGTGAAACGCATTTGCCAGTACCTCAAAAGACCAGTGTTTGAAGTGATGGGGTGGCCTGCCTCTGAGCTAGAGCACTGGTCTATCTTTTTCTCCATTGACGACAATAAAGACAAGCCGATCACTATCACCAAGACACCACAGACCGTGAGCTTGGTTGAGTCTAAATCACGTTTCAGGGAGTTGATGAGCTAATGGCGAAAGGTCTCTTCTCCGTAACAAGCACAGGTCTCAAGGAATTCATCAAAGAGATGGAAGCATTGGCTGACGCTATTCCTGAAATAAGCCTGAAAGCTCTGGCAGAACAGGAAAAGGTTGTTCAGGGGAGGATAAAAACCAACTGGGTGTCAATGGTAGGAGGGACACCGGGAGGTTACGTTTTCTCTTCAGTCGGTCAGTCTGTTGCTATGAGTAAAAGTGACCCTTACACTGTTGTGGGGACAGTAGGTGTCTATAAAATAGATAGTGTCAGTGTCCAATTCGGAAAGACAGAAAAAGACCTCAATGCTGCACAGATCGCATATTGGGTCGAGTTCGGGACATCACGACTTCGCAATGGTGGTCGTAAAAAGAAAGGTGTCAATTACGATGACTCTCAGCTCATCAATGTGGCCGGAGTACCTTTCATCAGTAACGCTTTTTACTCAAGCCTAAATGAGCAGCAAGACGCTTTTAAGGTTGAGTTCAACAGGTTAGCGGATCAGTACCGCTACACAGGGTGACCACATGAGTGACGTATTACGCTCGACAACGTTTCAATTAGAGTTCAAAGGTCAGGATGGCATCACCGGCATCAAGCAGTTCACTCGTGCCGTCAGTGATGCTGACAAGACTGTCGAAGAACTCAGCGCAACTCTTGGTGATAATGTCGAGGTCACCTATAAGAACGTGCAGAGCAAGCAAGAGCTGACTGCTGAAGCTCGGGCTCTTGTCAGCCAGATGGAGAGAACGAACGCTCGGGTGAAGGAGATGACTTCACTCTATCAGCATCAGGCGTCAATGATCGGGAAAACAGCACAAGAACAGGAGGTTCTGAACGCTGTTTATAAACTCGGTGCTAACGCTACTGAAGCACAAAAGCAGCAAGTCACCCATCTGGTTCAGAATTACCAAACTCTCCGCGATGGCTCGAACCAGACTGAGGGTAGTTTCCGTAATCTTCGTGGTGTCTCCCAACAACTCGGTTGGCAGCTCCAGGACGTTGCCGTTCAAGCCCAGATGGGCACCAGCGCCTTCGTCATATTCTCTCAGCAAGGCTCTCAGCTCGCCGCCGCATTTGGTCCTACCGGTGCATTAGTCGGTGCAGTTATCGCCGTTGCTGGCGCTATAGGTGGTGCTCTCGTTAACTCCATGGGGGTTGCCGGGGAAGAGATCGACAAACTTATCCAGAAAGTAGACAAGCTCGGTAAGGCGACCAAAGAGCTCGCGGCCATTGAGTTGCGCAAAAAAATCCAAGATGACCAGAAACGACTGGTCGAAATCGACACTATTAGTCGACTCGGTTTTTTGCAGGATAAACAGAAGTCTGGTGCAGAACTGAGTGAGCGTGAACTAAAACAATTATTAGAATTAACGTCGCAACGTGAACAACTCACTGATTCAATCACCACTCAGGAAGGATACCTTGATACCCTGACTCGTTCCGAGACGGAGAATATTGAGAAGACCAAGAAAGCACGAGAAGAAACAGAGAAACTGTTAAAGAGTTATGGTCTTAAAATAACCCTGCTCGGAAAAACAGACAGGGAACAAGCCAAGATAAACGCAAAAACCGAACTTGGTTCAGATGCTACCGATGAGCAACGTAGATCAGTTCTTGCCGCAATCGACACTTATTACAATGAACACGATGCACTGAAGGCTCGTGAGAAAGCGATCGAGGAAGTAAAGAAATCAGAGAAAGCCGCTGCCGCTGAGTCAAAAAGAATATCGCAACAACGCGAACGAGCTTTCCAGGCCGAGACCCTTTCGCTGATTAAGCAGACCGAAACGACAGAGCAAGAATATAACCGTCGTAAAGCAATAATTGACGATTACGTTAAGTATGAAGGTACAGATAAGAGAACTGACCAAGCATACGTAGCTCTCGAACAGTGGAAGACAAATGCACTCACCGAAGAATACAAGAAACGTGATGCTGTACGTAAACAGATTGAGGACGCCCAGCGTAAACAGACAGGTCGAGAAGACCCCACTGGTTTTGAGAACGATCTATTTGCCAGAAATCTCAAAACACTGAGTGACCAGAAAAAACTGATTGGTGAGTCGGAACTTACTGAACGTCAACGAATAGATGCTCTGATTGAGGCTGAAACCGAGAGACATGTTGCGCGACTCAATGAAATATCTAACACACAGCTAGAAGGTCAGCTTCAGAACTATGCCACTTTCACCGGGTCAATGGGGAAGGTGTTCGGTCAGCTCCAGCAGTTTGCTGAGGAAGGTAGTAAAGAAGCAGCAGCACTGTTCTATATTAACCAGGCGATTGCACTGGCTGAGACCATAGTTAACACCGAGCTGGCTGCCACTAAAGCCATGGGTCAACTAGGTGTGTTTGGTATCCCTGCATCGACACTCATCAGAGCTACCGGTTATGCGTCAGCGGGTATTATTGCAGGTCAGACAATAGCTGGTGCTTACGATAAGGGTGGTAACATCCCGTCTGGTCAGCTTGGTATCGTGTCCGAGTACGGCGACGAACTTGTGAACGGAGTACTGGTTGAAGGTCCGGCCAGAGTCACATCTCGTGAAGAGACGGCAGCGATGATGAATAACGGCGGCGGTAGTGTTAGTATCCTGATAGAGAACAGGATCGACGGTGCTAGTTACCGAGAAGAACGAATCGACGAGAACACTGTTAAAATTATTGCTGAAAAAGTATTCAACCAAAACATTGACAGTGGTGTTTCGAGTGTGCTGGGTAACAGGAACAGTAAATCAACTAAACAACTCAAGAGTAACTTTTCTGTGAAAGGTAAATACTGATGGCGACAAAAGGGGATGTTAGCGACCTTGAGACACTGGTTTATGGTGGTAAACCAGTTGTTCCGCTTGTCGAGGGTTTCACCAGGACTCGTCAGGGTGGCGTCGTTCGATCTGATGTGTCCGGTGGTGCCAGCCGTCAACGGAAGAAGTATTACGGCACCACACACCTCGCACAGGCTACGTTTTATCTCAGGTCCCCTGCCATGCAGGACTATATCCAAATGTTCATTAACGCGAACGAGGGTAAGCGGTGGATTTGCCATCTGTCCGCCGACCGACCCCTGGTTGAACCGTATGTGGTGCAAGCATTAACAGACTGGAATCACGTTGAGGTAAATGCACTGAGAGGGACTGTTACCGTCCAGCTTGAGATATTCAGTGCTCGGGATGAATGCCTTGATGGAATTATTTACCCCCTCTACCAGTGTATTGGTGATGACCTGTGTGAATATCTCAACATGTTCGGAACCATGACTCAAGGATGGCCGACCAATGACTGACGAAGAAATCAGACAAATTTACGCGAGTGCTCCTGTCAGCAAGGAAGTCATTGAGGTCTTTGAGCTGTCAGCCAGCTGGTTTACTAAGACTTATTATCTTCAGCGACAGATTACTGATGAAATAGAAGTCCCACTTGAAACAGGTGACGTAGTTATTGCTACCTACGCACCGATGAGTGCTGACCAGTCGAGCAGTAATGCTGACCTTAACTATGAGCGGAATATCGTAATACAGCAGGTCAACGATATCATTGCGTCAGAGCAGTCGAGGTATGACCCTGATATCCATGGTGACGAACTACCGATGTTCACTTCCCGTGGATACGTCCTTTACCGTAACGGTGACATTAGTCAGATCAAACAACCGCCAATCAGACTTCCTATCCGCAAGATGCGTCGCGATGATAGAGGTACTTTGTTCAACGTGACTACCAAACCGGCGAATCAGAGTGCCACTGGTGAAATGTGTACCGTCACCAGGGTGCCGATGGTGAAAGGATTCTTATGATTGGAAAACACTACGATTTGAAGCACTATAATTGTGCTCACTTTGTAGCTGAGTGGTATCAACGACTCGGGATAGAAATACCAAAAGAGGGAGTTTTCGAACTCTCTTTTTTGGTCTGGATGAGGAGGCATTTCACCAGAGTCAAGACCCCAGTCGATAATTGCCTGGTTCTGATGACTATAGGCGGTGACCGTCATATCGGTGTCTATGCTGATTACGGTGTCTATCACAACTACAAGATAGGGAAAAAACACGGGTCAGTGGTACACTGGGACATAGGTGTAATTAACAGAAACTATGATGAGGTTACATACTGGGTATGGTCACCATCCGATACTACAAAGACCCCCTGACTGGGGAGTTCACAGAGCACAAGCACGAGCGGGTGATTGACTTCGTTCGCTCTCACTTTTTCTCACGCTCCGAGATTCTCGACCTTCGCTTCTTCAGTATGGAAGTGCTCGGTGAAGAGTTGACTGAAGAGTACCTTGACATAAATGAAGGTGTAGTCGCGATCACTCATGACAGCAAATTACCCCGCACTCCTGACATGTGGGTATATGCAGCAATCGCGATAGTTACTACCGTCGCCACTGTGCTGCTGATGCCGTCTGTGTCTGTCCCTAATCAAGGTAACCAGTCACAGCAGTCCGCAACCAACTCATTGGGGTCCACGCAGAATGAGGCCAGAGTTGGTCAGCGGATCGACGACATCTTTGGTTATGTGGCAAAACATATGCCTCCACTTTGGCAAGTGCCCTATCGCGTCGGCGTAAACAACGAAGAGACTGAGGTTCTACTGTTATGCCTCGGTCGTGGTAGGTATCAAACCTGGGAAGACCGGTGGTATGACGGTAATACCAGGCTCATCGACATTCCGAACGCACAGCTCAGTAAGTACGAACCTGACACATGGCCGGGTAATGGCACACCGTCATTCCAGATTGGTTCAGATATCAACGAAAAGATCGGTATTTACCGTCAATCCAATGACCTCAACCCAGCAGAATTACTCCCACCGAATGACCTTGATAACTCTCTCGGCGCAAAATGGTCCATTACAGGAACCACGTTGACACTGACTGAATCACCAGAAGGTTTCTCGATGACCGAGAGTTTCAGTGTAGGTTCGTTGGTGGAACTGACCGAATTCTATTATCTCGGTCCAGCAACCAGTAAAATGCTATATAGTGCAACAGTACCTTCTGGTTACACTTTTAATGGTGGTGAAGAGATAGTCGACCTTGGTCAAGTTCAGTACACAGTGACCGACGTTACCAGCACCACACTCACAATATCAGTACCACCTGATGCACCAGCAGAAGTAATTGCAGCATGGGCAGCGATGAGTGGGTACGTTGTTCCTGAAAAGTATGCGTATGTTTATGGTCAGGTCGGGGTCGATTTTTATACAACAGACGAATTGATTTATACGAGTACCTGGTATTCTGACACAGAAAAAACACTGATGGTGAACACAACTGTGTCGACAGCGATACCTCTTGCTGCGAAACCATTTGACGGATATATCGGACCGTTCAATGTACCTGCTGACGCTGACGAGATAATTCTTAATTTCGTTAGCGCGAATGGTTTTTATAAACTGGTAGAAAACCGTGAGACCAGAATATCAGCGAACATAGAAGTTTTTGTTGAAGAGTTAGATAACACTGGTGCACCTACTGGGAATAGCACTGTTTATCCTGTTGTTTACTCAAGCAACAACAGTGTTCGTAAGTCGGTATTCCAGACAAAACGGATTGTACTCTCATACGAAAAAAGTCGAGTGTCCGCTCGCAGAACCACTGACCGCGATAAAACAGATAAAGTCAGTAACGTCGATATTGTTGAATGGCGTGACTTCTACTCCTTCGAAAATGTCAGTGGTCTTGACCTCGGTGATGTCACCCTTGCTCACGTTGTGGTCCCGAGTAACTCCCAGTCCAGGTTGATTAAAGAGCGCAAGCAGAATGTGGATGTGGTCCGGTTAATTACTGAATATCAAGGGAATGGTGTGTTCGGACCAACCGAGTCATTCGCAACTGACAACTTTGCTCAGGTACTCATCCACATGTCACTGGACCCGTTCATCGGACGCCAGTCGCTGGAGAACATCAACGCTGACGGCTGGTTACTGCTTTCCCAGCAGATCGAGGACTACTTCGGTTCAGCTAACGCTGTTCGTTTCGGCTATGACTTTGATGACACTCAGGTCACGTATCAGGACAGTTTTGTTCAGGTTGCACAGGTGGTGATGTCAAAACCGTATGTCCAGAATGGGGTTTACGACTTATCATTTGAACGCACACAGAATACCTCGTCAATGCAGGTCACCTGTCGCAACAAGATGCCGGGTACTGAGGTCAGAGAGGACGTATTCGAGCGTGAGTATGATGGTGTGGAAGTCACCTGGCGCGACGAGATAAGTGGTGTCAGCGAGACATTCTATGTACCCGAGGATCGGTCTGCAACTAACCCGGACCGCATCGACCTCAATGGTTGTATCACCCGTGAGCAGGCTTATAAGTTTGCCTACCGAGTCTACAACCGGCAGATTTACAACCGTTACAACGTGAGCTTTGATGTGGATGAGTTCGGTCGCAACATCATCCCCGGTAAGCGGATCGACTCACCAGATGGTACTCGTTTCGTCGTCAGACCCGATAGCACGGACGGCTACCGTGTGTTCGATGGCGAGGTTGTCGAAGTAAACGGCCTGCTGGTTGAATTATCTGAACCAGTTGTGTTTGTAGATGGTGAAGACCATTACGTCACATTCACTAAGAGTAACGGTGATAATAGCGACCCTATCCTCTGCACCCAGGTAGATGATTTCACTATCGCTCTCAGTGAGCTTCCTGCTGAGGCTATCTATGACGGCTATAGTCAGGATCGGACTAAGTTCGTGCTTGTGTCTGAGCAACTGAGGGAGTCTATCGCCATACTGCCGGAAACCATCGAGTTTAAGATAGATGACAATGGTGCTGAGACGAATACAGTAAGTGCGATAAACTACGACAGCAGATATTACAAGAATGACTTTGATGCAGTATAAGAAAGAAGGGGCTCAAGGCCCCTTTAGTTTATTTTACCTGAGCATAAATTAGCTACCGAACCACCTTCACTTGGCATACAAACACCTGTAGCGCCATCAACACCACCGATGGTTGCTTTATTAAATCCACGTATTCGGATGGTTCCTTTTTCACCGTGAGTATTGTTCATTGGCATAACTTTAGAATAAGTTTTTTCGTCACCTCGGATGACAATACAACTTCTTCCAAAAATAATTTTACCGTGGTGAGTATTGTGAAAATAATACTTTCTTCCCATTTTTTTAAAGTCGGCTTTGAAAAGCCACTGAGGAACGTTCTGACCTTCAGTAAATATGTAATATTTACCTTTCATGTTTTACCCTCTTTCCTGTGTTGTTGATGGGTATAAATTTATACCATGTGTCTGTGCGTGTAAAGTCCTTTTACAGAATATTTTCTCCCTCGTCATCTTCAACTTCCATCAAAAGCGGATCGACCAGTTTACGGGTTCGCTCCACATAATAACCAATATCAACATTACTCATGTCGAGACCAGCGAGTTTATTACACACAGTGACACGGTGACCAGCCTCGACCCCAGTACGGCGGATAGGCGGTTCAGGTGTCGGCGGCTCACACTTCTCCCAGCGGCTACTCGGTTGCTTGCTTGCCATCTTATGAACACCTGTAGTCACGTGTCGCCAGTGGTTACCCATCTTCCACTTCTTCACCTGGTCGACTGTAGGGTCCATGAGCTTGATAAGGTAACCACCATCCTTGCTGACGTAATACCTGGTGACTCGCTGCATATCGGTCGTCTTGGTGGTGACCACCGTGTCACCCCACATCACAGGAGTTTCCAGAATCAGCTTGTCTTTCCGGTTTATCTTCGTCCGCAGCATGAAATCGAGTGGGCAGACTGTCAGGTGTCGCCGGATGAATGACTCGATATTTTCTCCACGCACCAGGGCAGCTTCGGCGGCCTTAGCCACTACGATGGCACCATGATCCTTGTGCCAGGGCAACTCCCTGGTCCCTGAATCTTCCTCGGCCCGGATATAGGCATAGGCACCGATGCGCTTGACCTTCGGTGGCACCAGTTTTCCGTCTTTACCCTGGTATGGCTGAGTTACCGCTAAGTATGAGTTGCAATCTCTCACGGCCATACGGCTGTAGTTTACGTGTTCCAGCTCAAGCTGAGTCAGTGACTCCCACCAAGCGTGGATAGACGAAACGTGCTTGTCATACTGCTCAGGATAGAGGTAGGTGAGACCATCCGTGTTGATCTGAACCATCTTCAGCTCTGGAATCTTCATGAGCTGTTCAGCGAGCATACTCAACAGGAGCTGACCGTTGATAGTGATGCTCATGGTGTACTGAGGGTCATAGAACGGACTGTGTTTGTCGTTGGATTTACCGTAGACACCATTCAAGGCCAGCTTCAACATGTTGTTTTCAGCGGTCTTTTTCGGGTACTGCTTACGCTGCTCGTAGACATCAAGGTAAGCGTCACAGAATGACTCACCCAGGTGCAGCGGGTAGAACCGGTTCTTGATTGCGAGGTTCGGATAATAGGAGCTAACGTCCGAGTCCTTGAGTATCCAGCCAGCCGGAGGCACGATAACCTCACGGTTAACGGAGCCGTGGATACCACCGGCCCCGAAGTCAAACTGGAAACCATCGACAGTACAGTTCACACCCTTGAAAAACCCTTTGATCTGCTCGGGGTTGATTATTGACTCACGGAAGAATTTCAGGATTTCATTGAACTCCGGTCGCTCGAACTGGACGTAAGGAAGGATGATATCAGCGACCCGAATGCTGGAGCGGAACGTCTGGTTCCACTTACCTGCTTTGATACCTTTCTTCGCCAGTTCCATCACAAAGAACTCTTGCCCTATACGGGTGTCATTGTGATTCATGAAGTCCTTGCCGTACTTCTCGGACAATTGCTCACGGAAAGCTATCTCGGCACGGCTGAAGCCATAAAACAGATTGGTGGCGTTAACGTCGTGATCGTTGTAATCCAGCACGACAGGTGTGTCACTGGGTTTGACCGGCTTGTTGAAGTCCAGTTCGAGTTCTTCAATAGAGTCCATTCTCATGTTGAACTCAAGCATCTTCAGGCTCGTCCGCTTGGCCTGGTTATCAAAATGATGAACCTTGAGGAGGTCAATCTGAGGGATGAACCGGTCAGCGTCCCATATCTGATGAGACCAATCATTGAAGTCGGCGTTGATGATGGACTGAGACTTACTGTAAAGCATCTCGTTGGTGACCATACCGGAATAGCTCATGATCATGTGAACCATCGGGTAGTCATACGCGAGGTTATTGAAGCCGACCATTCGACCATTCGAATTGCGCAGGTGATTCAGGAACATGTTCAGCTCCTTACCCTGGTTGCACCACGGCGTAATTATGAATCGCCAGCTTGAACGGTCGGTGATACGAGTGATGATGATAGAAAAGAAGTTCGGTAGGCACTCGATGTCGTAACCGTAGTCGGTGTATTTACTGCTCATGTCCAGTCCTCATCCCATTCATCACTTGTCATTTCACCTAAATAGCAACAACAAATAACAACCATAGGGGCAGTCAAGATTGATGACGCCTTTTTTACCGCATCTAATCTTTTAGCTGTCATGTTCTTGTTGGTGGACGATGTATAACGTTCCTCTATCATTCCTTTTTTGTCTCGTAAAGTTACTAACCAATAATACTGTTTATTAATTTTCATCACCACACCACCAATCCAGCCAGAAATAAAACGGTCAGCACAGGAAAAGCCAATATCATGACCAGTAATCGCCACATCATATCTTTATCCTTATATTCTTCATCCCTGCTTTTTCGAGTCGCCCCAGTAATGCAAATCGAACAGACACCCAATACCGAGTAAGAATAATCTGAGATGACCTGTTCATGTGGTAGAACGGTTGCAGACTAAGTAAAAACTCAGGTGTACGGTGTAAGTCTTTACCGCTATACCACTGAATTAACAATGGTCTTATTACAGGTGGAGTGTATAAATACATATAGTCACCCCGCATACACCGATGAGGTCAGAATTATCAGCCCGACAATAACCCAGAAACGAACGGAGTCACCGTGTCGATTCCAGAATACTTTCAGTGCTGACGGTTTTTTAGTGTTTACGTAGTCACGGTTGGTCATGGTTATGCTTCCCTATACTGACATTCCGATGACAGTACATACCTGCCGTCATCGAGTTTGAATATCATTCGACCAGGGTCTTCGATGTCGTCTCGAACACAGACACCAGCAACTTCGTGCTCAGTACAATAATGGAAGCAAACCCGAACTCTTTTACCCAAAAACGAACCCTGTTTCGGAAAATTCTGATGTGAAATAGTATATACGCAACCCATGATATTATCCCTCAGTAATGTCGGTGAATCTGAATACAACTCTATACCCAGATTCACCGTCTGTAAAGGTTTTTTACAATAAGTCTTACGAGCCAAACCGGAGGACGTTATCAGCAACCATCATCGGCTTCAGAGTCATGCCCTTGTAACCAGTCTTGTCACAGGTGATGTCGAGGGCACTGTTACGCATGAGCTGGTTGAACGTCACCTTATTCATAGGTGATTTGATGCCTTCCGATGATGCCCAGATACGGTAAGCGCGGTAAGCATCCTCGATCACAACGTAACCGTTACCATCCATATTCACGCAGTCTTCGATGTACCCTGACAACGGGAACATGTCCTTCTTCAGTTCTTCCTTCAACTCGATGCTGTCAGACGATTCGGTGAACCGACCCTTAGCACGAAGACGACGGAGACCTTCAATCGCCCACATGGTGATTCCAGGTAACTCAGCAGCCAGCTTGTCATCGAGGTGGATGTCCTCTTTACCGAAAAACGACTTCGTGAATTTAAACACGAGTGCCCGGTTCATCAGTGCACCTGACGGGTCGTTGAACCTGGGCATACCGTTGGTGCTGACGACAATCTTGCAACTGAACGTACTGGACTGACCACCCTTATACATGACATGGTAGTTTATCGGGTCACCACCCGTGATAGCCTTGAAGTTCGTCAGTACACTGTCGCGAATGCTCGGGTGCAGGTCTTGTGCTTCCGGCACCAGTGCCAGTGACGACCGGCTCATCTCATGCAGTGCAGAGTCCTTGATGAAGTTGCTCAGTGGTGGTGCAGTCATGTTCTCTTCACCGACCATGTTCGTCAGCACC
>Ga0075011_10000649_pt1 | contig 18435 bp, 28 predicted proteins | sample TARM_MetaG_T_14_FD_72354 | JGI IMG/M metagenome (GOLD analysis project Ga0075011, IMG submission 72354) | Freshwater microbial communities from Pennsylvania, USA, analyzing microbe dynamics in response to fracking - TARM_MetaG_T_14 | ecosystem: Environmental > Aquatic > Freshwater > River... | reverse complement strand
GTTATGGTGTAATCCTCGCTTATTTATGAATGGACTAAAAAATGAAAATAAAGAAGTTTTTCTCCTTTAAAAAAAACAAAATTACCGGCAAGCCAATACAAAATATTCACGCATTTTGCGGGCAGTTTATTTATGGAGTGCCGAAAGAGCCTTGGCTAATGAAGTTGTTTTTGGCTAACAATTACTGCTTCATGATTTCACTAAAGAGGTTTCAGCACGAAAGAAAAGTAGTAGAGATTGATGTTATGAATCTTGCTGCGATTGGATTTAAAAATGGCCCGAGATTTCTTCTTAACTACGAAACAGGCAGAACCAATCTAGTCAACGAGGCAGATCCATCAATAATCCTTTTCAAGTCTAAGGAAGATGCGATCTTGTTTATGAGAAGATCATCCTTTGAGTTGATTGATGCAATCAAAAACATTCCATATCATGATTTGAAGGAAAGCATCAATCAAGTAGCGCTGAGACTAAAATCAGATAATTCAGTTCCAATAAAGATCGGAAAAGAATTAGTGGGAGAATCAATTATTGGTATTCCAAGCAGCTTTTATCCTGGTGTTTCGACCGGATTCTATGCTCATGACATTCTTGATTTAACCGAGCCTAGTGCGCATCAAGTAATTAAAAAATATGGCCCATCAGTGGTAAAGAAAATTAGTGTAATTTCTCATAATGAAAAAACCAATATTTTCACATTGGGATATGAAGATAACTGGGAAAACATCACGTTTGAAATGGATGGTGAAACTGGAAGACCATGTGATTCCGCACGACTAAATAAAGAAGAATTAAAAGGCAGTCATTTTGTTTTATTTAAAGACGCCGAACATTTATTTAAATATTCCGAGAGAGAACATCTTGTTGATTTGGCAGAGCCTTTTTTCAAAAACAGATTGGTTTGTCGTTCCCTCACGAATAACATGCTTAAAGATGTTGTTAAAATGCTTTCCTTTAACATCTAGCATATTATAAAAATAAAAAGCCAGGAGTTGAGTCCTGGCTTTTTATTTTATTTGAGAGTTGGCAAGCTCTCTGGATAGATGAACTGGGTGTACGCCATACCAGAATCTCGCTTGTCAAAGCCTGCCAGATACCACTTCCCGTCTTCGTAGTAGACCACATCAATGATCCAGCCGCAGTCGTAGGAGTTGATTGCAGCGATTACATCGCCTTTTGGCGGATTGTTCTTGTCGAGCTTGATCCACTTCTCTGAGTCGAACCCAGGAAGTCGATCTTCGTTGATAAAGTGAGTAAACGCCCCTCTATCTGATGTAATGTTGCTGTTTGCACCATGACGCCAGATCTTCTTGTCTGCATCAAACCACACCGCGCTGATGGGCCTTGGGTGAGGGTCTTTTCGGTTGCATGCCAAGATCAAAGTACCCATTGGCACGTTCCACTCATTAAGCTCCACCCATGTTAGGTGATCCAGTTCCCTGCCCTTGAAGTGCCGCTTCAATCTTCGATAAATGTCGCCAATAATCTCCCTGGAAAGCTTGGATTTTTTGTAGCCAGATTTGCGGATAGCTTCAACCCACCCCATCACCCAACTGCTATAAATCGCATGACGGCTTTTCTTATCCTCTTCACTCTCCATCTTGTCTTTAGCAAGGATTGCAATCAAATCCCCCTCCAGAGACGCCAGTCTTGCTGATGTGACAGTATCAATTTCTGAAATACCATCAAGCCCACCAGCTGTTTTCTCGCCATGCACATCCATTTCGTAGTTATTCAATATCTGCATAATTCTTTTCTCATAAGGCTTTAATTCATCAGAGAGCTCAATTTCAATAATTGATGGCAAGCCATCATGAACAACCAGCTTTACCCCCGCCACCTCTCTTATTTCTCCACTCAAAACGCTAACAGAAATAACCTCCTCAATTGCGCTCGGACACTCAACCCATCGCTCGTGTTTTTTAATAAATCGGGAGATGAAATGAAAAACACTATCAACACCAGCAAACTCCCCTCTGGCAATTATTTTTGCCATTGAAAGTCCAGTATTGCTGTTGATTTTTGTTAGCAAAAGGTTGCTGCTAATCAAATATTGGTTACTGCTTGAAAATAAAGACATAATATCCGCCGCTTTGTTTTTCTGTATATTAACACAATATCTTAAGCGCAATAGATAAAATAACAAAAAAATATTAAAATCATAGATTTGACCCAGAGACTATTTTTGTGTATTATTTACTCGTTAAATATGTCCCTTAGTCCGGTGCCTAGCGCCTTTTTTGATCAACGAGAGAAAAACATGACCACCCAAAAAAAACCTGTTCAGATGGCTGTCCTGAATCCCGCCCTTGGCACTGAGTTCCCCATTCCGACCTATGCAACCCCTGGCTCTGCTGGTATTGACCTCCGTGCCATGTTTGACCAAGCTGAGATAATCCTCAATCCTGGTCAAACCGTCCTGATCCCAACTGGGCTTGCGATTGGCATGCAATACACCGATATGGCCGCAACTATTTTGCCTCGCTCTGGCCTTGGCTACAAACATGGCATAATTCTTGCTAATACAGTGGGTCTGATTGACTCCGATTACCGAGGCCAGCTGCAAATTGCTGCATGGAACCGTGGCTCCGAGCCCTTTGTAATCAAGCGTGGCGAGCGCATTGCTCAAATGGTCTTCCTCCCGATCATTCAGCCTGATTTCGAGCTGGTGTCTCTTGAAGAGCTGACCGAGACCGAGCGCGGCGAAGGCGGCTTCGGCTCCTCCGGCAAGGCGTAAAACCTCCGGTAGAAAAAGGCACCCTTCGGGGTGCTTTTTTCATTTCATCTATTGCGGATTATTTATTTTTTAGTATAATAAATACAGTCAATCAGACAACACCCCCTTTCAAATCAGGTAAAAAATCATGAGTGCAAAGACCATTGTTCTGTCCGTATCCCATATCGATGATGAAGCTGCTGACACATCCAGCACGTTTATCAGGGAGCTGTCCGAAGAAGAGATCTCCCGCATCAAGCAGCTTTCTGACGCGGCCATTGCACTGAACGCTGATTTCATCGAGGTGAACACTGGTGGTGGCATCTGGAGCGATCTGTACTACGCAGATGCAATTCGCAATGGCTCGACCCACGAAGAGGCGGTTGCAGAAGCCGAAGAGATCGACAACCGGATCGACAGCACCAAGCTGCAAGTATTCCAGTCATGCTTCTCCTACAAGGCGATCCCCAAGTTCTTTGGCGAGGCGGAAGCAATGTATACCAGCTCCGTCCCCATTTCTGAGCTGTTTGGTGACGAGCTGGTTATCGTCAAAGGCTTTGGCCCCGAGGATAACTAATCCTTAGCGCCATGATCAATGGCATCTCAACGAGGTGCCTTTGTTATCAAAAAATCCTGGCAAGGCCCCTTGCAGAAATCAGCATCTCTGGGGTCTCTATTTTTTTTGGGTTTTGAGCGCAGTCATTTAAGTTGAAAACTAAGTGGTCGCCTTCCTGCTCAATAATCAAGCAAGATATTCAAGTTAGGCAGATAGAACAAAGCTACGCTATAATAAAATCACAGCACCCCAAAATATAAGCAGATAATATTACTAAAAAGACATTGATTTACTTTATTAAAAAAAATACAATGCGGATAATAACAACTTATTACTTTTGGCTTTTATTAAGCTATGCGTGGAGTTTTAATGTACAAACAAATAATTATAATATGCGCAGTCATGTCTTTTGTTAGTGTTTTCCCTCTTTCATATTCATTTTATATAGCGCTAAGATTTACTTTCTTTGCTTGTCTTTTGCTTTTATTATTTACATACTACAAAAAAGAAAAACAATTAAATATTTTGACACTTGCTCTTTTTGCTCTTGCCATTCTGTATAATCCATTCTTTCTGATTCACCTGGCGGGAGGAAAGGAGTCATGGACTGATATTAATTTTGCCACTATTGTTTTTATGTATTGGTTTAATAAAAACAAAATAAATAACACCCACTCAATTTAAGGGGTGTAATAACACTTATTTTCAGTATTAATTACCCATGCCACTTAGTCAAAAGAGGCACGGGCTGGTGTATCATAGTGAAATAAATTCTTTTATGCGTCGTGCCATATAGTTATTACCTGGCCTGGTATTTCTCAAAATAACTACCAGCCAGTGCCTGCGCTGCTGCAAGTGTGGCGGGAGTTAATTCTGTTGCCACAGCATCTAGCATCTCATCACCCATGCCATGACCGTTGGCCGTAGCGACCAAGATCCAAGCATACGCCTGTTTATAGTTCTGCAAAACCCCTCGACCCAGGAAATACAACATCCCTAGCCTTAATTGTGCTTCGGCATTCCCTTGCTTGGCGGCCTTACTAAACCACTTAACAGCTTGCTGGTAATCTTGTGTGACGCCAAGGCCATCGTAGTGCATCAACCCAAGATTAAGTTGCGCCATGGCAAACCCCTGCTCGGCGGCCTTACTAAACCATTTAGCAGCTTGCTGGTAATTCTGTGTGACTCCAAGGCCCTGGTGGTACATCACCCCAAGATTAGATTGCGCCTCGGCAATCCCCTGCTCCGCAGCCTTTTCATACCACTTAACAGCCTGCTTGTCATCTCGTGTGACGCCAAGGTCATGTCGGTACATAAAGCCTAGACTATATTGTGCCATAGCATTTCTCTGCTCGGCAGCCTTGCTAAACCATTTAGCAGCTTGCTGGTAATCTTGTGTGACGCCAAGGCCCCGCTGGTACATCACCCCAAGATTATATTGCGCCTCGGCAAGTCCCTGCTCCGCAGCCTTTTCATGCCATTTGGCAGCTTGCTGGTAATCCTGTGTGACGCCAAGGCCCTGCTGGTACATCACCCCAAGATTATATTGCGCCTCGGCAATCCCCTGCTCCGCAGCCTTACCAATCCAAAAGAATGAGCTATTAGCATCTTTATATTCTAAATACCAACGACCAATCTCATATTGAGCATAAGCCTTTCCGTTTTTTGCTGCTTCTTCAAGACAATTAAAGATTTGACTCTCGATTGCTTTTTCTCTTTTTCTTTTGCTCGCTGTATCAATTAGCCATCCAATTGCTGCCACCGTTATCAAGGTGCCTATTACCACTATTGTGTCTTTCATGAATAAACCCTTATTCTTCTTATTTTATTTGAGTTGTGAATATATTTTTATTTAAGTTCTGCAAAACTACTTGTCCAGGTAATAAAATACCACGAGCCTTAGTTATGCTTCGACAAATCTCAGCTCCGCAGTCTCCGCATATAATATGAACGCTTTTAATAATTTTACCTTGCTCCATTGCCTTGCTTGTCCATTACACTAAGATTATATTGTGCCTTGGCATGCCCCTGCTCCGCAGCCTTTTCAAACCACTTGACGGCCTGCTGGTAATCTTGCTTTATACCCTGACCAAAATAATACATCACCCCAAGATTAAATTGCGCATTAGTATCCCCCTGCTCAGCAGCCTTTTCATACCATTTTGCAGCTTGCTTATAATTCCGTGTGACGCCAAGGCCCTTGCGGTACATCACCCCAAGATTATATTGCGCATTAGTACCACCCTGCTCAGCAGCCTTTTCATACCATTTTGCAGCTTGCTGGTAATCCCTCTTTACTCCTTGGCCTTGCTGGTACATCGACCCAAGATTATATTGCGCCTTGGCATGCCCCTGCTCCGCAGCCTTTTCATACCATTTGGCAGCTTGCTGGTAATCCTGTGTGACGCCAAGGCCCTGGTCGTACATCACCCCAAGATTAAATTGCGCCTCTGCATACCCCTGCTCCGCAGCCGCTGTATACAATCTGAAAGCTTTCTGATAATTTTGCATTACTCCTTTGCTTTTCTGGTACATTACACCAAGATTATATTGAGCCTCAGCAAACCCCTGCTCCGCAGACTTTTCAAACCATTTGGCAGCTTGCTGGTAATCTTGTGTGACACCAAGGCCCTTGTAGTGCATCAACCCAAGATTAAATTGCGCCTCGGCATACCCCTGCTCCGCAGCCTTACTATTTAAGGAAAGCTCTTGTTTGTAGTCTTTAGTATCCACGTAATTCGAGTTTTCGCTAGCCTGCGCACTCATGGCTGCCAGTGTAATTAGCATTATTGTTGTTATTCTTTTCATGCCTTTACCTTTTTTATTATATTTTTATTGTGTAATTGCAAATTTAAAATAAACATATCACGCCCAAACCCCCTATTCAAGGACATATTGTAAAGTAGTCTTTTTATTTATTAGCGGTATATTTGACTTCAATGTCTAAATAAACCTAAATGGTGTCGCCCAATGACTAAATATTTTTTGTGCTTAAAAAACGGCTAAATAGGAAGTCATAGTCCGCCAGAGATGCCGTGACAGGCGCTTCGATCCAATCGTATGTAGGCTACCCTCAGTGAGTTCTTCACGCTGCCTATCATAGTGTTTGCCCAGTTAAACGCCTTGTGCTCCAGGTTACTCCCAGTGACAAACTCTGACTCCAGGGTGTGCCGCACTTAGCTCCGAGATGGCGTTTCAGCTCCATCACTGAGAGACAGGTCTTTGTCTGGGTGAGATACCAGGCCAGAAAGCTTGAACTGAGATAATTTGTAATTTAGTTGCAAATTTTGCATGAAAAATAAAAAGACCCTACTATTACAGGGTCTTTGAGCTTCCAACTTAAATGGTCAGTTTCCAACTTCAATGCCACGGTTTCCAACTTAAATGGCCGAGATCAGGTTTTTATTTAAAATCACCAATATTTACTTGCGCATTATTTATTTTTCGATATAATAATCACATCAACTCAAGACATCATTCACTTTAGAGTGGAACGAAAAATGGAAGCGCAGACCCTCGTTTTATCAGTCAGTCACTTGAATCTTCATTCTTGCGATAACCAAAGGGTTGTGACGAACGAAGCAAAATGCTTACCGCCGAGTTCCCTATCAACAAGCTCGATATCAATACCAGATTCATCGCAGAGGGTTTCTAATCATGGCTTCTAACATCCAGGGTAACAAAATGTCGGCCTTCAAGCTCAATATTCGCCGTTACAACAAGGTCAACGCTGCCCTTCTGCCGCTTGGTCTTGAGCTGGCAGCGGGTGCAATTAGCGACAAAACACTGCCCGCCTGCATGAATGCCGTGGTCTGCGATTTTGATCACAAGAAAGTGGATTTGAGCCAGCCCTTCAACCCGATGGACAACCTGGAGATCGCCAATTATCTCAGCGGTGGCCGAGAAGCCTTCAAGGCCCAGTACGAGAAAGAACAAGCAGAGGCAAAGGCTTGGGCCAACCGAGCCGCCTAATTCGTCAAACGCAGCCGCAAGACGCCTTGCGGCTCATTTTAAAGGGAGTCGATATGTCCGAACGCACATGGCTAGAGGTCAAAGCAGCCGTCAACGCCTGCTTGATCGTCAGAAGTCCTCATTTCTCTCGCGTGGAAGATCCTGTTAAGGAGTTCTACGACAACAACCTGCCCAGCGCGATGAACGATGTCGCCGTTTACGCCTTCCTCAATGGCGAAGACAAGCTAGATCCCAAGCTGGTGGCCGACATTCGTGATGGTTTTGCCCAAGTAAACACCAAGGGCTTTATCGGGCCAGGAGTCAAAGATTGAAGATCTGCGAAGACATGAGCCTTGATGAGCTTGCCAAGCGCATGGTCGGCACCCCCACCATAGAGCAGGTGGAGGATATGAGAGCTCGACTCGTTGAGGAGTTTGATGGCATGGACACCTTTGATGTGCCGGATGACATCTGGCTGTTCACCTAAAACAGACGAATCAAAAGCAGTCGAGGCTGCTTTTGATTTTCATGTATTTAAAAAACAATCCATATTTCTAAACAGAAACAATCATTTTATTAAAGCCAATATTTTTTGCCGTAGCCACGGCTGCATCAATTGACTTGAATATGCGAAGCCCTCCTCTCTGACGCTCAATTGCAACTGCTTTCCTTTCTTCTCCGCTCATTGCCAAAAACAAATTATAGCCGTCACTACCGTTATTTCTAATAATCATTGCTCGTTCAAGAGCCCCTGCATCAAAAAGTAACTTTGCATCTACTTCTTTTATTGTATTTTCTGTCACGTTTTAAGCGCCTTATTTTTAATTTATTCTGAGCAATTTAATACCATTATGCCGCCCACAACGGGCACCGATGAATGAACTCCACCCCCATCTCCTCCATCCTCCTGAGGGCAGTAGAGCTCCCACCAAAGCCGTGATTGGCTGCTTTCTGGAACCAGGAGCCCGCCAGATCGTAATCCTGCTCTCCGCCAAAGCCGTAGTAGTGCATTACCCCCATGGCGAACTGAGCGCAGTCATAGCGCCTCTGAGCGGCCTTTAGAAACCATTGCCTTGCCTGTTCATAGTCCCGCTCTACCCCGAACCCATTGAAGTACATAGCGCCGATATTGTACTGGGCTTCCAGGAACCCATTCTCTGCTGATTTTTGGAACCAAGAGGCGGCGGCCCTATGATCTCTCTTTACGCCCTGTCCGGTGAAGCTCATAACGCCAAGATTGAATTGAGCATTGGCATTACCCATGGCGGCTGCCTTCTCATACCAGTAAATCGCAAGGGAGTAGCTCTGAGCCGTTCCTTGCCCAATGTGGTACATGGTAGCAAGCTTGAGCGCAGCCTTCTCAGAACCAAGCTCAGCTGCGTCCTGGAGGCAAAAAAATGCCTTCCTGTAGTCCTTCTTCACCTTCTCGCCCTGAAAGTACATGATGCCAAGATTGGTCTGCATCTCGGGGTGACCGATATCCCCATAGGCTTGCTCATTGGTTTTATCGAACATGCCAGTTACCACTGGGTAGACCTGCTCTATCATCTTTATTTTCCATGTAAATATTTTGGCGAAGAATGCCACATATTTTTCTTGAAATAAAGAAAAAGCAGGTGCTAATGCACCCGCCTTGAAAGACCACCTGACGCTACTATAGAAACACAGGTTCCAGCGCGAGCATTATTGCTTTTGATTCAGCACTAAGTTTTTTACGAATTCCTGCAATTTATTGGCCTGCTCAGGATTATTTTTTATTTCGCTTAATCCACTCTTATACATAATCCACAGATGCATGGCTGCGTCAACATCACCTTGCTCTGCTGCAACTTGCAGCCACTTAATAGCTTTGGTAATGTCTTTATCAACCCCGTTACCACCCAAGTATATCATTCCAAGATTATATTGTGAATCAACAAACCCCTGATTCGCTGACAGCTCAAACCAATCAATTGCTTTTTTGATATCTTTATTTAACGCCACGCCTTCCAGATATATCACCCCCATCTCATACTGAGCATCAGCACGACCCTGATTGGCAGCCTTTTCAAACCAGTGAACTGACTGCTGATAATCTTTATTTATAGCATCGCCTTCAAAATACAATGAACCTAGACATAATTGAGCATCAACAAGTCCCTGTTCTGCGGCAACTGTAATAAATCTAACAGCCCGTTCAAAGTCTCTTTCAACACCAATCCCATTCAAATAAAAAATTCCAGCATTGTATTGAGCATCAGCATTACCAAGAGCAGCCGCCTCCTTAAGCCACATTAATGATTCATTATAATCTTGCTTTACACCTATGCCATCTAAATACAGCAGGGCAAGTCCAGTTTGCACATCTGAAAGATTACGATCAATAATGCCTTTAAAATGCCCAGCAATAACATCAATATCATTGTTTGTTACATACTCGCTTTTATAGGCATTCCTAGCTTCCAATTCCATTTCTGGATTTTTTTCGTGAATGGATTTAGCCAACTTAACCAACATCGCAAGCTTTTTACTAATTTCAGGGAAGTCGAGAGAATCAAACTCGTGTTTTTGATCAACACATTGATTTTCAGAGTTATCTTTATTGTTCATATTTATTTCCTTTTATTATTTTTGTTTGTTGCTGGAATAATTTGCTTAATTGCAAATTAATAAACAAGGCGACCACCAGCATGGCCGCCCCTACAGAATATTTAGCTAACCTGTCTGATTTTGTTGATATCACTAATTGCCTCAATAGCCTTTGGATATCCCTGCCTGGCAGATCTTTGAATGAACCTGATAGCCATATCAAAGTCCTGCTTAACACCAAGGCCCTGGCCGTACATCATCCCAAGAAGATACTCAGCATTTGGATAACCCTTATCGGAAGACATCTCAAGCCACGATTTCGCCTTATCGTAGTCCTGAGCAATGCCATCCCCATGGTAGTGCATTAAGGCAAGATTGTACTGCGCTAACTTGTCGCCCTGGTCTGCCGCCTTGCGATACCACTCCGCTGCAACCTCCAGGTTCTTTTCTACACCGTTACCATTCTTGTAGGCATTGCCAAGATGGTATTGAGCCTTCGCAAAATTCTGCTCTGCTGACTTCTGGAACCAATAAAGCGCTTTCTGATGGTCTTGCTCAACTCCACTACCATCAGAATAAAAGATCCCAAGATTGAGCTGAGCAGCCGCATAGCCCTGGTTTGCAGCCATCAAATAAAGCTCGGCTGCCATCTTTTCGTCTTTTTCTACTCCCTCTCCACGAGCATACATCACACCAAGATTATACTGTGCAGTCATGCTTTTCTGCTCAGCGCCACGCCTTAACCAATGCTCGGCCTGCTTGAAATCCTGATTTACGCCATGTCCATTGATATACATGACGCCGAGATCATTTTGCAACTCTGGATCACCACTCTCAGCGGCAGAGATGGTGGCTGATACGTCCTTCTTGTTAATCTTGATCATGATGAATGCCTCGTTCAGTTTGAAACCAAGGATAGCATTCTAAAGGCACACTTTACAAAGGATTTATCTTAGAAAAGCAAACTATTTTTCTGCGCCTTTAGCTCCTGCAATATTGCCATTTATTTATTTTTAGTTATAATATCAATATCAAATCGCATCAGACATAAAAAATGATTCTCTATCATTCAAGCTCTATAAATCACACCCCAGGAACAATGCTTCTTCCACGCCGCAATTATGAGTCTCGGTGGGGTAACTGTGGTTTTTATCAGGTTCTTGAAGCATTAAGACCAAAAAACAAACCATCTCATAAAAACTCCGTTTTTCTCTGTTTGTCAGAGGAGGATCTTGATTATGCAGGTGGAGAAACTGACTTCTGCTTTATGGTTGAGACAGAGGGTGAGTTATCTGTCCATGATATACACTGGAGCACAGAAATAACTTGCTTGATTGACGATCTTGGTGGTGTCACTCATGATTGCATCCTCGATAAAAACATCATTAATGCTGCAAAAAAATATTGGGATGGAGTGGCATCTGAAAACCCTGTTTGGGAAGTGTTGGTTAGCTCAGCAAAGATAATCTCAAAAATAAAATGATTTTTTATTTATTGGTGCAAAGCACCATAAACCCAGCCAGTTCCTCCTCTGCTCCTCCTGCCATTAATTTCTTGCCAATTATTTATTTTTATGTATAATAACAATCATCAAGTAACGGTTTGAGACCAAAGGAAAATCCAAATGAGCAAGGCCGATTTTTACGATGTTGTTGCTGCTAAACACTGTGTTTGCGCCTGTGATAATCCGCAAATCAGTCTCTCCAACGAGAAAAACGTCATTGCCGTTGAACTGGATGATCCTGACCAGCCACGAGAGTCCTCTCGCTGGATTGTCTACCTGTCCACATGCAAGCGCTGCCAGGAAAAGGTAACTATGGGTAATGGCTTTGGCGGGATCAGCCTCGTTGGTATCGATGCCATCAGAGCTGCCGCAGAAAAAGCTGCCAAGCGTGACCGCGCAAAGCTGGACTGGTCTCAGGTAGAGTTCACCAAGATTTCCGGCAACTAATCCACCAGCGAGGACATAGCAATGATTTTTCATGACTTGAATGGCAATGCCGAGCTTCTGGATAAGCTTGTTCTCAACGAAACCCGTTGCCTCGCCCTTTTGGATGGCTGTTATCGAACTGGACTGGTTTCTGGTTCTTTCTATCGCTATCAGGGACATGATCACCCATGGTTCGTCTCTGATGATGGCGGTGAGTTCTCAATGCCTAGCATTCGTGGAGTGTCCCTCCTTAACTTCGACAATGAGGCCACCGGAGAGATCTCTATCTCTGAGCTGACTCCTGAATCCGTAAAGTAATCAACCAATGGAGCTCGATATGCAATTCATCAAATATTTGCGCGAGAAACCATTTCCTTTAGGTGGTGGAGGGATAGCGCGACAACCAAAGGTTATCCCTGTTCTCGCTTCCTTTTAAGCGGCTATCTTGGTCTGTGATTGATGATAGCGATAGCCATCACCCCACTGAATAAGGGAAGGTGCGAATAAGTCACCAGACATAAAAATGCGCCCTTGTAAGCATTTGAATTTAATGAACTAAATTTTTCTGTTTCGTTGTGGAGGGTGCTTATTCGCACCCTCCCTAAAGGAACGGGATTGCGCGGGCTTTTCGTTCAAGCATGCGAAAAGGAACCGCTTAAGCTGGCCCTATCCGGCATAACCATCGGCCACATCCACAAAGTGGCTGGTGGATACCAGATGATCCCGACTGACAACAAGATCCAGGCTGGCGCTGTAATGGACACAATCCAGCAGGTTCAGCAGTCGCTGCCGTCAATGTTCGGCCAGCAGTAATTGCCTCGCCCACCAGCCAGCAAGAGTCGCCTTTGCGGCTCTTTATTTTTTCAAAAATAACTTGCCTGCGTACCTTAATTTAGGTACTATAACTTCATCGAATGAATGACGGCTTGTGCCGCTAAACAATATCATCCCTGGAGCTAATGATGGAACTGATGGAAATGCAGAAGAAGCTGGCCGGATACGCCAAAGAAATGGGTATGGGCAACATCACTCTGGACGAGCTAATCAGTTCTCACAAAGATCTCAGGGCTCGAAACAGCCGGAGTCACAAAGAGCTGATTGAGGAGATAAAACAAGCCCGAGAACATGCCGCAGCACAAACAGCCAAAGACCTGACTGAGCGAGGCTGGCTGAGCATTGAGCGTCTCAAAGAGATGACGCTTTGCGAGATCTCCGAGATGATCGAAAACGCTGATTGACTTACTTTTAAACTTTTCTTTGTGATAATCAACACATAATTTATCACCATCCAACCCGACAGAAGGAATATCATCATGGCGTTTCAGGCTCACCAAAAAAATCATGGTCAAGTCACCGCGCAAACCCCCCGTGCCGCCGCCGAGCTGTTTTTTGCCACCTTCCCCAAGGCGCGTAAGTGCAACCTGATCGAGGGCACGATTGACAACGACTTTTTTACCGTGGTCTATGATCCGAAAAAATGGCCTCGCGCTTTCAAGGATGTGACCAAGAAAACGATCATTGAGCTGCCCGAGACCTAATAGCCATCTCCGTGACCACCAGCAGATAAGAGCCGCCCTTGCGGCTCTTTATTTATCTCAAAAAAAACTTGCTCACGTACCTTTATTTAGGTACAATCATTTCATTCAAGAACACTGACCGACACCATTTCAGGAGTCTTGCCAGATGGCAGAGCAAATCCAAGAAATCACATGTCCCGAATGCAAAGGGGCCAAGAACATTGATTCATTCCACAACACTGGCATCGATGTAGAAGGCCACCACTATGGCCCCTCCCCCTGCACTCGCTGCAAGGGTACTGGTCAGGTTCCCCAGGCAATGCTGGAGTGGATCAAGAACGGCGAGCTCCTTAAAGCTGCTCGTGTCGCAAGAGGCGAAAGCATCTTGGAAGCCGCCCTTCGAATGAAAGTTAGCTTTTCCACTATCAGCAAGGTAGAGCTCGGCAAGCAGGCTGCCAGCGACTTCCCTAACTACACCGACAAACCCTAAAGAGAGCACAAAAATGGCACAGTATTTTGTTTTATCGCTCGGCAGTCATGTTGACTGGGCTGGATTTGTTGGTTCAAACACTCTTGAGGAGCTGTTTTTCTCACTGGACGAACTTGGATTAGATCCTGGCTCTGTTATCTTTCGCCAGGTAGTTCGAACCGATATCAATATTCTAATCCCTCTTCTCCCATCAGTTCATGGGAAGGAAGTAATCAGCCTTGATGATGCAGAGGAATCTTTCTATCCTGATATTTCCCTCTCTCCTATCTCGATGTCTGGGTTTGATCTATCTGAGAGGACTATAGACCTCTATACCGAAGCCATGGAGCTCATTGCAAGTAATGAGAAAAACAGCAACTGGAGAACATTTAAAGCAGTCACTAGAACCTGCCCTCACTACGCATGTAGCTACACAGTCAAACTGATGACAGCAAGACGAGAGAAATTGCTCGCCGACATCAACAACGTCAAGCAGCCCGTTCAGACATGGTGGATGCCAATCCAAGAGTCTGAGCTCATGAAGCTGGTGGACGTTCCTGTTATGATCAGCAATGGCAAAGAGGCATTCCCTTTTGCAGCCAAGCTAACCATGATCGGCGATGACGATTTTCAGTGGACTCCCCTGCTCCCGAACATCGAGCCCCCACTGTTCGAAACTGTCACCCAGTACATGCCGCTGGCCCACTAAGCCAGAACCATCCAGCAGGCCGCATCAGTGCGGCCTGTTTGTTTTTTCATCTATGATTGCACAGGTGTATCATTTGAGCTAAGTTGGAGCCTCTTCCTGTGGACTGGAAGAACGTGCCAGCCCCAGGCCATGTCCAGGATGCGGGTGATCGCTGGTTGAAGTCCTTGTCATCCCTTGCCCTGATTGTGCCTAGCACCATCACGGAAGAGATCAACGCGATACTGAACCCTCTGCACCCAGAGGCTGATCGCATCATCAAAACAGCTATCGAAAGACAGCAGCCTATCGACCCCAGGCTTTTCAAGTCATGAAAAAAGGATGGTGCCTGTCACCATCCCTCTTCAAAAACGTCTTTTTGCAGGCAATACCAAATCGGTATCTACCTGATTACTTCTCGCCAGACATGGCCCTAATGGCATTTCTGACCGATGCACCAACCACTGCCCTTGAATGCTGAACGTGCCCGATCTTGCTCTGAGGCACATCCCTATAGTTGCGCTGGAGGTCTCCTTTCTCCGCAGCAACGGAGTGGATGAACTTCTTGGCAAAGCGACCATTCATCATGAGCTCAATGTTTTGATCTGACATCGGGATCAGGAGCTCGACCGAGTAGGTCTCGACACCATTAATGATGGCCGGAACATCACTATACCTGACCAGCCCACCATGCTTGATCGCAGACTCAGCAAAGAAGCTTCGGATCGTCTTATTTGCCGAGCGAGGAGACATCTTGCAGCCAGCCAGGCCCACACTCTCCAAATCAATCTTGGACTCTACCAAGAAGTAAGGAGAGCCCTTGTGGCTGACGGCTGAGCCCATCGTAAAATCGAACACCCCAAACGTCAGTTTGGCACGGATCGGATTCAGCATGTGAGGATACAGATCTGCTACAGGGCGAGCAGTCATCTCTGCACCATCAGGAATTAGCACCCCAGCAACAAGGCGCTCAAAGCATTCATTCATCGAAAATTTTCCAATTCAAAAAGAACATCGATCATACCGCCAAAAAATATTTATCGCAATAATAATTGTGGCATTGCCACAAGTAGATCCAGTTCGTATACTGGCTCACTATTTATTGGAGACTATATGGAATACAGAGAATATCTGATGCAAGCCTATGAGCAAAAACATCCGGCTACCGTGGCTGAATTCCTTGAGTCCATATCGTCCATGATCACCGAAAGTCCCCTGCTTGAGCTCCATCGGCGATTCTGCAAGAAATATGGGCCACCAAAGCTTGGCACCTCTCGGGTGTCCTACATCAGCAAATCAGTGGTATTCAAGCTCCCTGTGTCTAGCGATGGGTTCCGCCACAACGACTGGGAGGGGTCTCTCATGTCGATTGGCGAGGAGGGTGACAGCCACTATATTCCACTAGCCCGCTCGCGCTTGCACCCTGGCTATATCGACATCCCTGTCGTGGTCATGGAGAAGGTAGAGGAAGCCTCGCTACAATGCATCAGAGAGCGTTTGGGGCACATTCCTGGCTTTGTCTCTGTCGTAGACATGTCCCAGGTCGGCTTCACCAAGAAAGGCAAGCTGGTGGCCTTTGACTACGCCGATCTATGATTTATTTATCTATAAAATATCAATCCAGATATTTACTTTTGTGAATGTTTAGGTTATTATTCTGGTTTTTTATTGGCATTCCAAAACTGGAATTGTTGAGTGATTGTTGTTGATATAGCTGTGCAGCCTGTGCCAGCCGTCCCAGATAATATCTTGATCGCCAGAAAACGAGATACATGGGAACCTATCTGTTTCTGGATAGTGTTCTACACCATGAGTGCCATAACTCTTCGCATAATCAGACCAGATTGCGTAATCCTCTTTTATTGATTGATTATGGTTCAGAATCAAAGACTGGATTTCCGCTACTGGCACATCAAGATAACGGAAAGTCGCGCCCTTTAAATGCGCAGAAATTCGTTCAAACATGAGTTCCCATGCAGACTCTGAGATGTCACTTGGATTTAGGGCATCACCTGGGAGAATGTCCATGATCGCATTAATCATGTCGCAACCCTGCTCAATAGCAAAAAACCAAATATATGCCTTTTTCGATGGCACGTTCAGTTCACCAAAGGTGAGTTCTTTTGCCTGAATGTCTTTGAAGAAACTTGAGCTTTTGGGAACAATCATCGAACCACCCCAGGCTATAATCTCGCTTGTTTATGGGGTTTGATTATACATTATTATTAGCAAAAGTAAATAAGGTAGTGCCATGGCCTGCTGGTGGCCCAAAAACAAAAAGCCCTCAGCTGAGGGCTTTGTTCGTCATCAGAGAAAAGTCTAGCGCTTAGCTAGGCATTGCCTCTTTTGCCTTGGTGAAGGCATGCTTGTTGGCATGAGCAGCCATAGATCTGTCCAGTGCGTTCTTGAGGTGCTGCTCGTAGTTCTCCTGAACGTACTTTTTGATCCAGGCATCGTACTTGTCGCCACACACCAGTTCGGTGATCTGCTCGTCAATCTTCTTGAAGCAATAAGACAGATCTGGGTCTTTGCTCGCGCCATTGCGAAGCCCATATGCCATTTCCGCCTGATTTTTGGGGTCATGGAAAAGGACTTTAATCTTGCAGTCGATCTCGTGCTGAGCATGCTGGCGTAACTTTTTCTGCGCCTCCTCCATCAACGGGGTCAGATCCAGACTGAGGCCGAGTTGCGAAGTGAGTACATTATCAGAACCTTTCATTTTGAGCTCCTAGCTCCTCATTGGAATAGACATATATTAATCTTTTAGTATAAAAAAACAATCCCTTGGTTCATTATTTTTTCATTAAATAATCAGTCCGTATTACCTGCATTCTTCTTGCAAAATTATTTGTTTTATATCATAATATTTGCGTTAATCAATATCGGAAAAACTAAAATGAACGCAAGAACGAACACAGATGTCAACATGAAAACCGAGCTCAATAAAGCCATTTCCGGTATTGAGGATTTGTTCTCTGTCGAACTTAATATTTCGAAAGAGCCAAGCGACCTCCGTAGCTTTATTGAGGGACATGCTTTCCTGAGACCTAAGGATATGGGCGAAGAAATTAAGTCCGTTTTTGACCAGTGGTACAGTGTTGGCTATATCACCCTGGCGCTGACCATGCATAACGGTATCGGTGGAATGTCTCTGTTTATTCGCGGTGTGCGATTCAACATCAATCAATCCGTAAAGAAAAAAGATGCTCATGGCGAAAATGGGGATGCTTTATCAAAAGATCTTCGTGCATTCGTCAGAAGCATCATCAGAGAGTGGAAAAAAGAGGCCGAAAGACGAAATGACGCCAATGGTCGCTCCTGGGCTACTGAGATCATCAGGGATGCCATGAGTGCTTACCCAGCAGAGAGAAAGCGCATCGAAGAGTTTGGTGAAAACATTTCAGCAAATATGAGTTCCAGCCATATTTACAAGATCTCGGTAGATGTCAAAAAGAGCAACGAGATCGACCAGGTTAATCTTGATCTGTCACTATCCCTCAAGAACATCGACAACGACAAGCTCAAGGCAATCATGGCGCTTATCCAGCAGATCTAGCTATCCTGGCTGACAGACGAAAACAGAGGGCAAAGCCCTCTGTTTCTATTTGTACTTCCCGAAACCCACACCAATGCAAGTGCCTGATACCATCAGCCCTTGATCTGACCCTCAAGCTCAGTAATCCGCTCTCTCAGGCTGTCGATTTCCTCAAAGCTGAACTTCAATTGCCGATATAGATCAAAGAGAGTGATCCCCTTGCTCTCAAACTCGACCCTAAGGGCATCCTCTTCCTTTTTGCGCTTCTCTTCCCATTGGCGTTCTCGCTCGGCGCAGTATTCAGCACTCCAGGCCGCCAGCTCTTCGCGAACAGCCTCAAACCCCTCTGTATCCTCAATATCCCAGCAAGGGTCTTGCATCCAGTCCGCCTTGAGTTCATCAAATATTTGCGCGAGAAACCACTTCCTTTAGGTGGTGGAGGGATAGCGCGACAACCGAAGGTTGTCCCTGTGCTCGCTTCCTTTTAAGCGGCTATCTTGGTTTGTGA
>Ga0075011_10000648_pt1 | contig 18446 bp, 13 predicted proteins | sample TARM_MetaG_T_14_FD_72354 | JGI IMG/M metagenome (GOLD analysis project Ga0075011, IMG submission 72354) | Freshwater microbial communities from Pennsylvania, USA, analyzing microbe dynamics in response to fracking - TARM_MetaG_T_14 | ecosystem: Environmental > Aquatic > Freshwater > River... | reverse complement strand
ATCGCCCTCGCGAACGCCATCATCACCGTGCGCAGGCTGATCCGCACCGCCTGGACCACCCACCGCTGGGACACCCGACCGCGCCGCCGACCATGACACCTATCCGCGCGACCTCTAAGCCATCCGCGTCAGGTCCCGTGCCAGCAGCTCACGGCTCAGCGGCTTCGCCAGCACCTCGGCGACCTCGTGCGGCTCCATCGGCGCTCCTTTCGACCCGGCGCCGGGTGACGGCGCCCACGGACGGGACTCCTCGACGGTAGCGCCCGTTCCGTGACGTCGCCCGTGGCGCACTCCCCCACCACGGCGTCGGCGCCGCCGGCATTCGAGTCGATCTCTCGGTCTACCCGGCGATGTATTGCGCGAGGTGCTCGCCGGTGACGGTGCTGCCGTCGGCGACGAGCTCGGCGGGGGCCCCCTCGAAGACGACGCGTCCGCCGTCGTGACCGGCGCCCGGGCCGAGGTCGATGATCCAGTCCGCGTGGGCCATGACGGCCTGGTGGTGCTCGATGACGATGACGGAGCGTCCGGAGTCGACGAGGCGGTCCAGGAGGGCGAGCAGGTTGTCGACGTCGGCGAGGTGTAGGCCCGTGGTGGGCTCGTCGAGGACGTACACCGAGCCGGTCGCCCCCATCTGGCTGGCGAGCTTGATGCGCTGCCGCTCGCCGCCGGAGAGCGTGTTCAGCGGCTGGCCCAGGTTGACGTAGCCGAGGCCGACGTCCACGAGGCGGTCGAGGATCTTGTGCGCGGCGGGCAGCGGCGCGGGGCCGTTCTTGGCGAAGAAGGCTTCGGCCTCCTCGACGGGCATGGCGAGCACCTCGGCGATGTTCTCGCCGCCGAGCGTGTACTCGAGGACCTCGGCCATGAAGCGCTTGCCGCCGCAGGCCTCGCACGGGCTGGAGACCGTCTCCATGAAGCCGAGCTCGGTGTAGATCACGCCGTTGCCCTTGCAGGTCGGGCAGGCGCCCTCCGAGTTGGCGGAGAACAGGGCGGGCTTGACGCCGTTCTCCTTGGCGAAGGCCTTGCGGATCGGTTCGAGCAGATCGGTGTAGGTGGCCGGGTTGGAGCGTCGTGAGCCCTTGATGGCGCTCTGGTCGATGACGACGACGTCGTCGCGCTTCGCGACGGACCCGTGGATCAGGGAGCTCTTGCCGGATCCGGCGACTCCGGTGACCACGGTGAGCACCCCGAGCGGCACGTCGACGTCGACGTCCTGCAGGTTGTGCGTGGCCGCGCCGCGGACCTCGATGACGCCCTTCGGGGTGCGCACCGTCTCCTTGAGGCGGGCGCGGTCGTCCAGGTGGCGGCCGGTGAGCGTGCCGGAGCGGCGCAGTCCGCCGAGGTCGCCCTCGTAGCAGACGGTGCCGCCCGCCGAGCCGGCTCCGGGGCCCATGTCGACGATGCGGTCCGCGATGGCGATGGTCTCGGGCTTGTGCTCGACGACGAGGACGGTGTTGCCCTTGTCGCGCAGCTGGAGCAGCAGCTGGTTCATCCGCTGGATGTCGTGCGGGTGCAGCCCGATGGTCGGCTCGTCGAAGACGTAGGTCACGTCGGTGAGGGCCGAACCGAGGTGGCGCAGCAGCTTGATGCGCTGCGCCTCTCCCCCGCTCAGCGACCCGGACGGGCGGTCGAGGCTCAGGTACCCGAGCCCGAGCTGGACGAACGCCTCGAGGTTCGCACGCAGCGCGTCGAGCACCGGGCCGGCCTCGGGGATGCGGAGGCCGCGGACCCACTCGGCGAGGTCGGAGACCTGCATGTGGCACACGTCGGCGATCGACTTCCCGTCGATCTTGCACTCGCGCGGGCCCGCGGCCAGGCGCGTGCCGTCGCACTCCGGGCAGGTGCCGAAGGTGGCGGCCCGCTCGACGAAGGCACGGATGTGCGGCTGCAGCGCGTCGGGGTCCTTGGAGAACACCGACTTGCGCAGCTTGGGGATCAGGCCCTCGTAGGTCATGTTGATCCCGGCGACCTTGACCTTGGTCTGCTCCTTGTAGAGCAGGTCGTCGCGCTCGCGGGCGGTGTACTGCGCGACCGGCTTGTTCGGGTCCACGAAGCCCGACTCCGCGAAGGCCTTGACCATCCACCCGTCGGCCGTGTACCCGGGCACCAGGATCGCGCCCCCGTACAGCGACCTCGACTCGTCGACGATCACCGAGAGGTCGAGGTCCGAGACCTGTCCGCGGCCCTCGCAGCGGGCGCACATGCCGCCGAGGTAGACCTGCTTCTTGACCACGGACTTCTCGACGCGACCGCCCGCCTTCTCGGTCGCCATGACGCCCGACGCGATCGACGTCGGCACGTTGAAGGAGAACGCCGTCGGCGGCCCGACGTACGGCTCACCGACCTTGGAGTACAGGACGCGCAGGATCGCGTGGGCGTCGGTCGCCGTACCGACGGTGGAGCGGGGGTTGGCGCCCAGCCGCTCCTGGTCCACGATGATCGCCGTCGTCAGGCCCTCGAGGGAGTCGACGTCGGGGCGCGCGATCGAGGGCATGAAGCCCTGGAGGAACGCCGGGTACGTCTCGTCGATGAGGCGCTTGGACTCCGCCGCGATCGTGTCGAAGACGAGCGAGCTCTTGCCGGACCCGGAGACTCCCGTGAAGACCGTCAGCCGCCGCTTGGGCAGCGCGATGCTCACGTCCTTGAGGTTGTTCTCCCGGGCGCCCTGGACCTTGATGACATCGTGGCTGTCGGCGGCGATCACGCGGCGGTCTCCTTCGTGCGGTGGGGGGTGCGCGGACACGCTACTCCCCTCCTGCGACACCCCGCCCGGCGGCGTCGTGCTGAGACGGCCGCCGGCGGCCGGCCCGCTCAGTCGACGCCGAACTCCATGGCGGCGGCGTCGAGGAGCTGCTCGCCCTCGGGGGCCATACCCCGCGAGGCGATGATCTCCGCGCCGCCCTCCGCGAGCTCGCCGAGCAGCGGCGTGTCGGAGGCCGAAGCGCCGATCAGGGCGGCCTGGCTCCCGCCGACGAGCCCGATCGCGGCGTACTGCTCGAGCTTGGCGCGCGAGTCCGCGATGTCGAGGTTGCGCATGGTGAGCTGGCCGATGCGGTCGATGGGGCCGAACGCGGAGTCCTCGACGCGCTCCATCGAGAGCTTGTCCGGGTGGTAGGAGAACGCGGGGCCCGAGGTGTCGAGGATCGAGTAGTCCTCGCCGCGGCGTAGCCGCAGCGTGACCTCGCCGGTGACGGCGGAGCCGACCCACCGCTGCAGGCCCTCGCGGATCATCAGGGACTGCGGGTCCAGCCAGCGCCCCTCGTACATCAGGCGGCCGAGGCGGCGGCCGTCGTGGTGGTACTGAGCGATCGTGTCCTCGTTGTGGATCGCGTTGACGAGCCGCTCGTAGGCGATGAAGAGCAGCGCCATGCCTGGAGCCTCGTAGATGCCGCGCGACTTGGCCTCGATGATGCGGTTCTCGATCTGGTCGCTCATGCCCAGGCCGTGGCGGCCGCCGATCGCGTTGGCCTCCATGACGAGGTCGACGGCGGTGGGATAGGTCTTCGCGTTGATCGTCACCGGCCGGCCCTGCTCGAAGCCGATGGTGACGGTCTCGGCGGCGATCTCGACGCTCTCGTCCCAGAACTTCACGCCCATGATCGGCTCGACGGTCTCGACGCCCGTGTCCAGGTCCTCGAGGGTCTTCGCCTCGTGGGTGGCACCCCAGATGTTCGCGTCGGTCGAGTACGCCTTCTCGGCGGAGTCGCGGTACGGCAGGTCCCGGGCGGTCATCCACTCGCTCAGCTCCTGACGCCCGCCCAGCTCAGCGACGAACTGCGCGTCGAGCCACGGCTTGTAGATGCGCAGGTTCGGGTTGGCGAGCAGCCCGTAGCGGTAGAACCGCTCGATGTCGTTGCCCTTGTACGTCGACCCGTCGCCCCAGATCTGCACGTCGTCCTCGAGCATGGCGCGCACCAGCAGGGTGCCGGTGACGGCCCGGCCGAGCGGCGTGGTGTTGAAGTACGAGCGGCCCGCCGAGCGAATGTGGAAGGCCCCGCACGTCAGGGCGGCCAGCCCCTCCTCGACGAGCGCCTCACGGCAGTCGACCAGGCGCGAGCCCTCGGCGCCGTAGTCGAGCGCACGACCCGGGACCGACGCGATGTCCGGCTCGTCGTACTGGCCGATGTCGGCGGTGTACGTGAACGGGACCGCCCCGTTCTCGCGCATCCATGCGACGGCGACGGAGGTGTCGAGACCACCGGAGAAGGCGATGCCGACGCGCTCGCTGGCGGGAAGGGACGTGAGAACCTTGGACACAGGAAGAGTATGCACTGCGATGCATACTCATGCAAACAGCGGTTGCGGTCCCAGCCTGACACACGCCGTGCGCCGCGGCGGCGGGCAGGCCACCATCGGGGGGATGACTGCGCTTCCCGCCCACAGTTCGCCCGGCGACCGCTGGTTCGTCGAGGAGCACGGGACGCCAGGCGCCACCGTGCACGTGCTCGTGCACGGCATCGGAGTCTCCGCCCGTTACCTGCGCCGCCTGGCTCGCGAGCTTGCCGCCGCCGGGACCCACGTGCTCGTCCCCGAGCTGCCGGGCTTCGGGCGCACCGGGCAGACCCCCACGGCTCCGAGCATCACGGAGCTCGCCGACGGGCTGGCCTTCGAGCTCGGGTTGCGCGGGGTCGGCGGGGCCGTCATGACCGGGCACTCGATGGGGACGCAGGTCGTCGCGGAGGCGGTACGCCGCCACCCCCACCTGGCGCGGCGGGTCGTGCTGGTCGGCCCCGTGGTGGATCCGACGGCGCGGTCGGTGGTGGCCCAGGCGATCCGGCTGGCGCGCGACGGGCTGCTGGAGCCGCCGAGCGGGAACGCCATCGTGCTCAGCGACTACCTGCGTGCGGGCCCGCGCTGGTATGCCGCACAGCTCCCGAACATGCTGCGCTACCGCATCGAGGACGCCGTCGCCGAGCTGCCCTGCCCGGTGCTGGTGGTGCGCGGGGCGCGGGACCCGGTCGCCCCCGCCCGGTGGGCGCGCCGGCTCGCTGCCGCGGCAGCGGGCGGCGGCGTCGTCGAGGTGCCCGGAGCCGCGCACCTGGTCCAGCACGTGCGGCCGCGCGAGGTGGCCGCCCTGTGCGCGGCGGGCGCGCCCGTGGCCGGCGAGAACCTCGCGGCGGGCGGCGTGCCGTGACACCGCGGGTCGTGCCGGCCGCCCTGCCCGGCACGCCGGTGCGCCGGCTCGGGTGGCGCCTCGCCGACTACCTGTACGCCGGCTGGTGGCAGCTGCGCAGCCTGCGCCCCGGTCACCCCGACCGGTATGCCCCCCCCCGCGTCCCCGCCCGCCGGACGTCGTCTTCGTGCCGGGGGTCGTCGAGCCGTGGGGCTTCCTCGGCCCGCTCGCTGGGTGCCTGTACCGGGCCGGTCACCCGGTGCACGTCATCCCGCGGCTCGGATACCACGTGCAGTCGCTGTCCGACGCCGTGACCCTGGTCGCCGACGTGATCGTCGAGCGCGACCTGCGCGACGTCGCCCTGGTCGCACACTCCAAGGGCGGGCTGGTCGGCAAGCTGCTGCTCTCCGACGCCCGCGTCGAGGACAGGGTGTGCGGCGTCGTCGCGATCGCCACACCGTTCGCGGGCTCCCACCTGGCGCGGCTGCTGCCGCTGCGCTCCATCCGCGTCTTCCGCCCGGACGGGCCGGACATCGTCGCCCTCGCCCGCGCGGTCCGCGTCGATGCCCGCATCGTGTCGGTCTTCGGCTCCTGGGACCCGCACGTCTCCGAGGGCAGCGTGCTGACCGGCGCCCGCAACGTCCAGCTCTCCACGCCGGGCCACTTCCGCATCCTGGCCGACCCGCGCCTGCCACAGGTGGTGCTCGACGCCGTCCGCGCCCTGTGCGACTGACCACGCGCGGCACCCGGAATTGCCCCGGGCGCCCGACCCGCGAGGATCCCCCCATGCGTATCGCCGTGCCCACCGAGGTGAAGAACCATGAGTACCGCGTGGCCGTGACCCCGGCGGGGGTGCACGAGCTCGCGCGCGCCGGCCACACGGTGCACGTGCAGGCCGGGGCCGGGCTCGGCTCCGCCATCACCGACGACGACTACGTCGCCGCCGGCGCCGTCATCGAGCCGGACGCCGCAGCCACCTGGGCCGCCGGGGAGCTGGTTCTGAAGGTCAAGGAGCCGATCGCGCAGGAGTACGGCTTCCTGCGCGAGGACCAGACCCTGTTCACCTACCTGCACCTGGCCGCCGACCGCACGCTGACCGAGGAGCTCGTCGCCCACAAGGTCACCTCGATCGCCTACGAGACGGTGCAGAAGGCCAACGGTTCCCTGCCCCTGCTCGCCCCCATGTCCGAGGTCGCCGGGCGGCTCGCGCCGCAGGTCGGGGCGCACGCCCTGCTCAAGGCCTCCGGCGGACGCGGCACCCTGCTCGGCGGGGTCCCCGGGGTCACGCCCGCACACGTCGTCGTCATCGGCGCCGGCGTCTCCGGCATGAATGCCGCGCACGTCGCCGCCGGCATGGGCGCGCGCGTGACCCTCCTCGACCGGGACCTCGAGGTCCTCACGCGGGCCGACTGGACCCTCCAGGAGCGGGCCCAGACCCTGGCCTCCAACGCGTGGAACCTCGAGCGGGCCGTCCTCGACGCCGACCTCGTCATCGGGGCCGTGCTCGTCGCCGGCGCCAAGGCGCCCGTACTCGTCTCCAACGAGCTCGTCTCACGCATGCGGCCGGGCTCCGTGCTCGTCGACATCGCCATCGACCAGGGCGGCTGCTTCGAGGATTCGCGCGCCACCACCCACGCCGACCCGACCTACCGGGTGCACGGGTCGACGTTCTACGCCGTGGCCAACATGCCCGGCGCCGTCCCCCACACCTCCACGCACGCCCTGACGAACGTCACGCTGCCGTACGCCGTCGAGCTCGCGAGCCTCGGCTGGCAGGCGGCCATGCGGCGCGACCCGGCGCTCGCGGGCGGGCTCAACACGCACGGTGGCGCGGTGACCCACCCCGGCGTCGCGGAGGCGCACGGCCTTGACCTGACGCCGACGGCGTCGCTGCTCTGACCCGTCCTACTCCCCGATGCCGCCCTCGGCGAGCAGGCTCGTGAACGACGGCGTCGCCGCGAACGGGTCGGCCGCGACCCGGCGCCCCTGGGCGAGCATGCGGACGGCCAGCTCCTCGCCGGCCCGCGTGATGCGCTCGGGCAGCGGGTTGACCTGGTCGCCCGCCCCGGCCCAGTCGTCCGTCGCCGCGAAGACGCTGGTGGGGACGACGTCGGCGCGCAGGTAGGTGAACAGCGGCCGCACCGAGTAGTCCAGGGCGAGCGAGTGGCGCGGGGTGCCGCCGGTCGCGCCGATCAGGACCGGCACGCCGGTCAGGGCGTCCTTGTCGAGAATGTCGACGAGCGACTTGAACAGCCCCGAGTAGGTGGTGGTGAACAGCGGGGTCACGGCGATGACGCCGTCGGCCGCGTACAGGGCCTCGAGCGCGGTGGCGAGCTCCCCGGTCGGGAAGCCCGTGAGGGTGGCGTCCACGACGGCGTGCGCGTGCTCGCGCACCTCGAGGTTCTCCACCGCGACGGTCAGGCCCGCGGCCTCGAGCTCGCGCACGGTGGCCCCGGTGAGGCGGTCGGCGAGCAGGCGGGTCGACGAGGGCTGGGACAGCCCGGCCGAGACGACGACGAGCGTGCGGTCGGTCACTGCGGTCACGCTCCGAAGGGGCTGCCGGCAGCGGCGTCGAACGGCTCGACGGGGTTCTCCTCCGCGCGCAGGCCGGTCCACCGGTCCTCGGTGATGCCCACGTGCCCGGCACCGGTCTGGCCCGCGGCGCGGGCGGCGGCGACGCGGTCGGCGTGCGTGGGCGGGTTCGCCGGGACGTCGGCGGGACGCTTGGCGTCGGCGATCCTGCGCAGCTCGGGGACGATCTGCCCGGCCAGGATGTCGATCTGTTCGAGCACCGTCTTCAGGGGCAGGCCGGCGTGATCGATGAGGAACAGCTGCCGCTGGTAGTAACCCACGCCGTCGATGAACGAGCCGTAGCGGTCGATCACCTCCTGCGGGGAGCCGACGGTCAGCGGCGTCTCGCGCGTGAAGTCCTCGAGCGAAGGGCCGTGGCCGTAGACCGGCGCGACATCGAAGTAGGGACGGAACTCCTTGACGGCGTCCTGCGAGCGCCCGCGGACGAAGACCTGGCCGCCGAGGCCGACGATCGCCTGGTCGGCGCGTCCGTGGCCGTAGTGCTCGAAACGCTGGCGGTAGAGGGCGACCATCTGCTTGGTGTGGCTCATCGGCCAGAAGATGGCGTTGTGCAGGAAGCCGTCGCCGTAGTACGCGGCCTGCTCGGCGATCTCGGGGCTGCGGATGGAGCCGTGCCAGACGAACGGCGGCACGCCGTCGAGCGGGCGCGGCGTGGATGTGAAGCCCTGCAGCGGCGTGCGGAACCGGCCCTTCCAGTCCACGACGTCCTCGGTCCACAGGCGGCGCAGCAGCGCGTAGTTCTCGATGGCCAGCGGGATGCCCTGGCGGATGTCCTGGCCGAACCACGGATAGACCGGGCCGGTGTTGCCGCGGCCCATCATCAGGTCCATGCGGCCGTCCGAGATCACCTGGAGCATGGCGTACTCCTCGGCGATGCGCACCGGGTCGTTCGTCGTGATCAGCGTGGTGGCCGTGGACAGGATGATGTCCGTGGTGACGCCGGCGAGGTAGCCGAGCATCGTCGTGGGGCTCGAGGCCACGAACGGCGGGTTGTGGTGCTCGCCGGTGGCGAAGACGTCGAGCCCGGCCTGGTCCGCGTGCTGCGCGATGGTGAGCATGCTGCGGACGCGTTCGGTGTCGTCCGGGGTGTGACCGGTGGTCGGGTCAGTGGTGACGTCACTGACCGAGAAGATTCCGAACTGCACGGTGCTCAGCTCCTAGATCGTCGAGTTCCATGCACATGCATGTACCTGCCGGGTCAACCCGGCAGGAGCCCGGATGATTCCCCGGGCCAGTCTTCCGCCTTCCCCCGCCGGCGCACGCCGGTGGGCGACACGATGGCGTGCGATGAGTCCCCCGAGGGACCACCGAATTGCGATCCGCGCCCGAACCGGGGACCCTGGGGCCCGGACTGTGCAGACCCGCTGTGTCATGAACGACACCGGTGGGCGGAACAGGACGTCGGGTCACGGCGTTGCATTCCCCAGGCCCAGTTTCCCGCCGGCCAGTTTCCCGCCGACCCGGCACCCCCCAACCCGAGGAGGACGACATGCCCGACCGCTCCCTGCGAGGTATGAGCATCGGCGCCAAGAGCATGGAGTCGGACGAGGGCGTCGACTTCGCCCCGCGCTTCCAGGCGTACTACGACTGCCCCAACGGTCACACCATCATCCTGCCCTTCGCGACCGACGCCGAGGTGCCCCCGGTGTGGGAGTGCCGCTGCGGCGAGGAGGCGCTCCTGCGCGACGCCGAGCGCCCCGAGCCCAAGGCCGTCAAGCCGCAGCGCACCCACTGGGACATGCTGCTCGAGCGCCGCACCGTCGCCGAGCTCCAGGAGCTCCTGGACGAGCGCCTCGACCTGCTGCGCGCCGGCAAGCTCCGCCGCGGCGCCTGAGACCGACGACGCCTGAGACCGACGACGAAGGCCGGCACCCGAACGGTGCCGGCCTTCCTGCCGTCCGGGCGGTCAGACGCCGCGACGTCGGCGAGCGATCCCGAACGCGAGCCCGGCGAGGGCCAGCGCCCCGCCCGCGGCGGACAGGATCCCGCCGGGCCACCCGGCGGCCGCGACGGCGGGCGTCAGGCTGGTGCGCAAGGGCACCGCGGCGGCGACGCGGTCCTCGGTGAACAGTCCCGTGCGGGCCACGATCGTGCCGTCCGGCGCGATGACCGCGCTGACCCCCACGGTGGAGACCTGGATGGTGGCGCGGCCGGTCGCGATGGCCTGCAGCTGGGACATCGCGAGCTGCTGGGTGGACTGGGCGCTGTATCCGAAGGAGGCGTTGTTCGTGGGGATGACGAGAATCTCGGCGCCCCGGTAGACGGCGTCGCGCATGATGTCGTCGTACGCGACCTCGAAGCAGATGCCGACGCCCAGCGTCACGGTGCGCCCGAGCCGCTGCGACGGCAGCTCGATGAGCGGCGGGTTGGTCGCGGCGAGCATGTCGGTGGTGACGCGGTCCACCTGGTCGGACAGGAGCCGGAAGAACGGCCGCCACGGGATGAACTCACCGAACGGCACGGGCCGCTGCTTCGCGTACCGGGAGACCGTGCCCTCGCCCTCCTGCCACAGCAGCAGCACGTTGTAGCGCCCGCCGGTCTCGGGCCACTCCTGCGCGCCGACGAGGATGGGCGCGCCGACCTCGCGGGCGGCGGCGTCGAGGGCGTCGCGGACATCCTGGTGGCGGGCCGGGTCGAGGTCCGAGGCGTTCTCGGGCCACAGGATCACGTCGAGCCCGGCGTCGGCCTCGCCGCGCGCGGTGCGGGCGGCGACGTCGTCGGCGAGCTCGTGCGTGCGGTCCAGGTGGTTGCGCAGCACCTGGAAGCGGTGGGCGAAGTCGTCGAGCCCCGGCTCGGCGACGTCCCCCTGCGCGAGCCCGACGCGCAGCACGCCGGCCTCCTGCGTGCCGGTGCCGGCGTCGACGACGACGGAGCGGTCGGGGACGTCGATCGGGTCGGTGGCCGCCGGGTTCGCCACGGCGACGGCGTCCGGGTCGCGCGGCAGGGGCAGCCACGCCGGCCCGAGGACCAGCAGGAGGGCGACGGCGCCCGCGGTGGCGGCGACGGCCAGGTGCGCCCGCCGGGCGGTGTCGTCGCGCACCACCCGGACCAGGTGATGGACGACGAGGGCGAGCAGGGCGCCCGCCGCGGCGAGGAGGAACGTGACGAGCGGGGTGCCGCCCAGCCAGGCGGCCCGCCCGGTCGGCGCCCCGGCGACGGACCAGGCCAGGCGCGCCCACGGGAACCCGCCCCAGGGGACGGCGGAGCGCCACTCCTCGACCGCGGTCCACACGGTGGCGAACGCCAGGGCATGCCACACCGCGCGGTCCCGGACCCAGGGCACGCGGCGCGCCCAGGTCCACACCGCGCCGAACAGCGCGGGCCCGAGAGCGACCAGCAGCGCCAGAGCGATCCACGGGACGGTCTCGGTGGCGTAGTACGCCCACCGCACGTGCGGCAGCGTGAAGACGAGCCCCGAGACGAGGCCCACGAGGAAGTTCCACCCCGCGTGGTCGCGGCGGAACGCGGCATGCCAGAGCGCGACGGCGACGACCCCCGCCGGCCAGAACGCCACGTCGGGGAAGGCTGCGTACATCGCGGCGCCCGCGAGCGCCGCGAGCAGCAGCGTCACGGGTCGTGACTGCCACAGGGAGGGGGAAGCACTCGGCACGCGTACAGGGTACGTGAGCGGCACCGACCCGCGGGCCGGTGCGGCGGAGCGCGTCAGTCGAAGGTGTCGTGGATCGCAACCCCGGCCCGCACGGTCTGCAGGCACACGGGCGGCGCGACGTCCGGGTGCAGGGACGGCAGCAGCGGGTCGCGGCGCGTGGGGGCGGGCTCCCATGACGGGCGTCCGCGCTCGTGGACCCCGTACGACTCGGCCTTCCAGACGGCGAGGTGCGCGGGCGCCCCAACGACCAGCTCGCCCGCTCCCCCGGCCTCGAGCCCCGCGAGGCGCCATCCACCCGCGGCGTGGGCGCGGAAGGCGGCCCGGCCCGTGACCCGCTGCGACTCGTCGTCGTGCCAGACGGCGGCACGCACCGCCTGCCAGGGATCGAGGGCCGTGACGGGGGCGTCGGAACCGAAGGCCACCGGGATGCCCGCGCCGACCAGGTCCGCGACCGGGGCCATGTTGCCCGCGCGGGCCGCGCCCAGGCGCGTCGCCCACATGCCGCCCGGCCCGCCCCACGCGGCGGCCCAGGCGGGCTGCACCGACAGGGACACCCCGTACAGCAGCAGGGCGGCCAGCGCGGCGGCGTCGACGAACAAGGCGTGCTCGACGCGATGGCGGGCGGCCCGCAGCGGGCCGGGGCCGTGCGCCGTCGCGGCCACCTCCAGGCCGTGGACGAGCTTGTCCATGGCCCGGTCCCCGACGACATGGAAGCCGCCCTGGATCCCGACGGTCGAGCAGGCGTGCACGTGGGCGCCGATCTCCTCGGCGTTCAGGTACAGCAGTCCGTGCCCGTCGTCGTGCGCGCCGATGCCACCACACGCGGTGTCACGGGTCAGGTCGGCGTACGGCAGGCGCAGCGCGGCGGTGCGCGACGCGAGCGAGCCGTCGACGTTGATGTCCCCGCCGATCCCGGCGAGGAACGGCAGCTCGGCCAGCAGGGCACGGGCGTCGTCCGCCGTCCCGACCAGCTCGCCCCGGTACGCGACGACCTGCGGGACCAGCTCGTGCTGCGAGAGGGCCGCCAACTCGCGCAGCCCGTCGCGGGTGTCTGTGTGCGGGGCCGACATCTCGTGGACGGCCACGATGCCGAGCCGCGCCGCCCGCTCCAGCGCCACCCGGTAGGCGCGGGTCCGGCGCCGCGGCGGCAGCGTGTGCGCCACCCGGCGGGCGACGCTCAGCGCCTCCCCCACCACCAGACCGGAGTCGTCCCACCCGGTGAGGCGGTCGAGGCCCGCGCGCGCGGCCAGGCTGGTGGAGACCACCGCGTGCCCGGCGTCGGCGTGCGCGGCGTACACCGGGCGCCCGCCGGCGGCGGCGTCCAGCTCACCACGCGTCGGCGGGCGGCGGTCGTCCCACTGCTGCTCGTCCCAGCCGAACGCGAGGAGCACCTCCTCACCGGCCCCGTCCACGTCGTCGAGCCGCCGCCCCCCGGCCGCGACCCCGTCGAGCGTCGCCGCCCGCGTGGGCGCACCCGCCGCGGACAGGTCCACCGACTCCAGCGACAGGCCCGTCTCCAGGGTGTGCACGTGCGCGTCCACGAATCCCGGCGCCACCAGCGCCCCGTCGAGGTCGACCACGCGGTCGGCCCGCGCCGCCAGGCCCGCCGCCGTGTCCTCCGACCCCACCCACGCCACCACGCCGTCGTCGACCAGCAGCGCACGCGCGTGCGGGTCCTGCGACGAGTGGATCGCACCGTTGCGGTACAGGGTCGAGGTCACGCCACGACAGTAGGGCAGAACCTAAACTCCTGCGGGTGCCCCACCGCTTCACCGCCATCGCCACCCGCACACCGGGCGGCTGGACCCTCAGCGTCGACGATGTCGGCACCACCACCTCCCGCACGCTGCGCTCAGCGCCCGGCATGGTCCAGGGGCTCGTCGCCCGCACCCTCAGCCTCGACCCCGAGTCCGTCGCCGTCGACGTCGTCCCGGACCTCGGCGCGGCGCTCGCCGGCCAGGTGCGCTCCGCGCGCGAGGCGGTCAAGGAGCTCGAGGCCAGGCAGCAGGCCGTGGCGGAGCAGTCCCGGGCGGTGGCCGCGGCGCTCAAGGCCTCCGGCCTGTCGGGGTACGACGTCGCCTCGGTGCTGGGCATCAGCCCGCAGCGGGTCTCCCAGCTGCTCGCGGCAGCGCCCGCCGAGCCGGCCGAGCGGGAGCGGCCGCCGATCCCGCCGCTGCCACGGCACATCTGGCGGCGCTGGGACGACTGAGGGCCGCGCCGGTCACAGGCTCGAGTAGGCCACCACCCCGCGGAGCACCGCGTCCTGCGCCTTGCGCGCGGTCGAGCGCATCGCGGGCTGGGGAGCCGCCTGGGCGAGCTGGTCGAGGACGTCGACGACCTGCTTGCACCAGCGGACGAAGTCGCCGGCCGCGAGCTCGGTGCCCCGCAGCACCGAGTCCAGCCCCCGGCCGGCGGCCCACCGGTGGACCGGTGCGACGATGCCGAAGTCGAGGGGGCCGGTGGCCGACAGGCCGCGCGCCTCCTCGAGGTCGGTCACCTCGGACCACACGCGGGTGGTGTCGTCGAGGACCTGGCGCAGGCGGCCGTTCGGCCCTCCGGGCACGTCGGGCTCCCCGGCCTCCTCGCGCCGCCCGCTGTACACGACGGTCGAGACGACGGCGGCCAGCGACGCAGGATCGAGCCCGTCCCAGGTGCCGCGGCGCAGACACTCGGCGAGCAGCAGGTCGTTCTCGGCGTAGAGGCGGCGCAGCCAGTTCCCGGCCTCGGTCGTGGCGAGCTCGCCCGCGTCCGGGGTTCCCGGGTCGCGGCGCAGGTAGCCGAGCTGGAGCAGGACCTGGCAGGTCTTGTCGAAGGTGCGCGCGACGGTGCCCGTGCGGCCCTCGATCCGCTGGACCAGGCGGGCGTGCTCGCCGGCGAGCTTGTCGTGGCGCTCGGCCCAGCGAGCGTGCTCGTCGCGGTCCGGGCAGGAGTGGCAGGGGTGGGCCCGGAGGGCTGCGCGCAGCGACTGCAGCGCGCGGTCGGAGGCGGCGTCGGACTTCTTCCCGGGGCCGCTGCCGGGGCGCGGGGCCCCGCGCCTGCCGGGCGCGTCGTGGAAGCCGCCCAGCGCGTGACGCATCGTAGAGGCGAGGTCGCGGCGCTGGTCCGGCTTGCGGGAGTTGAACGACTTCGGGATCTTGACGAATGTGGCAACCGTGACGCCCCCGGGCGCATCGGCCAGGGTGAGCTTCTTGACCTGCTTCTCCTGGGTCAGCACGGTCGGGCGCGGCCCGTCGAAGCCGCGGTCGTCCGTGCCGGGGTCGAGGACCAGCACGTAGCCGCGGCGCCGGCCGGTGGGGATCTCGATGATGTCGCCGCGGCGCAGCTTCTCGAACGAGGCGATGGCGTCCGCCCGGCGGGCCCCCGAGCTGGCGCGCGAGAGATCCTTCTCCCGCTCGCTGATGCGCCGCCGGATCGACATGTACTCGGCGAAGTCGCCGACGTCGCAGGTCATCGCCTGCGCGTACCCGGCGAGCCCCTCGGCGTGCGCCTGCGCCTGCTTGGCGAGGCCGACGACGCCACGGTCGGCCTGGAACTGCGCGAAGGAGGTCTCGAGGACCTCCCGGGCGCGGTCGTGCCCGACCTGGGAGACCAGGTTGACGGCCATGTTGTAGGTGGGCTTGAACGACGACTTGAGCGGGTAGGTGCGCCGCGACGCGAGGCCGGCCAGGGCGACGGGGTCGAGACCGGTGTGGTCGACGACGACCGCGTGGCCCTCGATGTCGATGCCGCGGCGGCCGGCGCGGCCGGTGAGCTGCGTGTACTCGCCGGGGGTCACGGGCTGGTGGGCGGTGCCGTCCCACTTGACCAGCTTCTCGAGGACGACGGAGCGGGCCGGCATGTTGATGCCGAGCGCGAGGGTCTCGGTCGCGAAGACCACCTTGACCAGCCCTCGGGCGAAGAGCTCCTCGACGGTCTCCTTGAAGATCGGCAGGAGCCCGGCGTGGTGCGCCGCGACGCCGCGGGCGAGGGCCTGCTGCCAGGTCCAGTAGCCGAGCACCTCGAGGTCCTCCGCCGGGATGGCGGCGGCGCGCTGCTCGACGAGGTGCCGGATCTCCGACTCCTCCTGCGGGGAGGTCAGGCGCAGCCCGGCGGCGAGGCACTGCTGGACGGCGCCCTCGCACCCGGCGCGCGAGAAGATGAAGAAGATCGCCGGCAGCAGGCCGTCGGCGTCGAGCGCGTCGACCACGGCGTAGCGCGGCGGCGTGCGGCGTTGAGGAACGACACTGCGAAACCCGCGGTCTCCCCCGCGCCCGCGACGTCCGCCGCCGTCGTCCGACTGCCGGCGTCCGGAGACGCGGAACACCTCGTGCAGCTCGGGGTTGATCGGCGGGTTGACGCCGGGGTCGGTGGGGTCCACGTGCCCGGCGTACAGGTCGAGCATCCGGGGGGTTCCGCGCGGTTCGCGCGAGGAGACGACGACGTGCTGCCACAGCGGGACGGGGCGGTGCTCGGAGACGACGACGGCGGTGTCGCCGCGGACCATCTCGAGCCAGTCGCCGAACTCTTCGGCGTTGGAGACCGTTGCGGACAGGGAGACGAGCTGGACGTGGTCGGCGAGGTGAATGATGACCTCTTCCCACACCGGCCCGCGGAAACGGTCGGCGAGGTAGTGCACCTCGTCCATGACGACGTACTGGAGACCTTCGAGGGTGCGCGAGCCCGCGTACAGCATGTTGCGGAGCACCTCGGTGGTCATGACCACCACGGGGGCCTCGCCGTTGATGGTGGTGTCACCGGTGAGCAGGCCGACGTTCTCGACCCCGTGCCGCTTGACCAGGTCCGAGTACTTCTGGTTCGACAGCGCCTTGATGGGGGTGGTGTAGAACGCCTTACCGCCCTGCGCGAGGGCCAGGTAGATGGCGAACTCCCCGACCACGGTCTTGCCGGCGCCGGTGGGCGCGGCGACCAGCACCCCGCGGCCGTCCTCGAGGGCCTGGCAGGCGGTGACCTGGAAGTCGTCGAGCTCGAAGCCGAGCGAGGCGCGGAAGGTCGCGAGGGGGGTGTTCCCGCCGGCGCGCGACCGGGCGGTGCGGGCGCGGGAGGCGGCATACCGCTCGGCGGGGCTGAGTTCGTCGCTCACAACCATATGTCTACCCGGAACCGGTGAAACCCGCGTGATCCGACCCGCCGCTGCGCGCCCCCACGCCGTGCGACCGGTCGAGCAGTTCCGCGAGCCCGAACTCGACCCAGGAGAACGTGACGCCATCAGTGGCCTCTGAGGCGGTGGGCACCGCAGGTCTGGGTGCCGGCCTTGGCGGCGGCGGCGCGGTGGAGCGGTACATGGCCCCCGTCGGCGTCCGGGTGAGGACCACGTGGCGGCCGGAGTCCGTGACGTCCCCGCAGACGCCCGTCGCCGTCCAGCCGGCGGCCTCCTTGGCCTGGTTGCACGCTGCGCAGAGGCCCTGACCGTTGTCGAGGCTCGTCGGTCCGCCCAGGGAGGCCGGGGTGACGTGGTCGAGGTGGCGGATCGGGGCGTCGCAGTAGGGGGTGCGGCACAGGCCCTGGTCCCGTACGCGCAGCCAGGTGGCCAGCCCGTCGGCGTAGAACCGGCGGGTGGAGGTGGCGCCGATGAGGCTGCCGGCCGGGTCGGCGTAGAGGCGGCGCAACCACGCGGCGTCCGCGTCGAGGCCCGCTGCGACCAAGGTCCGCGCCACGTGGGCGGGGACGGTGCCGTAGCCGGCGCCGGTGTCGTCCAGGACGGTGGCGGACTCGTGCCCCGCGCCGAGCAGGGTCTGGTCGGAGACGACGAGGTGCACGGTGACCGGGACGGCGCGGGCGGCACTCTGCCCGGTGAGGCGCTCGACGAGGGTGTCCGCCATGATCGCCCCGCGGCCGCGGGCCTCGTCCGGGCGGGCGGGGCCGCGGGCGTCCGCGCGTGTCTCGCTGCCGGGGCTACCCGCGAAGTCGGCGACCTGCCGGAGCGCCGCGTACGCCGCGACTCCTTGCGCGAGGGGCAATGCGGCGGTGAGGTGGCACATGCCGTCAGGCGCGGGACGCACCCATACTCCCCGCGAGGCCGCCGCACGCCGGTTCCGCTCGACGACGGCCGCGGGGTCGAGGCTGGCGGCGGCCGCCCGCACCCACCCGGTCAGCCGCCGGAGCCCGACGCCGTCCAGGGTGGCTGGGTCGGCGCAGAGGCTGGCGTCGATCTGCCGCCGGGCCGGCAGGGGCAGGCAGGCGGTCTCGCGAACGAGGGCGACGACCTTCGCCTCGTCCAGGGCGCCGTCGCGCAGCCGGGCGCGCGTGTGCGTCATCTCGGTGCTCAGGACCCGAGCCACCCCGAGCAGGGTGCGGCCGGCGTGGGGGGAGCGTCGGACGGCCAGGCCGACCTGGCGGGCGACTCCGAGCCCCTGCCTGCCCCTCGGCACGCCGACCGCCGCCTCGTCCGCGCGCATCTGGCCGTCGAGGGTCAGGGCGACATCTCCGGTCACGGCGACGACCGCGGAGGCGAGCTCCTGCAGGGCGGCGAGTACCGCCGTCGTCTCTGCCGGCGACCGGGGCGGCGCAGCGGCGAGCAGGAGGTCCCGGAACTCCCGCAGCCGACCCTCGTCCAACGCCGTCGCCATGGAGCCAACCTATTCGAACATCTGTTCGAGACGCAACCCCGGTCGCAGGCGTTTCTGGGCTCTTCACAGATGAGCGTATAGACCAGGAGCCGTCAAGGTAGGGTCAGCCAAGTCGAGGTCCTCGCGGTGGAACTGGTGTCAGAACCCCCATCACGCAGGACCTCGACACCTGTCCGCGCACCGACGCACCGACCACCACCAACCCCGCCACCACGACGAGCACCACTCCGCCGCTGGCCAGACCGCTACACGCCCATCTGTGAAGAGCCCGTTCCTCATCAGAAGGCGCAAGAACCGCACGTAGGAGCGTTCCAGGCGCCTCGGCCGCGGGGGCCATCTCGAGGTGTACCCGGGCCCGGCACCGGCGCGATGGGCAGGCACCGTTTCCCGGCCAGGTCCGCGGTCTGCTGCGCCACGGGGTCGAACACCTCACCGAACGCCAGTTCTGGGTAAAGGGCTATTCATGTGAGTGCCCACCTGGGGTAGGGTCGGCGAGTGGCTGATGGTCCTGTTCCTGGTGTCGATTACCCGCGTGACCTGGCCGAACTTCGATCGTGGTTCCAGTCCG
>Ga0075011_10000647_pt1 | contig 18454 bp, 17 predicted proteins | sample TARM_MetaG_T_14_FD_72354 | JGI IMG/M metagenome (GOLD analysis project Ga0075011, IMG submission 72354) | Freshwater microbial communities from Pennsylvania, USA, analyzing microbe dynamics in response to fracking - TARM_MetaG_T_14 | ecosystem: Environmental > Aquatic > Freshwater > River... | reverse complement strand
GGGCTGGCAGGGGCAGGTGCGCGCGGCGCTGGGGCGCGAGGCTGATGCGCTGGTGCCTGCCGGGCTGATCCTGCCCGAGCCGCCAGAAGGCGGGGTGAGCCGGGGAAAGATCGGCCCGCTCGTGCTGGTGCGCGGGGAGGCGGCCCTGTTTGCCGGGGAGGCGGCCTTGTGGGACGCGCTGGTGCCCGAAGGGGGCGCGGTGCTGGACTGCGACGGGGCGGCCCTGGCGCAGGGGGTGGCGGCGTGTCATGCCGCGCCGCCGTTCGATCTGGCCGGGGATGCGCCTGCGGCCGGGTCGATGCGGCGGCTGGCCCTGTTGGCGGGGCTGGTCGGGGCGTTGCTTGTGGCCTTGCCACTGGCGCAAGCGGGGCGCTGGCAGTTCGATGTGTTGCGGGCCGAAGCGGCGGCGCTGGCGCGGGTGCGGGCGCGGTTTCCGCAAGTGGCCGATTTTGCCGGGGCACAGGCGCTGGTCGCGCGCGAGCGGGCCGCGCGGCAGGCCGGGGTCATGGGCTGGGCGCCGGTCAGCGCGGCCTTGTGGCGGGCCTTGCGGGCGAGCCCCGGCGTGCGGCTGGCCGCGCTCGGCCACGACGAGGATGGCACCCTGCATGTGACACTGGGGGCGGGTTCGGCGGCGCCGATTGATGCGGTGATGCTGGCTTTGCAGCGCGATGGCTGGCGCCTCGCGCCGCCGCCCGCGCCGGTGCAGCAGGGGGGCGAGGTGCTGGCGACGATCACGGTATTGGCGCCATGACGGGGCTTCTTGACTGGTTTCGGGGCCTGAGCGGGCGCGAGCGGCGGCTGGTCGTGGTGGCGGCCGTACTGGGGCTGGCGGTCGTGCTGGTGGAGGGCGTGGGGGTGCCGCTGGCGGGGCTCTGGCAGGACGCGCGGGCCGACCATGACGCGCGGCTGGCCCAGGCCGCGCGGCTGGTGCGCCAGCTTGATGAGCTGGGGCCTCCCTCGCGCGGGCGCCCTGCGCCGCTGGCTGGGCTGGTGGCGCAAGGGGCCGGGGCCGGGTTGGCGATCGAGCCGCTGGCGGGTGGAAGCGGGCAGGCACGCATCGTGCGCGGCAGCGGGGCGAGCGCGGTGGTGCTGGGCTGGCTGGAGGGCTTGCCGGGGCGCGGCTGGGTGGTGCGGCGGCTGGTTCTGGCGCCCCTTGGCGAGGGGACGATCAGCTTCGAGGCGACTTTGGCCTCCTGACGCACGCCCTGATGCACGAAGGCCCGCCCCTTGCGGGACGGGCTTTTCGCGGCGGGATCAGGCGAGAATCTGGGTGAGGAACCAGACGCGCTGTTCGGCCTGGTCGGTCCAGTCGTCCGACATGCCTTCGGTGGCGTTGTCGCCCGCTTCGGTGGCGGCGGCCTTGACCGCGCGGATCGTCTCGACGAGCGCGGCGTTGTCGTCGCGCAGCGCCTTGACCATGGCGAGCGCATCGACGCCGGTGCGGTCGTCGTCCTTGATCGAGGTCTTGGCGGCCACCGCGCCGATCGAGGTGAGCGTATTGCCCCCGTTCTTGCGCACGCGTTCGCCCACGATGTCGGTCAGGGCAAAGATTTCGGCGGCCTGTTCATCGAACAGCAGGTGCAGGTCGCGGAACTGAGGCCCGGCCACGTGCCAGTGGAAGTTCTTGGTCTTGAGGTAGAGCGCGAAGTAATCGGCCAGAAGACCGTTCAGGCTGTCGATCAGGGCCTTCTTTGCATTGTCGCCCGACATGGCAACTTCCTTTCATGTGAGTGGCGTTGTGAAGGTCATACGCCAGAACAGGCTGAAAGTTTCATGACAATAGAGGGATAGTTTGATCGCTTTTGTCGATCAGTCCTGAGGGCGCGGGGCCAGCCGCAAAACGAGCGCCCCGGCCAGCGCCGAAAGCAGCGAACCACCCAGAATGCCCAGCTTGGCTTCCTCGACGAGCAGCGGGCTGCCCGGAAAGGCCAGTTCGGTGATGAACAGGCTCATCGTGAAGCCGATCCCGCACAAGAGCGCCATGCCCCAGATATGAAGCGGGCCGGCGCCCTTGGGACGCGGGGCGATGCCCAGCCGGTCGGCCCCCAGAACGGCCGCGAGCACGCCCAGTTGCTTGCCCACGAACAGCCCGCCCGCAATCGCCAGCGGCAGGGGGGCAAACACGGCTTCCAACCCCATCTGGCCCAGTTCGACCCCGGCATTGGCCATGCCGAACAGGGGGACCACGAAAAAGCCGTTGACCGGCACCAGTGCGTGTTCGAGGCGCAGGAGCGGGCTGTCGCCATGGGCATCGAGCTTCATCGGCACGCACAGCGCCGCCAGCACGCCCGCCACCGTGGCATGGACGCCCGAGTGCAGCACGCACAGCCACAGCGCGAGCGCCAGCAGCCCATAAGGCGCGATGCGCGAAACCCCCGCGCGGTTGCACGCGACGAGCGCGGCCAGAACCGCCAGCGCGCCGCCCAGCCAGCCCCAGGCCACGCCTTGCGTGTAGAACAGCGCGATCACCACCACCGCGCCCAGATCGTCGACCACCGCGACCGTGAGCAGGAACAGGCGGATCGAGGGCGGCACGCGGGCCCCGACCAGCGCGAGCACGCCCATGGCAAAGGCGATGTCGGTCGCCGCCGGAATGGCCCAGCCGCGCGCGAGGCCGGGATGGCCTTGCGCGAGGGTGAGATAGACGAGCGCCGGGGTGGCCATGCCCGCGAGCGCGGCCAGCACCGGCAAGCGCCGCCGCCGCGGATCGGCCAGCGCGCCGTGGACGACCTCGCGCTTGATTTCGAGACCCACGACGAAGAAAAACAGCGCCATCAGCCCGTCGTTGATCCACGCATGGGCCGTGCCGAGCCGGGGGACCGGGGTGAACGGCAGGGCGGCGTGGAACAGCCCGTGCCAGCCGTGTTGCAGCGGCGAATTGGCGAGCGCGATGGCCAGCGCGGCGCACGCGACCAGCAGCAGGCCGGGCGTGGCTTCATGGCGCAGAACCCGCCGGAGGGCCGTGGGCTTGCGGTGAGGCGTGGTCATGATGCTCCCGTTTCAGATTTTTTCCAGCCGGGCCGTTGTGGCAGGGGGGGAATCGGGCGTCAAACCAAGCCGGAGCGGGTCTGGCGTTTTTGCGTGTCGGGCCTGTTTCCTCGGGCCTCGCAAGGCGCTAGGCAAGGGGGGATGGATGTCTATCTTCCTATTGCCAATCTGGCGGTCAACGGGCTGGTGATTGTCGGCCTCGGGGCCCTGACCGGTCTTCTTTCGGGCATGTTTGGCGTGGGCGGCGGGTTTCTGACCACGCCGCTGCTGATCTTCTATGGGGTGCCGCCCACGGTGGCGGCGGCCTCGGCGGCCAGTCAGGTGACCGGGGCGAGCGTTTCGGGGGCCTTTGCCCATGCCCGGCGCGGGGGGATCGACTATCACATGGGCGCCGTGCTGGTGGCGGGCGGCGTGCTGGGAACGGGGATCGGGGCCTTGCTGTTCCGCCTGCTTCAGGCGCTCGGCCAGATCGATACGGTCATCAACATCCTCTATGTCGTGTTGCTGGGCGGGATCGGCGGGCTGATGGCGCACGAGAGCATCACGGCCCTGCGCGCGAGCCGCAACGGCGCGGCGCGGCCCGCGCGGCGGCGGCGGCATCATCCGCTGGTGGCCAGTTTGCCGTTGCGCTGGCGGTTCTATCGCTCGGGGCTCTATATCTCGCCGCTTGCGCCGCTGCTGCTGGGCATGGCCACGGGTATCCTCACGATGCTGATGGGGATCGGCGGCGGCTTCATCCTCGTTCCGGCCATGCTCTACATTCTGGGCATGGGGGTGAACGTGGTGGTGGGGACATCGCTGTTCCAGATCCTGTTCGTGACCATGGCGACGACGATGATGCATGCGCTGACCACCCATGCGGTCGATATCGTGCTGGCCGGGCTCTTGCTGATCGGGTCGGTCTCGGGCGCGCAAGTGGGGGCGCAATTTGCCCAGAAGGCCAAGCCCGAGCAGTTGCGCCTGATTCTGGCGATCATCGTGCTGGGGGTGGCGCTGCGCATGGCGCTGGGGCTGGGCTATCGGCCCGACGAGATCTATTCGGTGGTGCCCCTGTGACGGTCTCCCCGAAGCGGTATTGGGCCATGGCGCTCGGCCCGCTCTGGCTGATGGCGGGCGGGGCACGGGCGCCGATCCTCGTGCCCGAAATCTCGCAGCATCAGGTCGAGGTCCGGCAGGGGTTCACCGGGGCCGACCTGCTGCTCTACGGGGCGATCCTCGACCCGGCGGGCACGCGCGCGGCGCAGGATTACGACATCGTGGTCGTGCTCAAGGGGCCGGTCCAGTCGATCGTGCTGCGCGAAAAGAGCAAGGTGGCGGGCATCTGGGTCAATGCGGCCAATACGCAGTTCCGCTCGGCCCCCAGCTTCTTTGCACTGGCCAGTTCGCGCCCGGTGCGCGACATCGTGGATGAGAAGACCGCCGCGATCTACGAACTGGGGCTCGACAAGCTGCAACTCTCGCCGATCGGGGTGATCGACCCGGCCTTGCAGCATCGCTTTTCGGCTGGCCTTGTCGACCTGATGGCGCGACAGGGCCTTTATCGCGAAGACGGACATGGCGTGGCGATCAGCGGGCAGGTGCTCTATTCGGCGCGCATCGCGCTGCCCTCGCAGGTTCGCACGGGAACCTATACGGCTGAAACTTTTGCCATTCGCCAGGGGCGGGTGATCACCTCGGCGGTGACCCGCGTCGATGTGACCAAGCAGGGGTTCGAGCGCTTCGTGGCCGAGCAGGCCGCCGGAAACGGGCTGCTTTATGGCCTGTTTGCGGTGTTTGTCTCGGTCGGCATGGGCTGGCTGGCGGGGCGCCTGTTCGCACTGGTCTGAGGCGTTCCTGCGCGTGCCAGATTGGTGCGTCTTAGCATGATCTTAACCCTGATGACGTAGCCCTGCTGATTGCAAAACAAGGGCGCGCAATGGCATGAGTGAGACGAGCAGGCAGGTTTTCATATCCATGGACCTGGCCCAACCGGTCGACAGGATTTCGCACGTTCCCGTGCAGGATGCATGGGGCGATCTTTCCGTGGACGGGACAACGGCGGAAGGGGGGCACCCGGTGCGATCCTTGAATGGCCATCCAGGGGGCCGCGAACAACCCGAAGTTCCCCGCGATCCGCCGCCGTCGGCCTGCGCGTTGCAGCCCATCGGCATGGTTGTCGACGTGTCGGGTTCGGGCGGGCTGATCGCACTCGATCTGCACCGGCTGGAGGAATGCAGCGCCGACGAAGACCCTACCGTGGCCATGTCGGGGCAGGTCAGCAGCCAGATCAAGCTGCGCGTGGGAACCGACCGCGACGGGGGCTGGCTGCTCGGCTCGGTGCGCAACCAGCGGCGCGACGGCAAGGTCGAAGCGGGCGCGCTGGCCCAGGTGGACTTTCTGGGCGAGGGCGAGGAAGACCCGGAAACCGGGCGGATCACGCGCTTCCGGCGCGGTGTGACCCGCTATCCGGTGCCCGGCGCGCTCGCCTATCCGGCCACCAGCGCCGACTTGCGCCAGATCTATGCGAGCGACGGGCGCAACAACGTGACCGTGGGCACCGTCTTCCCGACGCGCGACATCCGCGCCGGGCTCTATGTCGATCCGCTGCTGGGCAAGCATTTCGCGCTGCTCGGCTCGACCGGCACCGGCAAGTCGACCGCCGCCGCGCTGATCCTCCATCGCATCTGCGACATGGCGCCCGAAGGCCATATCGTGATGATCGACCCCCATGGCGAATATATGGCGGCCTTCCGCGAGAGCGGGCAACTGTTCGACGTGTCGAACCTCCAGATGCCCTACTGGCTGATGAACTTCGAGGAACACTGCGAGGTCTTCCTCACCAGCACCGGGGCCGACCGCCAGATCGACGCCGACATTCTGGCCAAGTGCCTGCTGATGGCGCGCCAGAAGAACCGGCTGGCCGAACAGGTGGGGCGTATCACGCAGGATTCGCCGATTCCTTACCTGCTCTCGGACTTGTGCATCATCCTCCAGAACGAGATGGGCAAGCTCGACAAGGGGCATACCTCGGTGCCCTACATGCGGGTGAAGAGCAAGATCGAGGAAATCCGCGCCGACCCGCGCTACCAGTTCATGTTTTCGGGCATGCTGGTGGGCGACACGATGGCCGATTTTCTCGGGCAGCTGTTCCGCCTGCCTGCCCATGGCAAGCCGATCTCGATCATCGATGTGTCGGGCGTGCCTTCGGAAATCACCGCGACGGTGGTGGCCGTGCTCAGCCGCCTGGTCTTCGACTATGCGATCTGGTCGCGGCAGGAAGCGACCCGGCCGATCCTGCTCGTGTGCGAGGAAGCCCACCGCTATGTGCCCAGCGAGCGCAATGCGAACGGCTCGTCGGTCGGGCGCATCCTGTCGCGGATCGCCAAGGAAGGGCGCAAATATGGCGTTTCGCTCGGCCTGATCACCCAGCGGCCTTCGGACCTTGCCGAAGGCGTGCTTTCGCAATGCGGGACGATCATCGCGATGCGCCTCAACAACGACCGCGACCAGCAGTTCGTGCGCGCGGCCATGCCCGAGGGCGCGCGCGGCTTTCTCGATGCGATTCCCGCCTTGCGCAATCGCGAATGCATCATCTGTGGCGAGGGTGTGACGATCCCGATCCGCGTGGCCTTCGACGATCTGGACGCGGCGCGGCGACCGGCTTCGGCCGATCCTTCGTTCAGCCAGCTCTGGACGCGCAGCGGCGGCGAGGCCGAGAGCGTGGCGCGCACCGTGCAGCGGTGGCGGGCGCAAAGCCGGTTCTGAAGGGGGCGGGGGAGCGCGGCTCCCCCCCACACCGCGCCCGTTCAATCCGTCATTCGCCCGCAGAAGCGGCCAGTGCCGGCGCCAGCCAGTGGGGCGGGTGGGTGATGGCTTCTGTCCGCAGATGGTCGACCGCCAGCCCCAGATCGGGATAGGCCACGCGCTGGCGCGCCGGGTCGGACTGGTCGAGCGGGACGACCGCGAGGCGGCGGTTGACCTTCTGGCGCCAGTTCATCCGCGCGGTGTTTTCCTGCCCGACATAGCAGCCCTTGGTGAAGCTCACCCCGTTGAGTTCGACGGCATTGGCTTCGAGCCAGAGCGTCTGGTCGCTGCCCAGTTCGGCCAGCCCCTCGGTCACGCCCAGTTTCAGGCGGTGGGCCAGCCACTGCGCATCGACGGCCACGTCGTCGTCGGCCATCGGGCCGATCCAGCGTTGGCCGAGCGCGGCAAGGCGCGGATCGGCCGCGCCGCCATCGCCCGTGTGGCCTTCCCAGAACACGCCGAGGTCTTCGGCCAGCGCAATCGTGATCTTGCGGCGCAGGCGATAGAGCGACAGGCGGCGGACCAGCGCGGGGGCCTGCGCGGCCTCGACATCGAGCAGCAGCGCATCGGCCCCGTCGGGCCAGACGATGAAGTCGAACAGGGCCTTGCCCTGTGGGCTGAGCAGCCCGGCCCAGACCGGCAGCGGGCCTTTCACGTCATGGGTGACAAGGCCCTGGAGGAAGCCGGCGACATCCTCTCCGGGGGCGGAGGGAGACAGGCGCACCAGCGCGCGATCGAACAGGCGGGGATTGCTCATGTCTGGAAGATAGGAAACCAAACGCCTAAGGGGAAGCCATGGACCCGAAAACGACTCTCACCATCCGCCGCCCCGATGACTGGCACGTTCACTTGCGCGACGGCGCGATGCTCGAAGGCGTCGTGCCCTATACCGCGCGCCAGTTTGCGCGGGCCATCGTCATGCCCAACCTCTCGCCGCCGATGACCGACGTGGCCGGGGTTTCGGCCTATCGCGACCGGATCATGGCCGCCCTGCCGCAGGGCAGCGATTTCCAGCCGCTGATGACGCTGTACCTGACCGACCACACCGACCCCGACGAAGTCGAGCGCGGCCATGGCGCGGGCGTGTTCACCGCGGCCAAGCTCTATCCCGCCCATGCCACGACCGGTTCGGCCCACGGGGTGAGCGCGGTGGAGAAAATCTATCCGGTGCTCGAACGCATGCAGAAAATCGGCATGCCGCTGCTGATCCATGGCGAAGTGACCAGTGCCGATGTCGACATCTTCGACCGCGAGGCGGTGTTCATCGAACGCACGATGAGCAAGCTGGTGGGCGATTTCCCCGCGCTGAAAATCGTGTTCGAGCACATCACCACGCAGGAAGCCGCGCAGTTCGTCGAAAGCGGCAGCGCCAACCTTGGCGCCACGATCACGCCCCAGCACCTGCATATCAACCGCAATGCCATGCTGGTGGGCGGCATGCGCCCCCATGCCTATTGCCTGCCGGTGGCCAAGCGCGAGAAGCACCGTCTGGCGCTGCGCAAGCTGGCGACCTCGGGCTTCGACCGGGTGTTCCTGGGCACCGATACCGCGCCCCATGCGCGGCACCTGAAGGAAAGCGCGTGTGGCTGCGCCGGGCTGTTCAACGCGCCCTTTGCGCTCGAAAGCTATGTGGCGGTGTTCGACGAGGAAGGCGCGCTCGATAAATTCGAGGCCTTTGCCAGCGAGAACGGCCCGCGTTTCTATGGCCTGCCGCTCAACGAGGGGACCGTCACCCTCGAAAAGGCGCCCGTCGAAGTGCCCGCCGAGATCGCGGCGGGGGGCACCGTGCTGGTGCCGTTCCATGCCGGCGAGACGCTGGCATGGCGCCTGAAAGCCTGAATGGTGGCGAAAGTCTGAATGGTGGGGAGGGCGCGGATCAGCCGGTCCGCGCCTTCCACTTGCGCCACAGGTCGAGGCTGAACAGCCCGATGGCGCCCCAGATCGCCACGAAGCAGATCGTGCGGGCCGGATCGAGCGGCTCGTGGAACAACAGCGCGCCCAGCACGAACAGGATCGTGGGCGTGATGAACTGGGCAAAGCCGAGGATCGAGAGGTCGAGCTTGCGCGCGGCCACGGTGAACAGCAGCAGCGGGATCGCCGTGACCGGACCGGAAGCCATCAGCAGCCACGGCACGAGGCCGGGCCGGGCCATGCCGCCGCCCGAAGGCCCGCCTGCGGCATGGAGCACGACCGCCAGCGCCGGGCCGAGCAGAACCGCCGTCTCGACCGTCAGCCCGACGACGGCGGGCACCGGCACGAACTTGCGGATCACGCTGTAGGCACAGAACGACGAGGCCATCGCCAGTGCCATGCCCAGAATGGACAGGTCGCCCGCCGAAAGCACCGCAATCCCCACCCCGGCCAGACCCACTGCGGCCCATTGCAGCCCGGACAATCGCTCCTTGAGAATGAACACCCCGATCAGCACGTTGAGCAGCGGGGTGATGTAATAGCCCAGGCTCGCGGCCAGAACCTGATGATGGGCGATGGTGATCAGATAGGTCAGCCAGTTGGCGCCCACCGCCAGCGCGCTGAGCACGAGCTTGCCCAGCACCGCCGGATTGCTCACCGCCCGGCGCAGCGAGGGGCCAAGCCCCGTCGCAAAGACCACCACGATGCAGAACGGCAGCGCGCAGACGATCCGCCAGCTTACCAGTTCGAACGGGGGGACGCTTTCCAGAGCGTGGAAATAGACCGCGAAAAAGCCCCACAGAACATAGGCCAGGACCGCAGCACCAAGTCCCTGGAGTCCATTTTGGCCCTGAAGTCCATTTGGGCCGCCTGAAGAGACTGGGCCCGGTCCTTTCTGTTGGTCGTTCATCGCGCGAGAGTGGCAGGTCGGCGCGAGGGCGCCAAGGGGGCTGCGCGAAGCGCGGGTTCAAAAAAATTCCGCTTTGCCCTGTTCCTGACAAGGACGTTGCAGGCCGTTCAGATTGGTGGGGGTAAACATGAACCAACGCAAAGATGATCCGCTAGCCGGAACAGGAGATTGATCATGACCGCATCGGGGACCGCACTGGGCAAGTTCATGAAGGGCCGCAAGATTGTGATGGGTCTGGTTGCTGGCGCCACGCTGGCGGCAGGGGCTCTCCCGGCGTCGGCGGCGATGGCCATGCCCGCTGTTTCGGCGCAGGCGCATTCGGGTCTGGATGCCAACTGGGGCTGGGGCCGCGATGGCGACTGGGGCGACGGCTGGAATCATGGCGATGACCGGGGCGAATGGCGCGGTGGTTATGGCCGTGGCTACGACCGCGGGTATGACCATGGATATGACGGGTATCGCGGCTATGACCGGGGCTACGACGATTATCGTGGCGGCTATCGCGATGTCGAATATCGCGGCCGCTCGTGGCGCGGCGACGATGGCCGTTATTATTGCCGCCGCAACGACGGCACCACCGGCTTGCTGGTGGGCGGCGCGGCGGGCGCGCTGATCGGTCAGGGTGTCGCGGGCCGGGGCGACCGGACGCTGGGCGCGATCCTCGGGGCTGCCGGTGGCGCCCTGCTGGGCAAGGCTGTCGACCAGAACCATTCGCGGTGCCGCTGAAGGCTGAAGGTTTTTGAAGAGGTGCGCTCTGCCCGGCCAAAGGGACCGGTGCCTTGCCCGACGACGGAGTCTGGCCGTCGACTGGTCGGACGGGCAAGGCCCGCCAAGGTGGTGGCGGGTTCGGGCAGAGACGGGGGCTTGCGCCGGTGGCTGGCGCAAGCCCCTTTTTTGTCCCGGAAAAAGCGGGCAGGCATGGTAACCGTGCTATAACCACGTCTGGGGCAGGACATGCCCCCATGGAATTCTTGCTCCCGATGAACACGCCCGCCCGATGAGAAGCTTGCAAGCGTCGCGTCTGTTGCTGTCTGGCGGCGTGCTGGCGCTGTGCCTCGCGCTGGCGGGCTGTGGCGACGATGACGAGCATCATGCGCCGGTCGACGCCGATCCGGCGATGGCTGCCGCGATCGAGGGGCCCTTGATGACCGACCCGGATCTTTCGCAAAAGAACATGGGCGCCATGGCCGCCGTACCGGGCGGGCCGATCGATCCGGCGACCCCGCTGCCCGACAGCCCTGATCCGCGCTGAACCCTGTCAGGTCTGGTGTGCTGTCAGGGAAGGCTGAGGCCGACCCCGATCGAGGCGCGCGGCTGCTCCATTTCCGCCGAGGCGACCGGATAGGCGCAACTGTCGGCGGCATAGAACGCGCCGGGCCGCTGGTTGCCCGAAAAGCCCAGCCCGCCCAGCGGCGCTGCGGGCGAGATGCCGTTGGTCGGGCGGTTCCAGTTGATCACCCCGGCGCGGACATGGGCCCAGAAGCGGTCGTAGTCCTGCGGGCTGCCCCCGATCAGCGCGGCGGTCAGGCCAAAGCGCGTGGCGTTGGCCTGGGCAATCGCCGCGTCGAAATCGTCGACCCGGATCACTTGCAGGATCGGCCCGAACAGTTCGACATCGGGGCGCTCGGCCATCGCGGTCACGTCGATGATCGCGGGGGCGAGGAACGGCAGGTCGCCGCGCGGGCGGGTGAGGTGGCGGATCGGCTTGCCGCCGTGGGAGAGCAGGTAGAGGAAGCTTTCGGTCAGGCCATCGGCGGCGCGGCTGTCGATCACCGGGCCCATGAACGGCGCGGGCTCGTCGAACGGGGCGCCCACCAGCAGCCGGTCGGCCAGTCGCTTCACTTCGCCGACCACCGCGTCGTAAAGGCCGGCCTTGACGATCAGCCGCCGCGCCGCCGTGGCGCGCTGGCCCGCCGTGGTGAACGCCGATTGCACGACGAGGGCGGCGGCATCGGCGATCTTGGGCGTGTCCCAGACCACGATGGGGTTGTTGCCGCCCATTTCGAGCGCGACGATCTTGCCCGGCTGGGTGGCGAGCTGGCGATTGATGGCCAGCCCGGTCAGGCTCGAACCGGTGAACAGCACGCCGTCGACATCGGGATGGGCGACCAGATCGCGCCCTTCCTCGCCCGCGCCGACCAGCAATTGCAGCGTGGTCGCCGGAACGCCCGCGCGGTGAAAGCAGCGCAGCAGCATCTCGGCGCTGGCCGGGGCCTTTTCCGAAGGCTTGAGGATCACCGCATTGCCCGCGATCAGCGCGGGCACGACATGGTCGACCGGGGCCTGGATCGGCAGGTTGAACGGGCAGATCACGGCCATGACCCCGTGGGGCTTGTGGCGCAGCGCGGTCGTGCCCTGAAGCGCGCTGTCGAACCGGCGCTGGCCGGTGCGCTCGGCACAGGCGCGCACGGCGACTTCGACTTTGGCGAGCACCACATCGACTTCGCCGCGCGCTTCCCACAAGGGCTTGCCGGTTTCCTGCGCGACGAGTGCGGCCAGCTCCCCGGCGTCCTTGCGAACCTCGTTGGCGAACCGGCGCATGAGTTCGATGCGCGTGGTCAGCGGCTGGGCGGCCCAGCCCGGCCAGGCCCGGCGGGCGCGGGCCACGCAAGCCCCGACATCGCCCCTCGGCGCGCGCCAGATCGGCTCGCCCGTGGCGGGCGCGAAAGAGACGATCTCGGCGCCTGAAGCGGGCGCGGGTTCCATTCTTGGGGTAATTTCGGGCGTCACGAGAGCAGCTTGTAAACCTGAAGCGTTACGAATGGGTCAGCAAACCGTTCGGGAACAGGGTCCAGTCGATCACGATGCGATTCCCGCTGTCCAGCCCAGTGTCCAGTTCTGTGTCCAGCCCTGTGCCTGGGGCAGCGGGACGGGAGCCAGCGCCTCGCCCATGGTGCGGATCGCGGCGACTTTGGCGTCCAGCAGGCTCCAGTCGTCGTGTTCGGCAATCGGAGCCCATATCGCTTCGACTTCCTCGATCAGCAGGCTTTGCGGGGTTTCCTCGTGCCACCAGGGATGGGTGTCGGCCACGCGCTCGTAGGGGGCAAGGGCGGGCAGCGTGGGCGCGCGGCGCTGGGCGAAGAAGAAGGCGTCGGGGCCGATGTCCTGCGCGCGCATGGCGTCCTGCGAGGCTTCGACGAGGGCGGCGTCGGTCTCCGCGTCGCGCGGGACCACCCCGAGCCGCCAGCACCAGCGGCGGGCCAGCGCGGCCTTGTAGAGCGGCACGAAGCGGTCGAGCGCGGCGATCAGCGGCGGGGCTTCCTCGACCAGGCGCAGCGCGACGGCCATCTGCCCGCAGTTCCAGCCGATGGCCTCGGCCTGACGGCCAAACGCATAGCGCCCGGCATGGTCGAAATAGGCGGCGGTGAACCCGGCGTCCCAGCGCGGCAGCCAGCGCCACGGGCCATAGTCGAAGCTTTCGCCGGTGATGTTCATGTTGTCGGTGTTGAGCACGCCGTGGACGAAGCCGGCGACGGTATAGCTGGCGGCCATGTCGGCCATGCGGGCCACGACATGGTGGAGCAGGGTGGCCGCCGGGCTCAGGCCTGAGGGGGCCGTATCTGCACTCGCGGGAAAGTTTTCGAGGGCATAGGCGATCAGCGCGTGCATTTCCTCGGGCTTGTCGAGCGCGAGCAGGCGCTGGAACGTGCCGATGCGGATATGGCCGTGGCTCAGTCGCACGAGCACCGCCGAGCGGGTGGGCGAGGGTTCGTCGCCGCGCCACAGGCTTTCGCCGGTCTCGATGACGGAGAACGTGCGGCTGGTGTTGACGCCGAGGGCTTCGAGCATTTCTGTGGCGAGAATCTCGCGCACGGCGGCCTTGAGCGTCAGCCGCCCGTCGCCCCGGCGGCTCCACGGTGTCTGCCCCGAACCCTTGGTGCCAAGATCCATCAGGCGCCCGTGCGCGTCGCGCAATTGCGCAAAGGTGAACCCGCGCCCATCGCCCAGTTCGGGGTTGTACGAACCGAACTGGTGCCCGTGATAGCGCAGCGCGAGCGGCTGGGGGAAATTGTCGGGAAGGGGCACGAAGCGCCCGAAATGGGCGATCCATTCCGCTGGCGTGAGGCTCTCCAGCCCCACTTGCGCGGCGGCGCGATCGTTGCGGAAACGCAGGCGCGCCTCCGGGAAATCGGCCGCCTCGACCGGGTCGCCCAGCCAGGAGGCCAGCGCGAGCAGGCGCGGATCGGGGCGATAGGGCGTGGATCGGGTGGTCACGGCTTGCGGCAAAGGCTCCATTCTTCCATTAGTGGGGGGCGCAGCGCGGCGAGGCAAGCCGCCATCGACAGTCTGTCGCGCCGTACGAGACGCAAGAGAGCAAGGGTTGGCCATGGCCGCATTCGAGATTCGCAGCTGGACCAGCCCGGATGGCCTGCGCCTGGCCTACCGTGTTTATGAGCCGGAGAACGGCGGCGAAGGGGCCGATGCGGGAGAGGGGGAGGCGCGCCTGCCGGTGATCTGCCTGCCCGGCCTCACCCGCAATGCCCGCGATTTCGAGGATCTGGCGCTGCATCTGGCCGCAGGGGGGCGCCGCGTGTTCTGCCCGGACCTGCGCGGGCGGGGCGAGAGCGACTATGCGCGCGACGCGATGAGCTATCAGCCGCCGGTCTATGTCGAGGATCTGGCCGGACTGTTCGAGGCCGAGGGGATCACCCGGTTCATCGCCGTGGGCACCTCGCTGGGCGGCATCCTGACGATGATGATGGCCGCGACACGACCCGGCCTGATCGCCGGGGCCGTGCTCAACGATATCGGTCCGGTGATCGATCCGGTCGGGCTCGAACGCATCGGCGGCTATGTCGGGCAGGGGCGCAGCTATCTGACCTGGATGCATGCCGCGCGCGGGCTGCACGAGACGATGGCCGAAATCTATCCCGATTTCGCGATTGGGGACTGGCTGCGTCTGGCCAAGCGGCTCATGGCGCTGGGCACGGGCGGGCGCATCGCCTTCGATTACGACATGAACATCGCCGAACCCATCGACGCGGCGGCCAAGGCCCGCGACGAGGCTGCGCAGGAGACCGGCACGGCGGCCCCGGCGGCAGACTTGTGGCCCTTGTTCAAGGCCCTGTCCGGGGTGCCGCTGGTGGTCGTCCACGGCGCGCTGTCGGACATTCTCTCGGGCGAGACCGCGCAGGCCATGGCCGCGCAGCACCCGGATTGCGAACTGGTCACCCTGCCGCGCGTGGGCCATGCCCCCACGCTCGACGAGCCCGAAGCGCGCGCGGCCATCGACCGTCTGCTCGCCCGCCTGTCCTGAGAGGCTGATGGTGTCTTCCGGTGCCCGCCCGCATGTCCTGCACCTCCATTCCTCGTTCGATGCCGGGGGCAAGGAGCGGCGCAGCGTTGCGCTGATGAACCGGTTTGGCGCCGGGATCGATCATTCGGTGGTTTCGGCCCAGCCCGGCGCGCTGGGGGCCAGGGCGCTGCTGGCGCCCGGTATCCGGGTGCATTTCCCGTTCGGGTTTCCTCCGCTGGCGGGCAAGCTGCGGATGGGGCGCCTCAAGACACTGGCGCGCGGGATGCAGGGGTTCGATCTTGTCTGTACCTACAACTGGGGGGCGATGGATGCGGTCATGGCCCACGCCATCTTTGCCCCGCTGATGGGCCTTGCCCCGCTGGTCCACCACGAGGACGGCTTCAATGCCGACGAGGCCGATGGCCTGCTGGCCCGGCGCAACTGGTTCCGCCGCATCGCGCTGGCCCGTGCAAGCGCGGTGATCGTGCCCTCGCAGCGCCTCGAAACCATCGCGCGCGAGGTCTGGCACCAGCCCGAGGGCCGGGTTCACCGCATCGTCAACGGGATCGATACCGCCGCCTATGCCCGCGCCCCCGCCGGAAAGGCAAAGGCCGATGCGCTGCCCCGCGTGATCAAGCGCCCCGGCGAAAAGTGGCTGGGAACGCTGGCCGGGCTGCGCCCGGTCAAGGATTTGCCCCGGCTGGTTCGCGCGTTCCGGGGCATGCCCGAAAACTGGCATCTGGTGATCCTGGGCGAGGGGCCCGAGCGCGAGGCGATCGTGCAGGAGGCCATCGCGCTCGAAGTGGGGCACCGCGTTCACCTGCCCGGCCATGTGCCCGATCCGGCGGCGGCGGTGGGGCTGTTCGACCTGTTTGCCCTGTCGAGCCGGAGCGAGCAGTTCCCGCTCTCGGTGGTCGAGGCGATGGCCGCGGGGCTGGCCGTGGTGAGCCCGGCGGTGGGCGACGTGGCGGCGATGGTGGCGCCCGAAAACGCCCCGTTCATCACCCCTCCGGCTGACGATGCCGCGCTTGCCCATGCGCTCGAAACACTGGCCGAGGACGAGGCAGCCCGCCGCCGGATCGGCGAGGCCAACCGCGTGCTGGCCCGCCGCGACTATGACGAAGGCGTGATGGCGCAGCGTTATGGCGCGGTCTATGCCCGCGCCATGGGGCGCGAGCAGTTCCCCTGATGGACCGGTTCGGGCCTTCACGGCTGGTTCAGCGGGGGACAGCCAGCATCATTGCCGTTGAAATGGTGGCGCCATCCGCTAAACACCGCCAGATTCCCTGAAATACGTCATTCCAGACTTTAACGCCGAAAGCGCAGCCTTGGCCCTGAGACCGAATAGCCCGCAGTCCCGTTCCGACCAACTTGCCGCCGCGCGCGCCGCGCAAGGCAATGTCTTTGCCCGCGAAGTCGATGATGCGCTGCGGGCCGACGCCGCGATGGAGGCCGTGCGCCGCTGGGGCATCCCGGTGGGGGCCGCGCTCGTGGCGGGCCTGCTCGGGCTGGGCGGATGGCTGTGGTACGACACCCATCAGGCCAACCAGCGCGGGATTCAGGGCGAATCCATGACGCAAGTGCTCGATTCCGTCGAGGCGCAGCGCACCGCCGATGTCGCCGCCCCGCTCGGTGCGCTGATCAAGAATGGCACCCCCGGCTACAAGGCGACGGCCCAGCTGCTCCAGGCGGGCATCGCCCAGGATCAGGCCAAGGGCGATGCGGCCAAACTGGCCAAGGCCGCCGGAGACTTTGCCGCCGTGGCCAACGACAGCGCCGCGCCGCAGGCCCTGCGCGACCTTGCCTCGATCCGCGAAGTGGCGATCCGCTTCGATGCGATGCAGCCCCAGCAGGTGGTCGACCGTCTCAAGCCGCTGGCCGTGCCGGGCAATCCGTGGTTCGGCAGCGCGGGCGAACTGGTCGCCATGGCCTATCTCAGGCAGAACAAGCCCGATCTGGCCGGACCGCTGTTTGCCGCGCTCGCCAAGGACAAGACCGTGCCCGATTCGATCCGCCAGCGTGCGCGCCAGATGGCAGGCGCACTTGGCGTCGATGCGGTCGACGACGTGGCCGCGCTGATGGCGCAGAGTGCCGGTCAGGCCGCTGGGCAATAAGCAAGGCCCATTCATTCTGCGAGCGGCAACCGCCTCTGCGCACAGCCCCCGCCGCCAGCGCGCAGGCCGGGGCATGACAGGACAAGGAAGACAGGCATGATCCGCATTCCCCGCCAGCCCCGTGCCGGCACGGCGCAAGAAACCGGTATTGGCCGCGGGATGAGCCTGAGGCTGAGCCTCGCGCTGGGGATGGGCATCGCTGCGCTGGGTCTGGGCGGCTGCGCCGCGCACAAGCCCAAGATCAAGGCGACGCCGACGGTCGGCAACCGCATTCCCGTGCTCTCGCACATCGAATCGGGCACCAAGGTCGATACCTCGCTCGCCTCGATGGATGTCGTGGTGCCCGCGCCCGAGGTCAATTCGCAGTGGGCCCAGGGCGGCGGCACGGCCAGCAAGGCTTCGGGCCACCTCGCGCTGGCCGACGCGCCGCGCAAGGTGTGGAGCGTGCGCATCGCCGGGTCTTCGCCCCAGCAGCGCCTTGGCGCCTCGCCCGTCGTGGGCGGCGGCCTGCTCTATGCGATGGACACCAAGGGCATCGTCCATGCCTTCGACGACAACACCGGGCGCGAAAAGTGGCAGCAGGGCTTCCGCCTGCCCAAGAAGAACGATTCGATCTTCGGCGGCGGGGTGAGCTTCGACGAAGGTTCGGTCTATATCACGACCGGCCTTGGCGAAGTGGCCGCGCTCGATGCCACCGACGGCAAGATCAAGTGGCGGGTCAAGCCCGCAGGGCCGCTGCGCGGGGCGCCCACGGTCGCGTTTGGCGCGGTCTACGTGATGACGCAGGACAACCAGATCATCGCGCTCAACATCGCCGATGGCACCAGCTTGTGGAACGAATCGGCCTCCACCACCCAGAGCGGCGTGTTCGGCGTGGCCGCGCCCGCTGCCGGGCAGGGCACCGTGATCGCGGGCTACAGCTCGGGCGAACTGGTCGCCTATCGCTATGAAAACGGGCGCCAGTTGTGGTCGGATGCGCTCGCGCGCACGTCGATCGCCACCAGCGTCTCGACCATCACCGACATCGACGCCGACCCGATCATCGAGAGCGGCCACGTCTATGCGCTGGGTCAGGGCGGGCGCATGGCGGCCTATGAACTGGTCAGCGGCCAGCGCATCTGGGAACTCAACCTCGCCGGGATCTCCACCCCGGCGGTGGCGGGCGAGTGGATCTTCACGCTCACCGACGAGGCCAAGCTGCTGTGCATCGCCAAGGCCAGCGGCAAAGTCCGCTGGATGAGCCAGCTTCCCCGCTATGTCAGCCCCAAGAAGAAGGAAAAGCCGATCTTCTGGACGGGCCCGGTGCTGGCGGGCAACAAGCTCTGGGCGGCCAATTCGCGCGGGCAGATCGTCAAGGTGACGGTGGGCGACGGCACGATGGCCGTGGCGGGCCGGGTCAACGCGCCCGTTACGCTCGCGCCGATCGTGGCCGACAAGACGCTCTACGTTCTCGACGACAGCGGCGCGATCACCGCCTGGCGCTGAGCGGACCGGGCGCTTGGAGACATCGGG
>Ga0075011_10000645_pt1 | contig 18468 bp, 17 predicted proteins | sample TARM_MetaG_T_14_FD_72354 | JGI IMG/M metagenome (GOLD analysis project Ga0075011, IMG submission 72354) | Freshwater microbial communities from Pennsylvania, USA, analyzing microbe dynamics in response to fracking - TARM_MetaG_T_14 | ecosystem: Environmental > Aquatic > Freshwater > River... | reverse complement strand
ATAAGTAAGTAGTGACAACGAAGTTAAGAGGAAAATAATCGAAATTGCGATATCGTTAAACAACTGAAACTGTTTTGATCTAGTTTTCGGATCAAGCTCCGGATCTATTGAATAAAAAATGAACACTGACGTAGCTAAGTAGACTAAATTGTATACCGAATACATAAAATTGGATGGAAAATTAGTTACAATAGAAAACAAGTAAGAAACACATAATGCAAACAATACTTTCCAATGTGGTTGTTTAAACATGACACGTTGAGTAAAAAAGTCCCAAATCAAAAGGGCAATTCCCCAAACGAAAATAATTTTCATCGGTATGTTTTCAGCATTAAAATCGCTGGGTACAAAATGAAAAATATAGACAACAAGATTCACAATTTTAAATATAAAGGGGTTAAAAATAATCTCCCTAATTGTTCTTAAAGCGTTCATAAGTGCCCTTCCTTCAATTGTAATTCATTAGAAAAAAGAATTTCCGTATCGATTTTATCCAAAAGTTCCCTTGAATGTTTCGAAGAAACTTTTCTTACGAATATTTTATCAGAGGCCTTAATCTTCGGGAAATCCTCTACTGTAAACCACTTCGTCATTGATGCATCAAGCAAATGAATATTCGCCAACAAGGATGTTTGTTTCGATGTATCGCCTTTGTGTCGGTCAAGCATCAAGATTGGCTTATCTGGTCCATTCACTTGATTATTAATTGCATATTTGGAGTTAAAAAATAATGTGTGGAAAAATTTTTCATCTGAAGCAAATCCAATTTTAAAGTTGTGATAGTCAGCTGGACTCTCTTCAAATTTTTGTAATAATTCCTTTAGACAGTCTTCAGTCAGTGCCCACCATTGTGAACCATGGTAAAGATCGAATTTTTGATGGCGGTATTTCCTCGGCATCGGAAAAAGTCGTAAAACAAAGTTTATTCCCGCTCTAAAACGATTGAACAAATAAGTATTTGTCTGATTGATAAAAGGATAGTCATGCATTTGCATGCGATCAATGTGTATACCAAAAAGATTTTTGTTTTCTAATTTGTCCAAATTAATTGCTCGAATATATTCTATATTCTTATTTTCTTGAAAAAACGTATGGATGTATGCATTATCCTTTATTGGATAGTCTGATCCTGATAATAATACAAACCGCAAGTAGTCTTCATCACTCTCGAGAGCGGCTCTAATCAGATTCAATTCCGCTTGTACGATTGAATAGCCCCCCCAGTAAATTTTTTCTCTTTTGGGAATAAAATGCACATTCTCATATTCGTACAATATCTCCTCAAACGGGCTTATTTCTGATTTCTTATCAATATGTACGTAGAATACCGAATTATCATTTAAACAATCAATCATCCGTTTCAAATGGTCAGGATCATCATATGCTAATATAAGATAGCACATTTTTGTCATGTTATATGTTCCTTTCATTTTCCTAAATAGGTCTTATAAAGACGCTTATATAGTTTTTTATTAAATAATAGCAACTGAAGTGCCAGTATTTTGAGTTTGGATCTCTCTAGATTGTCTTTCAACAAACTCATATGAGCACGACTATCTACCTTTAGAATTTTGTAATAATCATCTGTGAAGGCATTTTTTTTTGAAGAAGTAATTTTATAGCCTGTTGATAAAAATCCATCCAATACTCTATTGAGCGCCCTGCCTTTCAAGTGGGGAAAGTCCTGCTCAATTTCTTTCAATAACCGTATTCTTTCTGTGACATTATCATATTGCTTCGGATTAAACGATGAAGCCACAATGCTTCCTTCATTTTGGATGTAGTATATTCCGACATCAGCAGTCGTTACTACCTTATCAGCAAGCTTTGTAATCATATAACTAGGCATAGTGTCTTCATACAGTTTTCCTTCCGGAAAGCGAACTGTTTCGAACAAACGCCTCGCTGCAATCTTATTCCACGCAAAAAAATTGACGCCGGAATAATCAAAAAGCAACGAGACATTATGACCCTTATCTTCACTTACCCCAGAAATCCCTTCTTGAGTTATGGCAGCATTACCGACAATCCTTTGGAGGTTGAACATATAAATTTCTAAGTCTGGATGCTGGTTCAAGGAATCAAAAAACTTATCGAATAGAGACAGATCGAAGTAATCATCGCTGTCCAAAAAGCTGATAAAATCGCCTTTGGCACTCTCTATTCCTGCATTTCGAGCAGAAGATAGTCCACCGTTTTGTTTATGGATAACGCTTACTCTTGCTTCATCCTTGGCTAATTCATCACAAAAGATTCCGCTCCTATCCGTGGAACCGTCATCGACTAATATGATTTCGAAGTTTTGATTGGTTTGTTCCAATACACTCAATACTGCACGCTTCAAAGTACTTTCTACATTGTACACTGGTATTATAACGCTTATTAACATAAATCCTCCTATTAAGCTGATTAAAACTATTGAATCCAACAAGAAATCCATTTACTTCTTTCTGAGAAATTTTTTGTAAAATAATCCTCGCAATTTATTAGGAGAACTATTTACAACAATCTGACCAACTAATCTGATAGCAAAGTCTTTTTTGCTCATTAAGCCAACCTCGTAAATTTGCTTCTGGGCTTTAACTCCATCCAGAAGATATTTCCAGCCCCCACGTCGATAATACATCTCATGCCCAGCTCTAGCATATACCAAAACTTCTGATAAATTATGAGTCCGAACTCCAGATTTCAGCATTCTAACCCATAAATAATAATCTTCATAGCCGTTAAGTGGTAAGTAGTTTCCTACCTGCAGAACGGCCTCCTTACGATACATAACAGTCATATGGTTGAAAGGATTTCTTCGTTTAGCAAAACTGATAATTTCATCATGCGTATGCGGTACGATTTTATAAGCAATCACATTATCAATACTAGTTTCAAATTCAATTATGTCACTGCCGACAATCGCAGTTTCTGGGTGAAGTGCCAAATAAGACACTTGCTTTTCAATACGATCCGCGACCGCTATGTCATCAGTATCCATTCTGGCGATTAATTGATTGGAACACTGTTGTATTCCGATGTTTAGCGCTTCTCCCAAGCCAACATTTTGAGATAAAGAAACAACCTTGAATAAATTTTCATATTTTTTCGCATATTCATCAATGACAGCTTCTAATTTATTTGTTAAGGGACCATCTTTCACCAAAACGATTTCGTCAGCTTTAAGGGTTTGATCCACCATACTTTGCAAACACGTTTTAAAGTTTTCAGGGTCTTCCTTAATGTAAACTGACATCAAAATGCTCACTTTATCATAATTTTCCATTTATTCGTATATCCTACTTTCTGAACGTTACCCTAGTGTTTATTCCAGATTGGATAACATGTTTTTCAATATTCAATTATATCACACGCAATTGACATTAGGAGCAGTTTTAATATAATGTAAAAAAGACTTAATCTAATTTTGACTATCATCCTATAAATATTTCTTGGGGGACTCCATAAAGGATGTCTCTCTTCTAGTGAAGGAAAACTAAATCGGAGGAAACAACATGAATCAACAACTTACTTTAAATAAAAGGAATCCCAGCATTGATTACGTAAAGGTTTGGGCCTCTTTTTCTGTCATCTCTATCCATTTCCGTTTAAATGTACAGGAAATGATTCCAATAGAAACATTTGGCAAATGGACTTCTTTATTTTTTTCAGTTATTTATCAAATATTCATTCCTTGCGTCCCATTATTTTTAATTGCTACAGGGTATTTGATGAACAGAAAAACATACAGTCTAAAATATTACATCACGATTTTCAAAGTATTTAGCCTTTATGTGCTCTGCTCATTAATCACTTATGGAATAATGATGTATTATGCTGGAACTGTACTCACCTTAAAAGAAGTTATTTACAGCATCGAACGTTTTCAATTGATCCCCTATTCTTGGTATGTAGAAATGTATATCGGTTTTGCCATCATTATTCCATTGATCAATATATTCATACAGCGGACCTCTCAGAAAGAACTAGGTTATTTGATTATTTCCTTAATGCTTATCTGCAGCATCCCCCCCTTCATCAACAGTAACCCGCAATTGAACAGATATTTTTATTTGTCGTCCTCATGGATAAGTCTCTATCCTATTTTGTATTATTTGATTGGTGCCTTATTACATAAGTACTATGATGTAGAGACAATCAGACATCGTAAACATCTGCTCTTCCTCTTAGCAGCGCATATCAGTTCAACCTTAATTGGGATTTACATAAATTTTGCAAATGCTGATCCTTCAGCAGGTGCTTCAGAAGGTGGATATCCCTCTATTATCGTAGTCATTCAATCAGTCTCTCTCTTTTTGTTGATCATCAGCTTGTTCAGAAAAGAAAATCGCTTGGTTGCTTCTGTTTCTAAGCTGACTCTTTCTATTTACCTGATGTCTTTTGCAGTTGATCAAATAATTTATCCTTACTTCCTTAGCAAACTCGGCCAACCTGAGGCACTTTTAGTATATATGACACTCATTTCATCCATCATTTTTACTTTGAGCATCCTTCTGGCCAGCCTAGTCCAACAGATAAATACTCTTTCATGGTTCTATATTGAAAAAATACTTAAAGCTCTAAGCTAGTTGTCACCACAAAACACTCACATTCTCTAATAATAAAAAGTAGCCCTTCTCACAGAATGAATATCTGCGAGAAGGACTACTTTTTATTACAGTTTTTTTAGAGATCAAAAAACTTTTTTTTGAGCGAAATAGGATTCCTCAACTCGTTCTTGATTATGCGCAAAACTTCAGTACTAACATTTCCATTACCATAAGGATTCTTAAGTCTCATAATTTTGTTGCGGAATTCGCTGGATAGGCTAACCTCAATGGCTTCCCTTATCCGTGTCTCTTCAGGCTCACAATCGATGACTGAAGGTGCCTGGATACGACCCTTTTGTCGGTCACCAATATTCACAGTAGGAATGTTTAATGCAGGTGCTTCAATGATTCCACTGGAAGAATTCCCTACAACTACATCGGCATATTTCATAGCACTCAAATATCGAAGCTGCCCCATCGAAGTATAGGCTATACAATTGCTTGGGTGCAGCAATAAGTATTCATCAATCATTTTATTTATTACCCTGCCGTCAGTATCTGCATTGGCTTTTGTAAAAATGATCGTTCCGTCCGTATAATGATCCAGCGCGGATAACAATTGCTGGAATTGATCCTTGGTAGTGTTTTTCTCCAACGTAACCGGGTGAAAAGTGACAAGCAATAAAGGTTCTTTCAGGTCTATTCCAAGACTTTCCTCCAACTCTTTCTTCCCCATCAAATCCATTTCAACGATATTTTCAATCCCAATTGCTCCGACATTGAATACGCGTTCAGGAGCTTCACCCAATTGAATAACCCTTTTACGATAGTCTTCCGTACTTGTAAAATGTAGCCAACTCATTTTAGTTATACTATGTCTGAACGCCTCATCAAAAGCACCTTCGGTTGTCTCACCCCCATGCAAATGCGCTACAGGAATTTTAGAAACTGCTGCGGTCGTAACAACCGACAACATTTCATAGCGGTCTCCTAACACGACAATCATATCGGGCTTCATCCGATCGAAAACTTCTGAAAAACTTATCATCGCAAGCCCCATCGCTTTGCTCGTTCCAACTGTCGAGTCAGAGCTGAGTAAAATCTCAACTTGCTCGTCGACAGCTATTCCGTCATTTTTGATTAAATTTATGGTCATACCAAATTCAGGTGATAAATGTGTCCCTGTCGCAACAAGCTTTAAGATTAGTTCAGGATCAGCATCTATTTTTTTAATCAAAGGAGTCAGCAGACCGTACTCAGCTCTCGTTCCCGTTACAACACAAATTGTTTTCATAGCGTAATCACGTCATCTGACATGTATTTCTTTGTAGCTTTAGTACCTATTACGTTATCCCATTCCATTGGGGAAATACCGGTCCCGGGCCTCTTGATTGTCAAATTTTCTTCTGTAAAGGTCTCATTTACGGAGATATCTTTTTTAGCAACGATGCTTTTACGTGCAACAGCCATGTTCCTTTTCTCTGAAGCAGTTGGCACTTTTATGCCATCACCTAGAGCCTTTTCAATATTTCTGATTGCAGCCACCATTTGCTTAAGTTCATTAGGTTCTAGACTGGCTTTGTGATCAGGCCCCGGCATTGTCTTATCCAACGTGAAATGCTTCTCAATCACTATAGCTCCTAAAGCTACTGCTGCAATCGGCACTTCAATACCCAATGTATGGTCGGAATATCCGACCTCTACATTAAAGGCCTCACCGATTGTATTCATGGCTTTAAGGTTTACATCTTCCATAGGTGTTGGATATTCAGTGTTACAGTGGAGAACAACAATTTCCTTTGCGCCATTTTCGCGCAAGACAGTTAACGCAGCTTCAATATCTTCCATTGAGCTCATTCCTGTAGAAAGAATTGTCTTTTTACCAAGTCTTGCCGTTTTACGAAGATAGGGAAGATTCGTAATTTCTCCGGATGGAATTTTAAAAACAGGCAATCCTAATTCATCCAGCAAATCGATACTTTCCAAATCAAAAGCTGACGAAAGAAACTGAATCCCTTTCGCTTCGGCGTATGACATCAATTCTTTATGGATATCATAGTCCAATTCTAATTTTTTTAGCATATCGAATTGACTTTCGTCCGAACCCGTACAGTTCTTTTGATAGTCAGCTTTTAAAGCTGATTTTGCCACAAGGGTTTCAGCTTTAAATGTTTGAAATTTAACTGCATCTGCACCTGCTTTTGCACATTCACTTATCAGTTTCTTGGCTAGGTCTGGATCTCCATTATGGTTCACTCCAGCCTCTGCAATAATATATACACTACTCATTTTACAACCTCCTTGCATGGATTTCCAAAAGCTTTTGAATCGTCAGTTATATCCCCAATAACTACACTCCCAGCCCCGATAAGTACATTTTTCCCGACTGTGACACATTGGATCAAGGTACTGTTTGTTCCAATGTGGCTGTAATTCCCCACGTTCACATTGCCGCTTATGGTTACACCAGGCGCGAGATGCACATAATCACCGATTGAGCAATCGTGTTCTAAGATGACGCCAGAATTGATGATTGCTTGCTTCCCGATCTCCGCTTGAGCATTTATTATTACACCTTTTCCGATGAAAGTTCCTTCTTGAATATCTGCGTATTTCGATATCATTGCAGAAGGATCTATGATTGATGGTAAAGTCATACCAATTTTTTCAGCATACGCCACAAGTTTTTGACGTAATTTGGTATCCCCAACACTTCCTATAGAAACAAAAGCATACCGAACGCCTTTATTGAACCAATCTTCTAAATCTGAATCCACTCCAACAATCGGCACGTCCAGAATGTTGCTTCCGACTTTATCTAGAGTATCCAAAACACCAACAGGCTCAAAAAGAGCTTGTTGGCGCATGGTATCGATAATACTCGCACAATGACCGCCGCCGCCGATCAATATAATTTTTTCCATTCTAATTTACTCCTAGCGTGTCAATCATTTGTTCCATTTCTTTAATCTGCCCCATATCCAACCATGATTTTTCACTCACTGGATAAATGCCAACTTTCATGCCTTTTTCCTTCGCCTCGAAAATGATGTTCGGTAAATCAGCGAATTTATTTTCTGGAATTAAATCCAACAGATTTGGTTCTATTAAATACATACCAGTGTTGATCAAATAACTGAACTCAGGCTTCTCTCGGGTACTTTCCAGCAGCCCATTATCATCCAATTTCAAAACTCCATAAGGAATTTGGACATTCTTCAAAGAGGCTACGATCGTTACAGCATGATTGTTTTTTTTATGAAAACTGACTATATCAGTATAATCCGCATCCACTAAAATATCACAATTTGAAACAAAAAATGTTTCATTCAACATTCCTTTCATTAAAGAAAGACTGCCTCCGGTCCCAAGTGGCAAATCTTCCTCAACGTAAGTAATGTTATAGTCTCTTTCTACTTCATTGAAGTAACTTCGGATCATATTTTTTTTGTAGTTGACGCTGACCAAAAAATTGCTGCAACCAAAATTATGAAATTTATCAATGATTCTTTCCATGATTGGTGTATCTCCAATCGGAATAAGTGGTTTAGGCAAGATTTTTGTGTATGGATACAATCTGGTCCCTTTCCCCCCAGCCATTATCACGACCGGTGTATTGATTTTTTCACTATATATTGTTTCGTTTGAAACAAATATGATGGTTCGTAATTGCTTCTCTTGATTTACAATAGCAACAGAATTTATACCTTTTTCCTTCATTAACTTATGTGCTTCTGAAGCTTCTGCAAGTAGCAGATAAAACGGATTTTTATTCATAGCATCGAAGACAGAATCATGGATTGAATGATCTTTTAAAATCCAGCGGCGTATGTCTCCGTCGGACAAAACCCCTTTTAAGTATTGTTGATCATCCACAACGTAAATGATTTTGCGTGCGTTCTTATCCATCTTTTCCATCGCTTCTTTAACTGAAGCCGTATTAACTATGATGAAATCATTTATTTCCATATCGTGTTCCTACTCTCCAAAAATCTCATTTATAGATTGCGCGACATATCTGACATCCTCTTCCAACAAATTAGTGCTGCATGGAATATTTATGATATGTTTCGCATAGTGTTCAGCTTTTTCAATCTGATATGATTGATTCTTCAAGTAAGGTTTTTGTTCATGTATAAGTCCCCAAATCGGACGCGTTTGTATTCGTTTCAGTTGAAGAGCATCCATTTTCACTTGGATATTTTTCTCTGATGGTAGGTACAAAGAGTAGAACCAAAAGTTTGGTTTTGTTCCTTCACGGAATGGAAGAATACTATATTCCGGGCACTCACGAAGCAAGTCACTGTATAGTCGATAATTTCTTTCCTTTGTTTCAATAAATATAGACAACTGTTCTATTTGCCCTAGTCCTAGGGCTCCTTGCAGATTAGTCATTCGATAATTGTATCCAACTTCGCCATGGACAAAATTTACTAGATCATCTTTTGCCTGTGTAGACAAATAACGCATGTGATCCAAATATTGTTTGTTGTTGGAGACTAGCATTCCGCCTCCACCTGTAGTCATGATTTTATTGCCATTAAAAGAATAGGCACCAATATCTGCAATAGTTCCCGCTAATTTTCCGGCATACACGCCCTCAGTATACGTTGTACCCAATGCTTCTGTAGCATCTTCTACTACTTTCAACTGGTACTTTTGAGCAATCGGCATAATGGAAGCCATGTCGGCAAGATTTCCGAAAACATGAACCACAACGATTGCCCTAATTCTTTTGTTCGTCGCCTTATTTCTTACGATACCGTCTTCATAGTTACATTCTTGCTCCAAAAAATGCTCCAATTTAATTGGATCAAGACACAAAGAATCATCACAATCAAAAAAAATCGGTTCAGCGCCGCAATATCTGATAGGGTTGACAGCTGCTATGAAGGTCAACGTTGGAACGATTACTTCCTCACCGCTTTCGACACCTACCTCCATCAAGGCTAAGTGTAGCGCTGCAGTTCCGCTTTGAACCGCAACTGCAGCATCAACCTTCACAAATTGTGCAAAATTTTCTTCAAAAGCGCTGATATAACTCCCACCAGAAGAAACCCATTCTGTTTCTACAGCGTCAGTTACATATTTTAATTCATTTCCTTTTATATTCGGTACGGATAAAGGAATGTATGCTCTAGTCATCAATTTTCACATCCTATATGTTATAGATATCAGCTTTGTACTTGTCCATATTGTGTTTGAAGAACTCAATTGTCTCTGAAAGACCTTGTTCTAAAGTGTACTCCGGTTTCCAGTCCGTCAATCGCTTGATTTTTTCATTTGAACCGAGTAAGCGATTCACTTCACTTTTTTCTGGTCTTAAGCGTTGATCTTCTGTAATAATTTTAGCATTTGGATTAATTTGACTAATCAACTCTTCCGCCAATTGACCAATGGAAATTTCCTCTTGAGTAGCTATGTTGATTTCTTCACCTATCACGTTATCTGCTTTTGCCAAAGTAATGAATCCATTTGCGGTATCTTTTACGTAGTTAAAATCACGCGTTGGCGTTACTGAACCTAGTTTGATTTCTTCTATTCCAGCTAAGAGCTGAGTAATTATAGTTGGAATAACAGCCCTAGCAGATTGTCTTGGCCCATACGTGTTGAATGGACGCACAATCGTGATTGGCGTTTCAAAACTCCGGTAGAAACTCTCTGCCATTCTATCACTTCCAATTTTAGTTGCTGAATAAGGACTTTGGCCTTGGAAAGGATGATTTTCATCTATTGGTACATATCGTGCTGTCCCATAAACTTCAGAAGTAGAAGTACATAATACACGGCGAGTATCTAAATCCCGTGCTGCCTGCAATATATTCAACGTGCCCTTAATATTTGTATCAACGTAAGAGTCCGGAGAATGGTAACTGAATGGAATAGCAATCAAGGATGCTAAATGATACACAGTGTCAATACCTTTCATAGCCTCTCGCACACCATTCGGGTCACGGATATCTCCTGTAAACACATCTATTTCTGATAAGATATCTTTTGGCAACGTGTCTAACCATCCCCATGTATTAAATGAATTATAATATGCAAATGCTCTTACTTTCTCACCTCTTTTTATCAATTCTTCCGTTAAATGGCTACCTATAAATCCATCCGCTCCTGTTACTAATACCGTCATTTGAATACACTCCTTAATTTGCTTTTATTTACTCCAATACAGTATACAGAATGTATTTACAAGAATAAACTCTGTAGTTTCTTCATTTTCAAAATTTCCTTATTTATTTGTGCGTGTATATTCAATAATGAAATTACGCAACTTTTCAGCCGTTTCTTCATGCTGTAAACCCATCTCAATATTAGCGAGCAGCATCCCGTATTTATCTCCGACATCGTAACGCGTGCCGGTGTACTCATACGCCAACAATGGCTCCTGTTCGTTTAATTTTTCAAGAGCGTCCGTAAGTTGGATTTCGTTGCCTTCATCCGGCTCAAGATTCTCCAATATATCAAAAACTTCGGGATGAAGGATGTATCTTCCTATGATTCCAAGATCACTGGGAGCAATTTCTGGACTTGGTTTTTCGATCAAGTGATTAACTTTAAATACATTTGACTCTATTTGTTCTTCTATATCGATGATGCCAAATCGATTTGTTGCATCTTTAGGGACGCGAATGGTCGCAACAACTCCTTGATTATACTTTTCGGCAATGTCTAGCAGACTTTTGGTTAATGGCTCATCATTCAGCATAATATCGTCCCCCAATAGAACAACGAACGGCTCATCTCCTACGAAAGTACGGGCCTGTAAAATTGCGTTCCCTAAGCCTAGCGGATAAGGTTGTCTGACATAGTGAATGGATGGAATGGTCGTAGCCTCAACTATTTGGAGCAACTTTTCTTTCTTCTTTTCACGTAAATTATGCTCTAAAGCAAAATTTGAGTCAAAATGATCTTCTATAGCGTTTTTACCCTTACCAGTAATGATCAGAATATCCTCGATACCACTATCCAATGCCTCTTTCACAACAAATTGGATACTTGGTGTGTCCACCACGGGCATCATTTCTTTTGCCATTGCTTTCGTCGCAGGTAAGAATCGGGTTCCTAGACCTGCTGCAGGAATGACTGCCTTTCTAATTTTTAACACGGTATCACTTCCTTCTTCATTGCTATCCCTATTTTAACATATTATGCAGTTACAAAAGAGAGGCATCTTGATACCTTCATATCTCAGATGCCTCAAATTGTTATTCAGATTCATCAAATTCTTCGTAATTAGTAAGGATTTAAATTGTATAAGTCTGTATCTGACAATTCAAGGTCTTCCATTTCGATAGATTTCAGTTCAAGTTCTTCTCGTAATTGGTTTGATAGTTTCAATCTGTCTTCAGGTTGAATATATAAATAGTAAATTCCTTCAATCCAAAGCTCTTCCCCAATCAAATTAGCTTGCACAATATTCTCCATTGCTCCCCGATAACCACTTAATAAATCAGTGATTTCATCGAATGTAAGATTAGTTTTTACATTTCTTTCCATAGTTTCAAGGATTGATTGATAGTTCATTATAGAATCAAAACTCAGCACCTTATCGATGATTGCTCCAATAACTAATTTCTCTCTTTTTTGCCTTCCGAAATCTCCTTCAGGATCTGTTTTTCGCATCCTAGCGAACGCTAAAGCTTCTGTACCGTTCAGTTTGTATTGCTCATTTTCCACAAAATAGTGTTCTTCATAATCAAAAGTCAGCGGACTGGTTACTTCAATACCACCAATCGCATTGACAATGTCCACCAATCCTTGCATGTTGATTTCTACATAATAGTCAATAGGTACGTTTACCAATTCTTGAATGGAATTGACTGCCATCTCTGCTCCACTGAAAGCGTACGCATGCGTAAGTTTGTCATAGAAAGGCCCTCCCCATTCCGTCTCATAGCCCTCCATTAAGGCGTATGTATCTCGAGGAATACTCACTAATGTAGTTTTTTTCGTTGTTGGATTAATCGTTCCAACAATAATGGCATCAGACCTCCCCGACTCTGTCCCTCTTCCATATGCGCCATTATCTACCCCTAAAAATGCAAAAGATATCGGATCGGTCGCATCAATAACTACTTGGCTCCCCTCCCGTTTATCATTGGTCTCAATACTATTATGTATATTGCTCAGAGCACTATCAACATTTGAATAAGTTATCCATATTATCGGGATGCCTATAGATAATATACCTGATAATAGAATAAAAAATATTCGTCGTTTTCTTTTCTTTTTGAATGCAGTCCTTCTACTGTCGCTCATTTATCCACCAATCTTCTCTCTGCCAAAATTTTTATTTGTTATACTAAAGTATAAATTAGTTGCCTAGAACTATAAAGCTTCTATTCGCCAATCAGGCGGGATTCTTCACATTCAAATGGATCTCATCACTTTCAAAAATACTCTCCACATGAAGAGTACATTCCTTTCTTTTATACTTCGTAACCGTTCGGGTTATTCTTTTGCCAGTTCCAGGAGTCGCGGCACATGTCCGCCAAGGTCTTATGTGCTGTCCAGCCCAATTCTTCTTTGGCTTTGTTCGCATCCGCGTAGCAGGTCGCGACGTCGCCGGGACGTCTGTCGATGATTGTGTACGGAATTTCGACGCCGGTAGCCTTCTGGAAGTTATAGGTCAAGTCCAGCACGCTGTAGCCGATGCCGGTACCGAGATTGTAGATTCCGACTCCATTGGTCTCCTTGATTTTGTCCAAGGCCTTGATGTGGCCCAGCGCCAAGTCGACGACGTGAATATAGTCGCGGACGCCGGTGCCGTCAGGGGTATCGTAATCATCCCCAAAGACGCTCAGGCGCGGCAATTTCCCGACCGCTACTTGCGTGATGTACGGCATCAGGTTGTTCGGAATACCGGTCGGATCTTCGCCGATCAGGCCGGATTCATGCGCGCCGATCGGGTTGAAGTAGCGCAGCAGCGCGATACTCCACTCGGAATCGGCGAAAGCCACGTCCTGAAGGATCTGTTCGATCATCACTTTCGTGTAGCCGTAAGGATTCGTTGCGCTCGTCGGCATGTCCTCCGTCAGCGGTGACACATTGTTCATCCCGTAGACCGTTGCCGAAGAACTGAAAACAATTTTCTTCACGCCATGATTGCGCATCACGTCGCACAAAATGAGCGAGCTCGTGATGTTGTTGTGGTAGTATTCGATCGGTTTCACTACGGACTCTCCGACCGCTTTGTAGCCGGCGAAGTGGATGACCGAGTCGATTTCCTCTTTTGCGAAGACCGCATCCAACGCCTCGCGGTCCAGCACGTCCACTTCATAGAAAGTCGGCGCTTTGCCGGTGATCGTTTCGATCCGGTTCAAGACTTCCGGTTTGCTGTTTGAATAGTTGTCGACGATGACCACTTCCTGGCCTGCATTCAATAATTCCACTACGGTATGGCTGCCGATGTAACCGGCGCCGCCTGTTACTAAAACTGACATAGGATTCCTCTTTTCTTAGTTGATTTCCAATTCTGTTTGGAGGATGCCCTGTATCCGAGCCAATTCCTCTTCGTATATATAATAATACCACACGCCATCCTCTGCTATGTGTCCTTCACCCGAAATTGTTTCATTTTGAATATTTCTGACCGCATTAAGGTAATTATTGCTTTGGAGTTCAAATAAGTCATTCATTTGAAAGTTTGTCTGGACATTGTCAGATAAGGAATCCAATATGTCTCGGTAATTCAGAAGATTTGTAGGCTCAGTAGCTTTGGCAAGTATACCTTCAATCACAAGTCGTTGCCTTTCTTGTCGGCCGAAATCCCCATCAGGATCATCATACCGCATACGAGCAAAAGCTAGTGCAGACTTTCCATCCAAATATGTGCTCTCCCCTTGGTGGAATTGATAACCTTCATATGTGAATGTCAGTGGACTAGTCACTTCAATCCCCCCGACTGCGTCCACAATCTCTTGTATTCCTGCCATATTGACAGTCATGTAGTAGTCAATCGGCACATCAAAAAGATTCTGAACACTGTCAACAGACATTGTCGTGCCTCCATAAGCGTACGCGTGATTTAGTTTGTCTGACATCCCATTACCCACGATTTCTGTGTAGGTATCTCGCGGAATACTCGTCAAAACGGTCTTCTTTGTGTTAGGGTTGATTGTTGCCAACATCATGGAATCTGATCTGCCTTGTTCAGTCCTGCCTAAATCACCGGTATCCACTCCTAGCAATAAAATGGATATCGGTTCTTTGTCTCCTAGGGAAACAGGTTCTTCCCGAAGATTGTCCGAACCCTCCAAAGAAGAGTACATTTCGTTTGCCACACTATTAAGGTGTCCATATACAGCTGTCATGTACATGCCTACAATTCCTAAAATAAGTGTAAATACGAATAATAAAATCTTCAATTCCCTGTGCCTTTTTCTCACGGCTGTCCGCGATTGACGTTTTTCTTTCATAAAATACACATCCATATTCTTCTTAATTCAATAAATCTTAGTATAGTTGAATTGCATTGAATTCTGAAGTCTTTCTAGATGATTTAATATAAACGTAAACATTTAAAGGTTCAAAAAAAGAAACCTCGTGAATACTGACACAAAAGGCAACACAAAAAAACTCTGGAATCAATCTATTCAAAGATTGACCCCAGAGCTCATCAACTCAGAAATTTTGAATATCGGCCTCGAAAATGGCTAAAGCAAAATATTCATCTCGTTCTTTTTTTGAACAGATTCGTTATTTTCCAAGATTTATTTCTTAAATTGCTCACTACTGAAGGCGGATTCGGCGAGACTAGATCACCGTTGAAAATAGATTTGGAGTTATTTAAAAAATACTGTTTCATTTCGGAACCAAAGTTTTTTTCGATTTTCGCGTACGCTTCTTTCATATGAAAGCCACGTCCGTTAGTGTTATGTGCATCAGATGCAAGAATATGAACTAAATTTGCTTCAATCAGTTGCGCAGATAGCTCTTCTATTTCTTTACCGAAGACACCAACATAACTACTGGCGGTAAGTTGGGCCAGGGCACCTCTTTCTATGAAAGGAACGAGTACATCAGGATTATCGATGATTTCTTGATTCCTTTCGGGATGCACAATAATCGGGGTGATTCCTTTTTGCCCCAACTGGAAAAAAAGAGCTTCTGTATAATGTGGAATCGACAGCGTTGGAAATTCTATCAAAACATACCGCTCTTCTTCATCAACAAACAAGATGTTGTGATTTTCAATATCTTGAATCAAATCACCATTGATTCGAACTTCTTGTCCTGGATACAAGGTTAAATTGATCCCTCTGCTGTCTAATTCAATCTGCAAAGATTCGGTTGCTTTGATGACGTCTTCCTTACGATTCATAAATTTTCCATTCATGTGGTGAGGAGTCACTAAGATGTGCCCGATTCCTTCAGAAATCGCTTTTTGAGCCATAGCCAAGGAATCTTCAAGCGAACGCGCCCCATCATCCACCCCTGGTAAAATATGGCAATGAAGATCTATCATTATGCATCACCTTCGCTCGTATAGCCGTAACCATAATAAGCATGTCCACTCTTTTTTTCGATTCCATTAAGAACAAATCCTAATATGTTTGCATTTACATTTTCCAACAAATCTTTCGCATTCAATACAGCATCTTTCTGTGAAACCCCATGACGGACGACAAAAATGACGCCATCTACCTTTGCAGCCATGATTTGAGCATCTGTTACAGAAGTAACCGGTGGCATATCATAAATGATAACATCATACATCGCATCTAACTGTTTCATCAAAGCATTCATTCTATTGGAATTCAGGAGCTCTGATGGATTTGGTGGTACTGGCCCGCTAGTCAACACATCCAAATCTGTTCCAGTGATGGTTTGTATCGTATCCAATATCGTTTGCTCCGGCAGACTGAGCAGAGTCGTCAGTCCTTTTACGTTGCTTATGCCAAACGTCTTGTGCGCAGTAGGTTTCCGCATATCTGCGTCCACCAATAGTACTTTCTTTCCTTGATCCGAAAAGACTGATGCTAAGTTTACTGAAGTAGTGGACTTTCCTTCCCACGGTCCGGAAGAAGTCAAGACGATAGATTTTACTTCACGATCTACCATAGAAAACTGAATATTTGTACGAATTGTCCGGTATTGTTCTGCAATGACCGACTTTGGTTTCATCTTTGAAATGAGACTCAACCCTTTGCGTTGTTGATTATCCAACTTCATAATTTTCTTTTTATTAGATCCAAACATATATTTTTCGTCTCCTATACGCGTCTTTTCGATTTCCGGGTTTCTTGATTGGAACTTGCTTGTATAAAACGAGTCGCTACAAGTTCTTTATCAGACATCTGCATGACCGAACCTAGGTTAGACCATCCAAGCTCTTCAATGAATTTTTCATCTTTTACTGTCTTGTCCATGAACTCCGTAAGGAAAGCCAAACCAACACCAATCATCATCCCTACTAAAAGCCCCAATACTAAATTCATTGGAATGTTAGGTGAAATCGGATTAGGATTCACCACTGCTTGAGATAAGATTGTCACACTGTTCACATCGAGAATGTCTCCAATCTTTTCTTCAAAAGAAATTGCTGTAGCATTCGCCAACTCTGCGGCCTCATAAGGATTGTCATCTGTGATAGTGACTCCAAAAACAAGTGAGTTTGTCTCTGTTTGAACCGTTAGTTTTTCTCCAAGCTCTTCTAAAGTTAAATCTGATTGCGTACTCGCAATAACATCTTGAAGCACAATCGGTTCTTTTATTATACCTTGATATGTGTTGATCAAACTCAGGTTAGTTTGTATGTCCGTATTTGTGATTGCCTGTTCAGCATTCTGTGTTTGGTTCACTACAATTTTGGATGTTGATTGGTAAGATGGTGTCACTAAAAAGAATGTGTAAAGAGCAGCCAATAACAAGCCCGCCAGGCTCCACAAAATGATCGAGCCCAGTCGTTGCTTCAATATTGCAAAAATTTCACCTAATGATATTTCTTCCTCCATGTTTTCCCTCCTGATTTAAAGCGTTTATGTTGATAATTTCCATTATTTTAAAAAGAAAAGACAACGCGAACGTCAAATTTCCCAACTATAAAACATTGTACTATATCATTTTTGAAATAACTATAATTATTTTACTGAGTTACCAAGTTACTGTTTATATTTAACAAAGTCTTCCGGAAAGAAGTGCCGAATCCGTGTTCTGATGAAAAAAAAAGCCCAGAAATCGAAGTTCGGGGCTTAACCTTTTTAGAGAATCCTGCCAAATTGAATCAGCTCTGTTGCGTCAATACTTTCGGTCCTTCTTTTGTGATAGCAATCGTATGCTCAAACTGGCAGCTCAGGCCGCCGTCTTTTGTGCGGGCTGTCCAGCCGTTGTCATCCATTTTGGACTTCCAAGTGCCGGTGTTGACCATCGGTTCGATCGTGATCGTCATGCCTTCCTTCAGGCGCAATCCTTTACCGGCATCACCGTAGTGCGGAATGGATGGACTTTCGTGCATCGTCGGTCCGATGCCGTGGCCGATGAACTCACGGACAACAGAAAAACCTTCGCCTTCGACATACGTCTGAATCGCATGACCGATATCGCCGACACGGTTGCCTGGTTTTGCCTGCTCGATGCCCAAGTACAATGCTTTTTCAGTGACTTCCATCAGACGTTTCACTTCGGGTGTGACCTCGCCGACCACATAGCTCCAGCAAGAATCGGACATGGCACCATTGTAGTTCACGACCGTATCAACCTTGATTAGATCGCCATCCTTCAGCACGTACTTGCTGGGGAATCCATGACAGATTTCGTCGTTGACGCTCGTGCACGTCGCATACTCGTACCCTTCGAAACCGATCTGTTCGCAGATGGCGCCAGCCGCTTCGATGCGCGACTGCACGAAGTTGTTGATCTCCATCGTCGTCAAACCCGGCTTGATGAAACCGCGCAATTCCTCATGGATGCTAGCCAGAATCGCACC
>Ga0075011_10000644_pt1 | contig 18474 bp, 13 predicted proteins | sample TARM_MetaG_T_14_FD_72354 | JGI IMG/M metagenome (GOLD analysis project Ga0075011, IMG submission 72354) | Freshwater microbial communities from Pennsylvania, USA, analyzing microbe dynamics in response to fracking - TARM_MetaG_T_14 | ecosystem: Environmental > Aquatic > Freshwater > River... | reverse complement strand
GCCCCCGGTTCCGGTATTGGCCGGATCGACGTCGAAACCGCCGCGCGCCTCGCCCCCGGCGGTGCGGGGGCCCGGCTCGACGGCGAGGGCTAAGACCGGGCGCGAGAGCCACTTCTTCAGCGCGGCCTGCACGTCTTGCGGGGTGAGCGCGGCCATCGCGGCCAGTTCCGTGCGATAATGGCCCGCATCGCCATTGTAGAGCAGCCCTTCGGCCAGCGTCGGCGCCTTGCCGCTGAAGCCACCGGTGGTTTCCAGCTTGCGGATCTCGTCGCTGGCGGTGACGGTCGCCGCGCGGGCGAGTTCGTCGGCGGTGGGGCCCTGTTCGATCAGGCGGGCGATCTGCGCATCGAGCGCGGCGCCGACCTTGGCCACGTCCTGGCCGGGCTTGACGTCGGCCTGAACGATGAACTGGCCGCCCTGGGCGAAGATATCGGCCTCCGCGCCTGCTGCCACGGCGAGCTGCTGGTCGCGCACGAGGCTGTCGTTCAGGCGCGAGCTGGACAGGCCGCCCAGAATCGCCGCGCCGATCTGCAAGGGCAGGTAGTCGGGATTGTCGAGGCCGGGGACCGCCCACATCCGGTAGATGCGCGGCGTGGCGATCTGGTCCTTGATCGTCTTGGTGACCGGGGTGGGCAGGGTGGGCACGGGCACGGCGACCGGCTGGACCTTGGGCCCGGCGGGAATGGCGCCGAACCACTTGGTCACCTTGGCCTTTGCCGTGGCAAGGTCGATATCGCCCGCCAGCACGAGAATGGCATTGTTGGGGCCATAGTGGTCGGTGAACCAGGCCTTCACGTCGGCCAGGCTCGCCCCGTCGAGGTCGGCCATCGAGCCGATCGTGCTGTGGTGATAGGGGTGGCCGACCGGATAGAGGTTTTCGAGCTGTTCGTACTGGACGATGCCGAAGGGTTCGTTGTCGCCCTGGCGCTTCTCGTTCTGGACGACCGAGCGCTGGTTATCGAGGGTTTCCTGGGTGACGGCGCCCAGCAGGTAGCCCATGCGGTCGGATTCGAGCATCAGGAAACGGTCGAGCGCGGCGGTGGGGACCGTCTCGAAATAGTTGGTGCGGTCGAACCAGGTCGTGCCGTTGTAGTCGGTCGCGCCCGCATTTTGCAGCGGGGCGAAGAAATCGCCCTTGTTGTGTTCCGAGCCGTTGAACATCAGGTGCTCGAACAGGTGGGCAAAGCCGGTCTTGCCCTTGGGCTCGTTCTTGGAGCCGACCGCATACCAGACCGAGAGCGCCACCACGGGCGCCTTGCGGTCGGTGTGGACGAGGACGCGCAGGCCATTGGGCAGGGTGAAGGCCTCGTAGGGGATGTTCACCGATTTCACGAGGTCGGCCAAAGGCGCCGGGGCGGGTTCTGGCGCGGTGGTTGCGGCAGGTGTTGCGGCAAGCACCGTGGCCGGGGCCAGCCCGGCCAGCGACAGGGCCAAAATCGAGGCGGACATCGATGTCGACAGGGGGCGCTGCTTCAAGAGGACATTCCTCGCATGGTTACTTTCTGATGTCTCTTGTCCATGGGCAAAACCCCCGTGTCAAAGCCGAACTGCGAGGGAACTGGTTAAGAGTGCAACCAGTGGCAAATTTTTTGTCGCTTGTTTTGACATGACTCCTTGTGTTGCTCAAAAGCAACACTACTTTGGACCTGTCAGCACAGCGAGAGATCCATGAACCTCGAAAAATTCACCGATCGTGCCAAGGGCTTTTTGCAGGCAGCACAAACGCTTGCGATCCGCCTGAGCCACCAGCGCATTACCCCCGAACACGTCCTCAAGGCCCTTCTGGAAGATCAGGAAGGCATGGCCAGCGGGCTGATCCAGCGTGCCGGCGGCAACCCCGCCACGGCGCTCGCGCAGGTCGATCAGGCGCTGGGCAAGATCCCGGCGGTCTCGGGCTCGGGCGCGCAGGCTTCGCCGGGGCTCGACAACGATACCGTGCGCCTGCTCGACCAGGCCGAACAGATCGCCACGAAGAGCGGCGACAGCTATGTGACTGTCGAGCGGCTGCTGCTCGCCCTGACGCTGGCAGGCACGACGCCTGCCGGGCAGGCGCTCAAGGCTGCCAACGTGACGCCGCAGGCGCTCGAAGCGGCGATTGCCGCGCTGCGTGGCGGGCGCAATGCCGACAGCGCGGGCGCGGAAAACGCCTATGACGCGATGAAGAAGTATGCCCGCGACCTGACCGAGGCGGCCCGCGAGGGCAAGCTCGATCCGGTGATCGGCCGCGACGAGGAAATCCGCCGCACCGTCCAGATCCTGGCCCGGCGTACCAAGAACAACCCCGCGCTGATCGGTGAACCGGGCGTGGGCAAGACCGCGATTGCCGAAGGCCTCGCGCTGCGCATCGCCAATGGCGACGTGCCCGACAGCCTCAAGCACCGCCGCCTGATGGCGCTCGACATGGGCGCGCTGATCGCGGGGGCGAAGTATCGCGGCGAGTTCGAGGAACGCCTCAAGGCCGTGCTCGACGAAGTGAAGGGCGCGGAAGGCGAGATCATCCTGTTCATCGACGAGATGCACACCCTGATCGGGGCGGGCAAGACCGATGGCGCGATGGATGCTTCCAACCTGCTCAAGCCTGCCCTTGCGCGCGGCGAGCTGCACTGCATCGGCGCGACCACGCTCGACGAATACCAGAAGTACGTGGAAAAGGACCCCGCGCTCCAGCGGCGGTTCCAGCCCGTCTTCGTGGGCGAGCCGACGGTCGAGGACACGATCTCGATCCTGCGCGGGATCAAGGACAAGTACGAGGTTCACCACGGCGTGCGCATTGCCGATGCCGCGATCGTGGCCGCCGCGACCCTGTCCAACCGCTACATCGCCGACCGCTTCCTGCCCGACAAGGCCATCGACCTCATGGACGAGGCCGCCAGCCGCATCCGCATGGAAGTGGAAAGCAAGCCCGAGGAGATCGAGAACCTCGACCGCCGGATCATCCAGCTCAAGATCGAGGAAATGGCGCTTGCCAAGGAAACCGACGCGGCCAGCCGCGACCGGCTCACCGCCTTGCGCGAGGAACTGGCCAACCTCGAACAGCAGTCGGCCGAACTGACCACCCGCTGGCAGAACGAGCGTGACAAGATCGCCGCCGAAGGCAAGATCAAGGAACAGCTCGACGCCGCGCGCGTGGAACTGGAACAGGCCCAGCGCATGGGGGATCTCGGCAAGGCCGGGGAACTGGCCTATGGCCGCATCCCCGATCTGGAACGCCAGTTGGCCGAGGCCCATGGCGCCAGCCAGAACGCCCTGCTGCGCGAGGAAGTGACCGCCGAGGACATCGCCGCCGTCGTCAGCCGCTGGACCGGGGTTCCGGTCGACCGGATGATGGAGGGCGAACGCGAAAAGCTGCTGCACATGGAAGATGTGCTGGGCAAGCGCGTGATCGGGCAGAAGGACGCGGTGGTCGCGGTCTCCAGGGCGGTGCGCCGTGCGCGCGCGGGCCTTCAGGACCCCAACCGTCCGTTGGGCAGCTTCCTGTTCCTCGGGCCCACGGGCGTGGGCAAGACCGAACTGACCAAGGCGCTGGCCGGTTTCCTGTTCGACGACGACAATGCGATGGTCCGCATCGACATGTCCGAGTTCATGGAAAAGCACGCGGTCAGCCGTCTGATCGGGGCTCCTCCGGGCTATGTCGGCTATGACGAAGGTGGCGTGCTGACCGAAGCGGTGCGGCGCCGGCCCTATCAGGTCGTGCTGTTCGACGAAGTGGAAAAGGCGCATCAGGACGTGTTCAACGTGCTGTTGCAGGTGCTCGACGATGGCCGTCTGACCGACGGTCAGGGCCGGGTGGTCGATTTCACCAACACGCTGATCATCCTCACCTCGAATCTGGGTAGCCAGTATCTGGCCAACCTGCCCGAGGGCGAGGACGTGGCGAGTGTCGAGCCGCAGGTGATGGACGTGGTGCGCGGGCACTTCCGGCCCGAGTTCCTCAACCGTCTGGACGAGATCATCCTGTTCCACCGGCTGGGTCAGGAGCACATGGCGCCGATCGTCGACATTCAGGTGGCGCGCGTGGCCAAGCTGCTCAAGGATCGCAAGATCACGATCGACCTGACCGAGGCGGCCAAGCGCTGGCTGGGCCGGGTGGGCTACGATCCGGTCTATGGCGCAAGGCCGCTCAAGCGGGCGGTCCAGCGCTACCTGCAAGACCCGCTGGCCGAGAAGCTGTTGGCCGGGGAGGTGCCCGATGGGAGTACGGTAACCATCGACGAGGGCGAAGGCGCACTGGTCTTCCAGGTCGCCTGATCCCGGTCTGGCACCTTCTTGCCTGACGCGAGGCCCCGGAGATAATCCGGGGCCTCGTTTGTTTTGGGGGTGTGTTTTTTGAAGAAGGGGCGTCGCCCCGGCCTTGGGCCGGGGCCCCGTGCCACAGGTTCAGGCTGTGGTTTTCAGGCCGGGATCAGCGTGCGCCCAGGCCGCGCAGGGCGATGCTGAACAGGAACGAGTTACCCGCCGTGGCGTCACCGGTCGTCACGTAGTCGCGCTTCCAGGTGATCGAGATGTCGAGGCAGTCGTCGGTATAGGCCAGCCCGAGGCGGTGGCGCAGCATCTGGAAGCCGTCCGAGCCATAGACCGGATCGTCGGTCTTCGTGGTCAGGTTGACCACGCTCGACCCGAAGATCGAGAAGTAGCGGGCAAAGCCGATGCGGGCGGCGGCGCGCAGTTCCTCGCGGTCGCGCAAGTCCTCGAAGGTTACCGGCATGTCGCGGTTGAGGCGCATGTAGCCGACTTCGAGGTAGGTCCGGTGGTTGCCCAGCGTGGCGTCGATCTCGTTGCGGCGCAGCTTGAAGCTGTTCTTGTCGAGACGGAAGCGGTGGGTCAGCTGGATGATGTCGCGATAGCGGATGTCGGTCCGCCCGACGATGTCCGACAGGCGGTTGGACAGTCCGGTTCCGTCGGGCAGCAGGGTCTGCTCGCTCGACATGCGGTAGCTCTGCCCGACGGTCGAGGTGATCTTCCAGCGCGGGCGGATCAGCGACCAGTCGAAACCATAGGTCACCCGCACGCCGTCCTCGACCCGGTCGTAGCCGTTGAAGCGGTTGAGCGAGAAGAGGTTGGAATCGTCGAGATCGACCGCGCGCGAATCCTCGTTGGGGATCGTTATGTTGCGCAAGTGCGGGGTGGCCACCAGCTGGACATGCGGGGTGATCACCTGCGTGCCGCCCAGCAGCGCGCCCACCAGCGGCCACTTGACGTCGATGGCCGCCGTGGCGATGCCGCGGGCCTGCCAGCCCGATTGGCCGCGGTAGAGATCGGTCGTGGTCGCCGCGTTGCCGTCCGAATGGTAGAGGTCGCCGCGCAGCAGGCCGGTGAAGGTGATTTCCTGGCCCATCGGCGTGACCTTGCGCAAGTCCCACTGCGCGCGGGCAAAGGCGCGCTGGGTATCCTGCCCGTCGGTGCGGGTGATCGCCAGGGTATTGACCTGGAATTCGAGGTGGCCCCCGATGCCCGGCGTGGCGACGCGATAGCGCCAGTCGAGCGCGGGCAGGGCGAGGGGAACCTGCCCCTGCTTGTCGCCCACGCGCAAGGTCTGCACATGCCAGCCCGCGAGGCTGAAATAGCTGTTGTCGCCGATGCGTTCGAGGTTGATCGACGAACGCAGGCGGTCTTCACGGGTGATGTCGTAGCGGCGCAGGAACGTGCGGTCGCTGACATAGCGGCCATAGATGCTCAGGCTCCAGTTCTCGTTGAACTGGAAGCGGCCATTGGCTTCGAGATAGCCGCGGAACTGGTTGGTCCCCACGCCCGATCCGGCATCGACCTTCGTATAGACCGGAATGGCCGACGAACGGGTCAGGTAGCCGGTGATCTGGAACGGACCGATCCCGGTGAGTTCGCGATAGGTGCCCGAGATCATGGGCAGCGCCCCGGTAAAGACGTGGCCGGTGACGGTCAGGTCCTTGTTGGGGGCGATGCGCCAGTAGAACGGCTCGGCAAATTCGACCCCGTTGCTCGCGTTCGAGCGGATGTTGGGGATCAGCAGGCCGGTTTCGGCGCGGAAGTCGCTGGTATGTTCAAGGCCCGGCAGCGGCAGCAGCGGAATCCCGAAGACCCGCAGCGTCGCGCCCGAATAGCGGACTTTCTTGGTGACCTGGTTCCACGTCACCTTGACGGCGGTGATCTCCCAGCTCGGCCGCTTGGGGCAGCCTTCCTCGTCCTGGATGGTGCAGCCCGAGAAGGCGGCATCGTGCATCGTGAGGTTGCCGCTGGCATCGCGCGAGGCCTGGCGGGCGGCCAGACGGCCTCCTTCGCGCAGCACGACCAGCAGGTCTTCCATCGCCCCGGTCTTGAGCTCGTCGGTCAGCTCGACCTTGTCGGTATAGAGGATGTTCCCGCTCTCGTCGACCGAGCGGATGTTGCCGGTGGCCTCGATCTGGCCGGTCTTGCGGTTCCAGGTGACGACGTCGGAGCGCACGGTCTGCCCGGCGCGGCGCAGGATGACATTGCCATGGGCGGTCACCACGTCGGAATCGTTGGCGTAATCGACCTTGTCGGCCTCGAAGTGGATCTCGTCGGTCGGAGCCGCTTCAACCTCGGTCGGCGTGCCGTCGGGCGCGATGGTGACCGGGCCGGGCGCCTGGGCGCGGCTGGGGCGCGCCGTGGGGGCGATTTCGGGCACGGTGGTGCGCGGCGGGGCCGCCAGTGCGGGAGCGGCCAGCGATACCACGCCCGAAGCACAGATCCCGCCCAGCAGCGAATGCCGCATGAAGGTGCCGGGCAAGAGGCCGCACCGGGCCGCGCCAAGCAACAGGCGACGGGCGGAAAGGGAACGATAGCGGGGCAGGGACGTGGCGGAATGCCGTCGGGCAAGGGACATGCGGTTGCCTATCGCACTGGTCGGTCCTAACTGCAAACCCACAATTGCAGCCGTGTTTCCCGGAATTGCGATCTTCGCGATTCTGTGGCTGCTTTCGGACAGGAGTTTGGTGATGAACATCGTATTTGCCCGAGGCGCTGCCGAGCTGCCCCGTCTGGTCGCCCGGATCGTCGCGGAAGGCCCGCTTCCCGAAGGGACACCCGCGCTGGTTGTCGAAGGGGCACAGGCCGCGCGTTTCGCGGGCAAGGCCGGGCAGGTTCATGAAGCGTTCGTGGCGGGCGAAAAGGGCCTCGTGCGGCTGGCCTTTGCCGGTGCGGGCGATCTTTCGGACGGCGATCGCCGCGCCGGGCTGGAACGCGCTGGCGGCGCGCTGGCGGCCAAATACCTGACCTCGGGCGAGGACGCGCTGGGAATCGACTTTTCCGGGACCGGCTTTTCGGCGCAGGACGTGGTTTCGGTGCTGCTGGGCGCGCGCCTGCGTTCGTGGCAGTTCCTGACCTATCGCACGCGCCTCAAGGACGAGCAGAAGCCCTCGCTCAAGAGCGTGATCGCGCTCGGCGCCCCTGAAGGCACCGAAGACCTCTGGGCGGTCGAAGTGGCCGTGGCCAAGGGCGTGGAGTTCACCCGCGAACTCGTGACCGAACCGGCCAACGTGATCTATCCCGAAAGCTTCGTGGCCCGTTGCCAGGAGCGTCTGGCCGGGACGGGCGTGGAAATCCTCGTCCTCGACGACGTACAGATGGCCGCGCTGGGCATGGGCGCGCTGCTGGGCGTGGCGCAAGGGTCGGTCAGGAAGCCGCGCCTGCTCGCCATGCGCTGGAAGGGCAAGGAGGGCGTGCGCCCCACCGCTTTCGTGGGCAAGGGCGTCTGCTTCGACACCGGCGGCATCTCGATCAAGCCGGCGGCCGGCATGGAAGACATGAAGTGGGACATGGGCGGCGCGGCGACCGTGGCGGGCACGATGCTCACCCTCGCGCTGCGCAAGGCGCAGGCTGACGTGATCGGCGTGTGCGGCCTCGTCGAAAACATGCCCGACGGCAATGCCCAGCGCCCCGGCGATGTCGTCACCAGCATGAGCGGCCAGACCATCGAGGTGATCAACACCGACGCCGAAGGCCGCCTCGTGCTGTGCGACGCGCTGACCTGGGTCCAGAAGGAATACCAGCCCGCCACGGTGATCGACCTGGCGACGCTGACCGGCGCGATCATCATCTCGCTCGGCCACGAGCACGCGGGCATGTTCTCCAACGACGACACGCTGGCAGGCCAGCTCGACAGCGCGGGCAAGGGCTGTGGCGACACTCTCTGGCGCATGCCGATCGGCCCTGCCTACGACAAGCTGATCGACAGCCCGATTGCCGACATCAAGAACGTCGGCCCCCGCTTTGGCGGCTCGATCACGGCGGCGCAGTTCCTCCACCGCTTCATCGACAAGGGTGTGGCCTGGGCCCACCTCGACATCGCGGGCACGGTCTGGATCGACAAGCCCGGCGCCACCCACGAAAAGGGCGCGACCGGCTTTGGCGTGCGCCTGCTCGACCGCTTCGTGCGCGATACGCTCGAAGCCTGAGAGGATGACTGACCCGAAATTCGCCGTACAGGCGAATTTCGGCTCGGCACCGGCCCACTCCCCCACCCGGCCTCCCTACGATAGTATCCTATGGGAGGCCGGGTGGGGGAGTGGGCCGGTGCCGAGCGCTCCGAAACGGGAGTTTCGGAGCAGGCACAAGCACCGCACTTGCCGCCAGCCCCGCACCCCGGCATAGCGCCCCCATGCGCGTCGATTTCTACCAGCTCTCCAAAGACCCGGCCGAATGGGTCGTACCGCTGATCGCGCGCAACACGCTGGGCGCGGGCGAGCGGCTGGTGGTGGTCAGCGAATACGAAGACCAGCTCGACCGCATCGGGCAGGCGCTGTGGACCCGCCTTGCCGACAGCTTCCTCGCCAATGGCCGGGCCGGTGGCCCGCATGACGCGCGTCAGCCGATCCTGCTCGACACCACGGTTTCCCGGGAGGCTCCCCCGGCCAATGGCGCGCGCTTCCTTGCGCTGGCCGATGGCGGCTGGCGCGAGAGCGCGGCGGAGCGGGTGTTCCTGCTGTTCCCGCCCGAGCGTATCGACGAAGCCCGTGCGACATGGCGCCTTTTGGGCCAGCGCGAAGGCGTCGAGCGCAAATACTGGCGTCAGGACGGCGCGAGGTGGCGTGAAGGCCCCTAAGTTCGGCGCGCTCTCTTGCGGTGCGGCCCCATACCGGCTAGGGGCGCGCCCAACAATTCCAGCCTTTTTGACCATTCAAGGAAACGCATCATGGCGGTTACCCGCACCTTTTCGATCATCAAGCCCGACGCCACCCGCCGCAACCTGACCGGCGCCGTCACCAAGATGCTGGAAGAAGCGGGCCTGCGCGTCGTTGCTTCCAAGCGCATCCACATGAGCCGCGAACAGGCCGAAGGCTTCTACGGCGTGCACCGTGAGCGTCCGTTCTTCAACGATCTCGTCTCGTTCATGATCAGCGGCCCCGTGGTCGTCCAGGTCCTCGAAGGCGAAGACGCCGTGAAGCGCAACCGCGACATCATGGGCGCCACCAACCCCGCCAACGCCGAACCCGGCACCATCCGCAAGGAACTGGCCGAATCGATCGAAGCCAACTCGGTCCACGGTTCGGACTCGGAAGAAAACGCCGCGATCGAAATCGCGTTCTTCTTCAAGCCCGAAGAAATCGTCGGCTGATCCCGTCGGATCATCACCCAAGAAAAAGGGCCGGGAAGCACACTGCTTCCCGGCCCTTTTTCGTGGGTGAGGGGCCCCCTTCGTCATTCCCGCGAAGGCGGGAATCCAGCGGGCCTTGCACAAGGCCCGCCGCTCACAAAAGCGGGCTCATCATCGCCAGCAGGTTGCGCCAGATGCGCTTGGTCAGCGGGGTCTGCGCGGCCATGGCCGGGGTGATCGCGATGCTCTGGGCCAGCCAGTCGCGCTGCCGGGCGCTGATCGCGCGGGCCAGCGCCGCGTCCTCGAACAGGATGGTGTTCTCGAAGTTCAGCTCGAAGCTGCGCCGGTCGAGGTTGGCCGAGCCGACGATGGCCGCGCTCTCGTCGACGACCATGGTCTTGGCGTGGAGCAGGCCGGGCACGAACTCGTGAATCTCCACCCCCGCTTCGAGCAGGGCCGGATAGTGGCTGCGGCTGGCCGCGCCCACGAAACGGCTGTCGTTGCGGTGGGGGACGACCAGCGTGGTCTCCACCCCGCGCCGCGCGGCGGCCATCAGGGCCGAAAGCACCTGCTCGCCCGGAACGAAATAGGGGGTGGTGATCGTCAGCGTGCGCCGCGCGGCATGGATCAGCGCGGCAAAGCACGAGGGCATCGCGCCATAGGCCACCGTCGGCCCCGTGCCGATCCCCTGCGCGACGATGCCGCCTTGCGGTTCGGGCAGGGGCGCGGTGAGCAGGGCGGTCAGGTCGTCGCCATCCTCGGCCATCCAGTCGGCGGCGAACAGGAACTGCCAGTGGCGGGCGATCGGGCCATGCCAGCGGGTCATGATGTCGACCCAGGGGGCAAAGCGCGGCTTGATGCGGAATTCGGGATCGGCGGCGTTCTGGCTGCCGCACCAGGCCACGGCATTGTCGACGATCAGCGCCTTGCGGTGGTTGCGCAAGTCGACCCGGCCCCGGATCAGCGTCCATGCGAGGTTGCCCACCGGCAGCGCCTCGCGCGCGTCCACGCCCGAGGCGCGCATCTCTTCCCACAGCGGCGAGCGCACGAACTGGCGCGAGCCGAGCGCATCGGCCAGAACTCGCACGCGCACCCCGCGCCGCGCCGCGCGCGCCAGCGCCAGCGCCAGCAGGCTGCCGCTTTCATCGGGCAGCCAGATGTAGAAGCAGACATGGACATTCGCGCGCGCGGCCTCGATATCGGCGATCATCGCGGCGATGGCGGCGCGGTTGTCGGGGGCGAGGCTGGCGGCATTGCCACAGGTGGGGGCAAGGCCGTTGACCGAGGCGGCCAGCGCGAAGCTGGGCTGCCAGGGCCCGGCGGCCACGCGCACGGCGCCACCGGGATCGACCGGCGGGCGCGGCAGTGCGGCCTCGATCTCCAGCCCGTGGGCGCGACGGCGGCGGATCAGCCGGGTGTCGCCCAGCAGGAGATAGGCCGGAATGCCCAGCGCGGGCAGGATCAGCACCACGACCAGCCAGGCCAGCCGCGAGGCCGGCTCGCGATGCGGGCGCAGCACGACATGCAGCAAAGTGGCGACTTCGATCAGCGCCAGAAGGATCCAGTGATAGATGGTCATGGGCGCTGCCTAGGTTTCACGGCCCCAACGCCCCTGTCCAGACTTAGATCCTGTTTCCCCGCGCGCCCGGGAGCCGGGATCAGGCCCGCGCCAGCACCAGCGCGGCCAGACAGCGCGAATAGAGCTGGTGCTCGGCGATCAGCACCCGCGCGGCGAGGGTGTCGGGCGTATCGCCGGGCAGGATCGCCACGCGCGTCTGCCCGAGGATCGGCCCGTCGTCGAGTTCGGGGGTGACGAGGTGGACCGTGCAGCCGCCATGGCTGTCGCCCGCCGCAATCGCCCGCTCGTGGGTGTGCAGCCCCTTGTAGAGCGGCAGCAGCGAGGGGTGGATATTGACCATGCGGCCTTCCCAGCGGGCGACGAATTCGCCCGAGAGAATGCGCATGTAGCCCGCTAGCGCGATCACTTGCGCGCCTGCGGCCAGAACCTGCTCTTCCATCAGCGCATCATGCTGGGCGCGGGGAATGCCCTTGTGGGGCAGGGCAAAAGTCGCCACGCCCTCGGCCCTGGCGAGCGCGAGGCCCTTGGCTGCCGGATCGTTGGAGAGCACCAGCGCGATCTCGTAAGGGCAATCGGCGGCGCGGCTGGCATAGAGCAGCGCGGCCATGTTGGTGCCGCTGCCCGAGATGAAGACCGCTACTTTTGCCTTGGCCACTGGCGAGGTTCCTTGAAACTGCAATGCCGGGCCCCGCATGGGACCGCCGAATAGACCATCGCCCGCCCGGCCTTTCGCGCGAAAGGCCGGGCGGGCGATGAAGAGAGGGGCGCGATGGCGCCCGCAACACGCGCCGCAATCAGCCGATGTGAACGGCTTCCCACGGCTCGCGGGCCGACCATGCCTCGGCGCTGCCGAACACGGTGCAGCCCTTTTCGCCTTCGACCACTTCGCCGATCTTCGCGACGGTTTCGCCCGCCGCGGCAAGGTCGGCCATCAGGCTCTCGGCTTCGCCCGGCGCCACGGCCAGAACCATGCCGATGCCGCAGTTGAACGTGCGGGCCATTTCGCCCGGCTCGATATTGCCCTGGGCCTGGAGGAAGGCCATCAGGCGCGGCTGTTCCCAGCTGTCGGCGTCGATGCGGGCATGGAGGCCCTTGGGCAGCACGCGGGGCACGTTTTCGAGCAGGCCGCCGCCGGTGATGTGCGCGAGCGCATTGATGCGGCCCGAGCGGATGAACGGCAGCAGGCTCTTCACATAGATGCGGGTGGGTTCGATCAGCACGTCGATCAGCAGGCGTTCGTTGTCGAACAGCGCCGGACGGTCGAGCTTCCAGCCCTTGTCGGCGGCCAGACGGCGCACCAGCGAATAGCCGTTGGAATGCACCCCCGACGAGGCCAGCCCGATCAGCACGTCGCCCGCGGCCACCTTGTCGCCGGTCAGCTGTTCGCCGCGTTCGACCGCGCCGACGCAGAAGCCCGCAAGGTCATAGTCGCCATCGCCGTACATGCCGGGCATTTCGGCGGTCTCGCCCCCGATCAGCGCGCAACCGGCGATCCGGCAACCTTCGGCAATGCTCGCCACGACTCGCTCGGCCACGCCGTTGTCGAGGCGGCCGGTCGCGAAATAGTCGAGGAAGAACAGCGGCTCGGCGCCCTGCACGATGAGGTCGTTGACGCACATGGCAACAAGGTCGCTGCCGATGGTGTCGTGGCGGTCATAGTCGATCGCCAGCTTGACCTTGGTGCCCACGCCATCGTTGCCCGCGACCAGCAGCGGGTCTTTGTAACCCGCCGCCTTGAGGTCGAAAAAGCCGCCGAATCCGCCCAGTTCGGCGTCGGCGCCGGGGCGTGCGGTGGACTTGGCGAGCGGGCCGATGGCCTTCACCAGTGCGTTGCCGGCGGCGATGTTGACGCCAGCCTGTTCGTACGAATAGCTCTGGGGCTTGGGAGTGTCGTTGGCCATGATGGAATGAGCGCCTAGCCGTTTCCTGCTTGGATTTCCACTTGCCTTTGGGCAAAAGCGCGCGGCATCACGAGCTGGCCTGAAAATCTGGCCTTTCGACTGGAGTTCTCTTGGCCGCCTTGCGCCCGATATTGCCGTTTCGCCCCTTCCGACGGGCTGCTGTCCTGCTGGCGGGGGGCACCGCGCTGGGGCTTGCGGGCCTGGTTGCGGGCCCGGCGATCCTCGCCCAGATCGAGGGCGAGCGCGGCATCGCGCCCATCGCCAGCACCGGCGATTTCGAGGTCGGCGGGATCGAGGTCAACGTCAGTGGTTCCTCGGCAGCCGATGCGCGGGCCAAAGGCTGGCAGGACGCCGAACGGCAGGCCTGGAAGAAGCTTTGGGAAACCAACGGCATGGGGACGGGCAATGCCCCCGCGCTCGATCCGGCGACGCTCGATTCGATGGTCGGCGCGGTCATGGTCGAGCACGAGGAGATCGGCCCCCATCGCTATATCGCGCGGCTGGGCGTGCGCTTTGATCGCGCGCGCACCGGCGGCTATCTGGGCATGCGCGGGGCAGTCACGCGCTCGGCGCCGCTGCTGATCATCCCGGTCGTCTACGAAGGCGGGGTGGCTTCGGTCTACGAGACGCGCACCCCGTGGCAGCGCGCCTGGGCCGAATTCCACACCGGCGAGAGCGCGATCGACTATGTGCGCCCCAATGGCGCGGGCCCCGAATCGCTGCTGCTCACCGAAGGCCAGCTTTCGCGCCGCAGCCGCGCGTGGTGGCGCCTCGTCCTCGACGATTTCGGCGCCGCCGACGTGGTCATGCCGATCGCCCGGCTCACCCGCGAATTTCCCGGTGGCCCGATCCACGGCACGTTCACCGCGCGCCATGGCCCCGACAACCGCTTTCTGGGCCAGTTCGAGATGACCGCGCCGGGCGACGATGCCCTGCCGCAGATGCTGGCCGATGCCGTTCACCGGCTCGACGCGATTTACACGCAGGCCTTGCAGCGCGGCGAACTGGCACCCGATTCGACCCTGACCATGGCTCCGCAGTTCGATGCGAAGCAGATCAACCAGATTCTCGATTCGCTCGGACCTGTCCGTCCGCGCGCGCCCGATCCGGCCACGCCTGCCGCTGCCGTTCCGGGCGCACCGGGCCAGAGCGCGCCCGGAACGGTGCCTGCCGCGCCCGCTGTCGCGGCGCACACGGTCACGGTTCAGGTCGCCACGCCCGAAGGCACCTCGCTCGATGCCGGGCTCTCGGCGGTGCGCGGGGTTTCGGGGGTTCAGGCTGTCGCCACGGCGAGCGTGGCGGTGGGCGGAACCTCGGTCCTGCGGGTGACCTATGCGGGCGAACTGGAAACTCTGGCGGCGGCCCTGCGCGGGCAGGGCTGGCGGGTCACGGTCGGGGCAAGTGCGCTATCTATCCGCAAATGAGGGGGAATTGGCGGTGAAAGCCTCCTTCGGAGAGGGGGCATAAGCGCGTTTCTCCCGCGCAAATACCTGGCTTTCCCCGAATTAATCCCCAATCTGCATGGGCCCTGACGTTCCAACTCTCTTGCGGGGCTCTATATGTCCGATTCTATGAGCCAGATTGCCCTCCCGCTTGCCCCGGCCAACGGCGCCGAAACCATCGTCGTCAGCCCGGCCTTGCAGCCGGTGATCGATGGGCTTCTGGCCGCCCAGGACTGGCCCTATCGTACCTGCATCCTGTCGGGGCCGCCGCGCTCGGGCAAGAGCCTGCTGGCCCGCTGGTTCGAGATTTCGGGGCTGGGCGATGCGGTCGATGATGCTGATTCGCACCCCGAGGACGAAGTGTTCCACTTGTGGAACCGCGCGCAGGCCAGCGGGCGCCCGCTGCTGCTGGTCAACAATCGCGGGGCCGGGCAATGGCGGGTCAAGCTGCCCGATCTCGGCTCGCGGCTGGGCGGGTCGATGACCCTGAATATCGGCGCGCCCGACGACGACCTGCTGGTGCAACTGATCGAGGAACATGCCGCGCGGCGCGGGCTGGCGCTGGGCGAGGGGGCGATCACCTTCCTGCTCCCCCGGATCGAGCGCAGCCATGCCGCTGCCGAACAGCTCGTGCAAACAATCGACCGGTTGAGCCTTGAGCGCAAGGCACCCGTTACCATATCCTTGTTGCGCGATGCGCTTGCCGAAGGACAGGACGGGGTCTGATCCCGCCCCGGCCTGTCCTTCCTGCATCGGCACCACGACCGCATCATGAAGGGAGCTGCGCCGCGATGTTCTCTCCTCCTCCTGTTTCCCCGGCCCTGATGCCCGCGCCATGCGGGGTGCCCTTCTGAGCGGGCCAGACGCCGGGCCGGTGGCGTCTGCGGCGGCGGGCACGGGCAATGTCGTCCCGCTGGTGGCTGCGCGGCCTGCGGTGCAGGTGGCATTCGACCGGCTCGAACTGCTGCGCATCCTCGATCTCTACGGGCGCATGGTCGCCGCCGGGCAATGGCGCGACTATGCAATGGATTTCGGGCGCGAGGCCGCCAGTTTCAGCGCCTTTCGCCGTACCGCCGAACGCCCGACCGCACGCATCGAGAAGCGCCCGGCCCTGCGCAGCCGGCAGGGCATGTGGACGCTCTATGGCGAAGCGGGGCAAGTGCTCAAGCGCGGCCACGAATTGGCTGGCGTGCTCTTTCCGCTCGAACGGCGCCTGCTCAAGCTGGTCGAAGACTAGGCGGTGTGGGATGGTTCATCCATGTCTCGTCATCCCCGCGCAGGCGGGGATCCAGTCCCGAGGGTTGCTCATGCGAGCAGAGCGCAGAACTGGATTCCCGCCTGCGCGGGAATGACGAATGAAATTGCCGGAAATCGGATTTTTATCTCAAACATCAAGGCGTCGAATGGGTCGACGCCCCATGGGGGGGGCCTGCGCAGAGCCGGTCTGGCATGCGCCATCATCGCACTGGCGGCGCTGGGCGGGTGTGGGCAGGGGGAAGGCCAGCAAGGCGGGCCGGATTCCCGTGGTCACATGCCTGCCCGGAATGGGCCTGCCCAGGAGGAAGTCGTGCGGGCGGTCTATCGCGATGGGCACGATACCATGCTGGTCGCGTGGTCCAAAGGCGGCGCGGCTGACCCGCAAGGCAGCCGGGCGGACGATTGCCACGCGGCCTTGCTGATCACCGGCGCCGATGGCCATGTCAGCCGCCTTTCGCCGCAACAGGCGCAGGCCCGGATGAAGACCATGCAATTGTCGGGCGCCAGCGAGGGGCATTGCCCGGTTGCAGGCCCGGCTCCCGATCCCTCAGGAAAACCGGGATAGCCCGTTTACCCGATAGTCGTGCCTGCGCTGCCATAAGGAGGCGAATCGTTCCGTGCGCGGGCCTCCATCCACGATCCGCGCACCGGGGCCGTGCCGTCTTCCTGCCTTCGCAGTGGAGGCGGCACGTGCCATCGGGCGTTTTTACGCGATGCGCGTGACCCAGCCGTGGGTGTCGGCTTCGTCGCCGCGCTGGATCGCCACCAGACGCTGGCGCAGCTTCTGGGTGAGCTGGCCGGGGCCGCCCGTGCCGATCACGAATTCGCCGTTGTGATCGGCGACCTTGCCCACCGGGGTCACGACCGCCGCCGTGCCGCAGGCAAAGGTTTCGAGCAACTGGCCCGAAGCGGCATCCTCGCGCCACTGGTCGAGGCTGTAGCGGCCTTCCTTCACGGTCAGGCCTTCCTCGCGCGCCAGCATGATCAGGCTTTCACGGGTGATGCCCGGCAGGATCGTGCCGGTGAGGGCGGGGGTGATCAGCGAGCCATCGGCATGGACGAAGAACAGGTTCATGCCGCCCAGTTCCTCGACCCACATGTGCTGGGCCGCATCGAGGAACAGTACCTGATCGTGGCCGCGGGCAAAGGCTTCGGCGGTGGGCACGAGGCTGGCGGCATAGTTGCCGCCGCACTTGGCCGCGCCCGTGCCGCCCGGCGCCGCGCGGGTATAGTCGCTCACCCAGATCGACACGGCGGGCGAGCCCGACTTGAAGTAGTTGCCCGCCGGGCTGGCGATCACGAGGAAGCGGTAGGACTTGGCCGGACGCACGCCGAGGAAGGCCTCGGTCGCGAACATGAACGGGCGCAAGTAGAGCGAGCCGCCCTCGACCGTGGGGAACCATTCGTTGTCGGTCAGCACGAGCTGGCGCACGGCCTCGACAAACAGTTCCTCGGGGATTTCAGGCATGGCCAGACGCCGCGCCGAGGCGTTGAAACGCGCGGCATTGGCATGGGGGCGGAACAGCGCGATCCCGCCATCGGCCAGGCGATAGGCCTTGAGCCCCTCGAAGATTTCCTGGGCATAGTGCAGCACCGAGGCCGCCGGATCGAGCGCGATCGGGCCATAGGGCAGGATTTCGGCCTTGTGCCAGCCCTTGTCCTCGCTCCACTCGATCGAGACCATGTGGTCGGAAAACTTGGTGCCGAAGCCGGGATTGGCCAGTACCTGCGCGCGCACTTCGGCCGAGGCCGGGGCGGGGTGGGGAACGCGGGTAAAGCTCAACGAAGCATCGGCGAGAGTCGCCATGGCACAGGTCTTCCTTAGGACTGAGAGTTGTTTGGAGGGCGTTGAATGATTGTTGCGTCAAAGGCAAGCAAAAAGAAACAAATGTGAAGGGCCGCCTCGGAAGCCCGAAGCGGCCCTTCGCATGGTCAGCGGCCGGAAGTGCCGCCCACGAAGCCTTTATCGCTTATCTTTCAATTCAGCGATAATGCCTCGCGCCGCGGAATGCCGACCTCTCTGCTGAACCATGAGACATCGGATCACCTCCTTTCGCGCTGTTGAGCCAAAGACGCCATCCAATCCGCCGGGCAATCTGCCAAGAAGGGCTGCCGCAGGCGTTTCGAACAACTGGACCGGGAGGGTTTGGCCCCGCTCACCGGCCTTGTGATCTATGTGCGCAATCGCGGGGCAAACAACAAGACTTGCATTCAATTATTTTGGCGTCAGAATTGAGGCTTCGCGCCGGTTTTGCCCGCTTCCGGCCGTGCTTCCAGCCGTTCAGCGGCAATCCTCGATCACCCGGCCCACTTCGGCCCAGGCTGGCACGATCAGGCTGGGCAGGCCAGTCACTTCGACCATCCAGCGGCCCCGGCTGAAGGCCATCGCATCGAGCAGGGAATCGCGCGCCGGAAAGGCCATGGCCAAAGCCGCGGAACCCGAGGCATTCGGCTGGGCAATCAGCGGGCGCTGCATGCTGGTTGTGGTGATGGTCGCCGGAAGGCCACCCACCTGATTCGCCCCGGCTCCGTTGGGTGCAGCCCGTTCGAGGATCACCTGCCCGCCCGCGCGAACACAGCGCAAGGACAGTAGCGGTGCGGCGCCCGGTGCGCCGAACAGCGCGACACCGCCCCCCGCTGCGGGCTGGTAGCGCCAGGCGCCGGGGGTAAGCGGCATGTCGCGCCAATCGCTGGCGGCTGGCGCGGCGGGCAGGGGCAGCGGGGCCATCGGCGCCGGGCGGGGCCGATGGCCCCGCTGCCCCTGCC
>Ga0075011_10000640_pt1 | contig 18547 bp, 15 predicted proteins | sample TARM_MetaG_T_14_FD_72354 | JGI IMG/M metagenome (GOLD analysis project Ga0075011, IMG submission 72354) | Freshwater microbial communities from Pennsylvania, USA, analyzing microbe dynamics in response to fracking - TARM_MetaG_T_14 | ecosystem: Environmental > Aquatic > Freshwater > River... | reverse complement strand
GCGCCATTACTAGCACGTACAATCACAATATCCTGATTAGACACTTGAGGCTTGAGCTGTGTTACCGCAGCACGAATGAGCGCCCGCCCAGCCAGAAATTGCTGCTGACGTGTTGGTGTGGCGTATTGAGCAGCTTGCTGCAGTTCATGAACAGATAGCCCATGTAACTGTTGGTCAGCGCACAGCACGGCAGCTAGGTCCGTGCTGTACACAGCTAATAGTTGTGGTAGCTGAGGCTTAGCCCTGCTGCATTTGTTGGCGGAGGTAATCATCGTAAGTACCAGAGAAATCACGCATGCCTTGGTCGGTTAATTCAATAATGCGAGATGCTAACGATGACACGAATTCGCGGTCATGGCTAACAAAAATCAACGTACCATCGTAATGTTCTAAGGCCAAGTTTAATGCCTCGATAGACTCCATATCTAAGTGGTTGGTAGGTTCATCCATAATCAAAATATTAGGCCGCTGCATCATCAATTTACCGAAGATCATACGCCCCTTTTCACCACCCGATAAAATGGTCACCGGCTTTTTAATATCATCCTGAGAGAACAGCATCCGCCCCAACACACTGCGTACAGCTTGCTCATCATGGTGCGGCTGCATCCATTGGCTCATCCATTCAAACACGGTAACTTTATCTTTAAACCAATCGGCATGGTCTTGGGCATAGTAACCAATATTGACATTTTCAGACCATTTGATAATGCCGCTATCGGGCATATGTTGCCCCACTAAGCACTTCAATAACGTCGTTTTACCGATACCGTTTGCACCCAGAATTGCGACCTTTTCACCCACTTCGATCATGGCGGTGAGATTTTTAAGCACCTGCAACTCGTCAAAGGACTTACTTAAGCCTTCTATTTCAAGGGCTAATCGGTACAGCTTCTTCTCTTGCTCGAACCTAATATACGGACTGATTCGGCTTGAAGCTTTCACTTCTGCTAACTGAATCTTCTCAATTTGTTTAGCTCGAGAGGTTGCTTGTTTTGCCTTAGAAGCATTTGCTGAAAAACGACTCACAAACTGTTGTAGTTCTGCGATCTTCTCTTTCTTTTTAGCATTTTCGTTCAGCAGCTGCTCACGCGCTTGGGTGGCCGCAAACATATACTGGTCGTAATTACCTGGATACACACGCAATTCGCCGTAATCAATGTCCGCCATATGAGTACAAACACTATTCAAAAAATGACGGTCGTGCGAGATGATGATCATGGTAGCTTGGCGGTCATTCAGTACCGTTTCTAGCCAGCGAATGGTGTTAATGTCTAAGTTGTTGGTCGGTTCGTCTAACAACATAATATCAGGGTCAGAAAACAGCACCTGCGCCAATAACACCCGCAGCTTTAGGCCCGGAGCTATGTCACTCATTAAGCCATAATGCGCTTCAAGTGGTATCCCTACTCCTAGCAACAACTCACCTGCTCTTGATTCAGCGGTATAGCCATCAAGCTCGGCGAACTCGGTTTCTAAGTCGGCTACCCGCATGCCATCATCTTCGCTCATTTCCGGTAAGCTATAAATACGGTCGCGTTCAGCCTTGATTTGCCAAAGCTCGGCATGACCCATAATCACCGTATCAATAACCGTGTATTGCTCGTAGGCAAACTGATCTTGGCGTAACTTACCTACGCGTAAGTTCGGTTCTATGGACACGTTGCCCGCAGACGGCTCTTGCTCACCACTAAGAATGCGCATAAAGGTAGATTTACCGCAGCCGTTAGCGCCAATCAAGCCGTAGCGATTACCTTCACCGAACTTAACAGAAATGTTTTCAAAAAGAGGTTTTGCACCAAATTGCATGGTGATGTTTGCAGCAGAGATCACGATAGTACACCCGAACAAAAATTAGGCGCGTAATCTACGTGGTTTCGCGCCAAATTACAAAGGAAGTTTCATTAAAACGCGATAATCATAGGCCAACATCGCGTTAACCCTATGGAGAATTAACTTAAGGTAAATGAAGTTGGCTTCTATTAACTTGCTAGTAACAACCAGGCTAAAGAACCAGCGCCAATCAACAACCACAGCAACACGGCTAATAACAGGGCTGCTCCGCCAGCGGCTTTGAGCTTAGCCCAACTCATGCTAGCTCCAATCAAGAACAAACAAACCACGAGAAGTTGTTTACCGCCATGAAAGAGGAGGTCATAAGCAGGAGTAAATTGCGGCCAAACATAATGCACTAACATGGCCAGCACATAGCCTACAATAAACCATGGCAAACTTACCTTAACCCGCCCGGCGTTCGGCTGCATCCGCTGATACCACCATGCTGATAACAGCGCTAGCGGCACAATCCACAGAGCTCGTGCTAACTTAAGGGTGGTGGCGACCTGCAGAGCCTCATTGCCATAGGCCTGCGCAGCCCCTACTACCGACGAAGTATCATGAATAGCAATGGCAGCCCAAACGCCAAAGGTATGCTGGTCTAAATCAAGGGCATGGCCGATAAGCGGAAACACCACCAAGGCCACCGCATTCAGCGTAAAAACTGTTGCCATAGCTAACGCCAGTTGGTCGGCTTTAGCATGAATGGCAGGCCCAATAGCGGCAATTGCACTACCGCCACAAATGGCGGTACCTGACCCAATTAAATAGCTGGTGGTGGGGTGAACTCGAAAGGCCCTACCAAGCAACCAAGCTGCGACTAACGTCAGTACAATTGAGGCAACAATCAACCCCAAATAGCTCCCCGTTAAGCTGACGGCCGCTTGTAACTGCACGCCAAACCCCATAGCGACAATGGCTATCCCGAGTAATTGCTTAACCCAGCTGGTTATTGCTACAGGGCCTGGGTGTAATCCCAGTGCAGTTGCAACAAACCCCATAACTAGCGCAACGGGTGCACTCATCCATGGGGTTAAACAGCTCAATAACAGTAACCAAAAAATGGCAACTTGCATTATTCAACAATCAACTTGGTCAAGCGTTTTACAATCGGCAATAAAATTAATAATACCGGAAACGCCACCAGCCAAGAAATAAGCCAAGCCTGTGACCACAACTGCATAAAGTTATCAGGCATTCCCACCGCTCGAGTGGTGCTAACCGATGACACAATAAAGGTCATTAAAATGGACAATATCAGCGGCATGACTTTGGTTTCATACTTAGCTGGTAACTTCTTGGCCATGAATGTTCTCCGTTAATAAACTAGGATGCCCCTACTCTTGCTACAACTGGTCAATGGGTAGTTTTAAGTACACTTTGCCATTGTCATCAGCTGGGGGCATTTTACCGGCGCGAATATTCACCTGAATAGAAGGTAAAATCAACCGTGGCATCTCTAACGTTGCATCGCGTTCTTCACGCATTTTCACAAACTCTGCTTCGCTCACGCCATCATGCACGTGTTTACTATGTTTGCGCTGATCAGCCACTGTGGTGCGATACTCGTGGCCACGCCCTGCTGGTGGGTAATCATGACAAATATAAATATCCGTCGTTTCTGGCAACGCTAGTAGCTTTTTGATGGAGCGATACAAAGTCGTGGCGCTACCACCTGGGAAATCACAGCGAGCCGTACCCACATCTGGCATAAACAGGGTATCGCCAACAAAGGCCATTTGCTCATCGACAATGTATGCTAGGTCTGCTGGAGTGTGTCCTGGAGTGTGCATAACCCGCAGTTGCATGCTACCTACTTGAAACTGCTCGCCATCGGTAAATAAATGATCAAACTGGGCACCGTTGGGTAAAAACTCTTTTTCAAGATTAAAGATCTCTTTAAAAATCGTTTGCACTTGTTTGATATGCTCACCGATACCTATCTTGCCACCTACGTTTTGCTTGATAAACGGGGCTGCTGACAAATGGTCGGCGTGCGCATGTGTTTCTAAGATCCACTCTACGGACAAGTCGTTTTGCTTAATGTAATCAACCATGCGCTGCGCGCCATTGGTTTTAGTGCGGCCAGATTTATAATCAAAATCAAGTACAGGGTCGATAACAGCTGCAGCTTTTTCATCGGTGCGGTGGATAACGTAGCTAAAAGTTTCGCTATCGTCGTCTAAAAAAGGTTCAACATGAATTCTAGTGCTCATCGTAGGGCTCCTGTCGTATTCAGCTAAAATGGCCTTGTTAACTATAATACGAACTCATTCGTATTTCGGTGTATTCTAAAATACATGATTTTTCACCAACTGCAACCATAAAAAAAGGCGACCGAAGCCGCCTTTGTATCGATAAGTTTCCATCGCTTAGAAACGATAGCGAATACCAGCCATCGCTACATACGGGTCGATATCTACGTTAACACGCTGCGCGGTTGCGTTGTTAATACGAACATCGGCATCGGTGTCGATATCCATTTTACTGACCATGAAGTGTAAGCCCCAATTGTCACTAATTGCAACGTTAACACCTGCTTGCAAGGCATAGCCCCAGCTGTCTTTAAGAGCTAGAGTAACGCTATCTGACGCGGTGACTGCACCTAGGCCAGTTAACGCACCTACCAACTCAGATGATGCTTGCTCATCAAAGAAAGTAGTGTAGTTCACGCCAAAACCAACGAACGGGTCAATCGCATCATTTGCAAGATCAAAATGATATTGAGCTAACAATGTAGGTGGCAAGTGCTTTACTTTACCTACTTTTAAACCAGCTAAAGCTCCGGTTGCATACACATCATGGCTAAACGGTGTTGCCGCAACTAATTCTAAGGTCCAGTTGGTGTTTAACTTATAGTCAAAAGTTAAACCTAGCTGAGTATTGGTATTGACGTTTACCCCGGTCGTGCCTGCGGGCAAGCCTGCTAAGCTTTCGACAACATTTAATGAGCTGCTGCTATCGTCAGGCATAACACTAATCGCACCAACATTAACGCTGAAATTGTCAGCGTTGAATTCTGCCATTGCTGGAGTTGCTAAAAGGCCTAAAACGACACTGGCTGCGATTGCTGATTTTTTCATACTGCACTCCTTGGTTGATATACCCTAAATTTTATAAGGTTATTGGTGCGCAGATGTTGATCAGGATCAATTTTTTGCGTCAAGCCACTGTACTAAAAAGGCGCCGCTTTCATATAGTACTGGTTGCCGTCACTTGATGAAAACATCAGTTCTGGTGCTGTTTCGCCTTGGTTCATCCGCGCTTGAAAGTACTCTAGCACAGCGCGCTGTTCGGCGGTGGGGGCATTGTTGGTATTGCGTACCCTCAAAGCGGTACGCGAAACTACCGCCTTTGTATCGCCTTGATTCGCAGCATTAACGGCTGCAGCGATGGCTGGTGCTTGTTCATTGCATACTTGGATACCATGCACCGGGCCTTGTTCTTGCATGGCCTTCATGAGCGTAGCACTTAGTTGGCTTCCGAGTGCCTTACTCATGGCTTTCATACTGTTACTCCTTAAGGGGTGAATACTTACCTAATTTGCGTTGTAGCGTACGCCGGTGCATCCCTAAAGCTCTGGCCGTTGCGGAAATATTACCGTCGTATTCTTGCAGGGTGCGTTGAATATGCTCCCACTCTAACTGGGCGGGGCTGAGGTGATGTTCAGCCAGCTCTGGCAGTTCATCCGCATGCGAGCTCTCTGCATGTTCTAAACTTTGCAGTAGCGTCTGGGTTTGAATCGGTTTTGCTAAATAGTCTGTAGCGCCAGCTTTGATAGCAGCAACCGAGGTTGCAATACTGGCATAGCCGGTCAACACTACTAGGTGCTTAGGTTTAAATCGTTGCTGTAATGGTTTTATCAGTTCTAGGCCATTGGCATGGCCAAATTTTAGGTCCAATAGGATGTTGGCAATTGGCGACTCTGTGATCTGCTTCAATTCATCTTCGCTGGCCGCCGTCATCACCTCGTAGCCATAGCGCTGCATACGCGCAGCCAGGGTTTGTAATAAAGTAATATCATCATCAATAATCAAGAGTCGTTCAGTCACTGTAGGGCTCCGTCGGTAAACGTATTTCAGCCACCACTTGAATCAAGTTCTCTGCACTACTAATGAGTTCGCGGCGCCAGCTGACTCGGCCTTGAAACCTTTCAATGGTGGAATAACTAAGCAAGGTGCCTGCGCCTGCACCGCGGCTGCTGGGTAACAGCTGCTGGCCTAACTGAGGGGCCGGTGGTAATTCATCAGCGCTGCCGGTGTTGCTGATAGTTAATACCCAATCGTTACCATCTAAGGCTGCTAGCACCTCAATCGCTAGCGGATGCGCTAACGGCTCGGGCTCGAGTTGCTGTTGCGTTGCTTGCGCGGCATCGGCTGCGTTGTGCAATAAACTCAATAAGGCGGGTAATAAGGTTCGATCAGCACGCACAGCAACGGGCTGTTGTACTTGATCGTGCCAATTAGCGTGAATATCAGGTCGTGCGATAAGCAAAGCATCTTGGAGTTGCTGCAGTAACTGATGCACCTCAAACGGCATCAGCCGATGGGTACGAACATCTTCAGCAACTTGGCGCCAATCTAACAGTAAATTATGAATACGTTTGACTTGTTGTTCCGCTAATTGCAAATCTGCATCGTTGGGGTATTGCTGGCGAGCGTCTTCTAATAAGAACTGGATGGTTTGAATAGGGCTGGCTACCTCATGACTAAACTGAGCTGCGGCCGTACCTATCGATACCAACTGTTCATCACGATGTTGGCGTTGTTGCAATGAGCGAATCGCTTGTTGTTGGCGCACAATACGCACTCGCAGCCAATGTAACGTCACTCCCAGCAGCAGCGCAGCAAAAACTTGGCCATAAACCATTGCCCGATAATGGGTATCCATCTGATGATGAGTGGGTAGCTCGGCTTGCAGCTGCCACAGCTGCCCTGCGATGCCTAATCCCATCACCAGCCAGGCCAGCCGGAACGGCAGTAGCAGCATAGCTGCGGCCATTGGCACCAAGGCTAGCACCGCATAGGGGTTAGCCGCAGCACCATGCTGCCAAATCACTACACTTGCCGTTAATGTAATAAGGAGTAGCAATAAGGCTACGATGCTATCTCGTTTCGTCACTATCACCCACCTCTTTTTAGATACCTCTTAAGTATGCATGCAAATGGCAATAAATCCAGCTGCGACACTTTGCCACATCGGTATATTTTTCAATAGGTTGATAATAGCGCACACTATGACACAGACCATTGTTGGGTGAGGTATTTACCATGTTCGCAAAATCAGCTCTCGCATTATTTATGGCCACTTTAGCAACTGCAGCTATAGCCAATGAGCCAACTCAGGATGAAACCGACAAAGACCTAGAGCGTATTATTATTACTGGGGTAAAGCCGCTCAACAGTATTGAATTAGCAAAAGATACTAAAGCGCCACAGCAACCGATACCGGCACATGATGGTGCTGATTATTTGAAGTCGATTCCGGGCTTTTCAATTATTCGTAAAGGTGGCACCAGTGGTGACCCCGTGTTCCGCGGTGCGGCTGGCTCCAGACTAACCATAGCCGGTGATGACCAAATGATCTTGGGTGGTTGTAGTGACCGTATGGACCCTCCTACTGCCTACATTAACCCACAGAATTTTGACCGCATTCGAATCATCAAAGGCCCTCAGAGCCTGCTGTATGGACCCGCCTCTGCCACCGTGTTGTTCGAACGCGAAAATTATCAGTTTGATGCAACCCAAAGCCCCGGCCAAGTAAGCTTGATTGGCGCCGCTTACGGTCGCCGTGAATTTAATGCCGACTACGGTATCGGCAACGAGCTCGGCTTTATGCGTTTAAGCGCCACCCACAGTGAGGCTGATGCTTATGAGGATGGTAATGGGGTGGCTGTGAATAGTGCCTACGAGCGCTGGGGTACCGATTTACAGTTGGGCTGGACCCCGTCTGCCGATACGCTACTGATGGTAACCTTGGGCAATAGTGGTGCAGAAGCTGCCTATGCTGACCGGGCGATGGATGGTTCAGTTTTTGACCGCGACAGTGCCAGCTTGCGTTGGCGCCAAGCGTATCTCACCGATTGGTTAGCTGAGTTTGATGCACAAGTCTATTACGGCTATGTCGACCACGTGATGGATAACTACAGTTTACGAGACTTTCGGCCAACTGCCATGATGCCGAACCCAGCGGCGCGTAACCCCGACCGATACACTCGCGGTGGCCGTTTAGTTGCCACCATCGATAGCGAGTTTTGGTCTGCGTTAAAGGTCGGGTTAGACCATCAATATCATGAGCACCGCGAGCGCGTTAGCATGAACCAACCGCTGATGCCCTATGAAGAAAAACCAAGAATTGCGGATGCCATTTTTGAGCAAACAGGTTTTTTTGCGGAAGCGAGCTATGCCCTGACAGACCGCACCTTGCTGTTATCGGGAGTACGCTTTGATCAATGGCAAGCCCTTGACCAACGTCAGCAACTAGGCACTATGATGAGCCCAATTGTGAACCCTACTGCCAATGCCGAGCGCGATGCTGATTTAGTGAGTGCGTTTATGCGTGCAGAAACTAAAGTTGGCGGCCATCAATGGTTTGTCGGAGTTGGCAGAGCCGAACGTTTCCCTGATTTCTGGGAGATCATTGGCAACAAAACCCGTAGTGAAACTTCTTTGTCCTCGTTTTTCTTAGACACTGAAGTTAACCATCAATTGGATGTTGGCTACCATCTGCGTCAGCACAACCTTGAATTCATGGCCTCGTTGTTCTATAGCCGTGTTGATAACTACATTCTGATTGAAAATGGCCAACACATGGCAGCTGATTTAGCCCGCTCCATCAAAGCAGAGAGTTTTGGTGGTGAGCTGCTAGCCAACTATCGTTGGTCTGATAACCTATTACTTGATGCTTCGGTGGCCTACACTCATGGTAGTAACTTAACCGACCATCTTGCGTTAGCCCAACAGCCACCGTTAGAGCTTAAGTTTGGAGCCGAATATCAGTTGCAAGATTGGACCTTTGCCGGCTTGTGGCGGGTGGTTGATAATCAACATCGCGTCGCCATTGGGCAAGGTAATATTGTTGGCAACGACTTCAAAGCGACTGCTGGTTTTGGCACCTTAGCCATCAACGCCCATTGGTCACTAAACGAGCAATTGAAACTAAGTTTTGGCATTGATAACCTGTTGGATAAAGCTTATGCGGAACATCTAAGCAGTGCTGGAGCCATGGTTGCAGGCTTTGAGCAGATAACTCAAGTTAACGAACCCGGACGAATCTGGTGGTTTAAACTGGATTATCACCTGTAACTCAGTTTAAAATTGCGCCTTTCTAAAAAAACAATAGCGAGAGCAATTATGGGTCGTGCCTATCAAAACCGCAAAGAGTCGATGGCCAAGACTGCTGCGGCAAAAAGCAAAGTTTACAGTAAATATGGCCGCCAAATTTACGTTGTAGCAAAGCAAGGTGGGATTGATCCAGTCGGTAACTTGCAGTTGCGCAGCTTAATTGACAGTGCCAAGAAAGACCAAGTGCCAGCCCACGTTATTGAAAAGGCCATCGATAAAGCAAAAGGTGGCGCGGGCGAAGACTATGCGCCAGCCATTTATGAAGGTTTTGGCCCTGGTAACTGCATGGTGATGGTGGAGTGTTTAACGGATAACCCTAACCGTACCATCGGTGAAGTGCGCAACTGCTTTACCAAAACTAAATGTAAGTTAGGGGCTCCGGGCAGTGTGGCGCACATGTTTGACCATTGCGCCATTTTGCGCTTTGCTGGCGAAGATGAAGATGCCGTGCTTGAAGCCTTAATGATGGCTGATGTCGATGTGACTGATGTTGAGGCTGAAGGCGGTTTTATCACCGTATTTGCGCCTCATACAGAGTCGTACAAAGCTAAGCAAGCCTTATTGGATGCGTTTCCTGATCTGGACTTTGAAGTTGACGAAATTCAGTATCTGCCGCAAGTGAGTACTACGCTTAGCGGGGACGACGATATTGCGTTGATGGAGAAGTTTTTAGACATGCTGAATGACTGTGATGATGTGCAGAACATTTATCACAACGCAGAGTTTTAAGATAACTGCTAATCCCTTCGCATAGAAAATAAAAAAGCCAGTAAGTTAGCGCTTACTGGCTTTTTCTTATTGAAGCTATCGCAGGTTTAAATCGAGTCTACTTAGCTTCAAGCAAATTCAAGATAAAAGCATACTCTTCAGCAATTTCTTTCATTCGCGCAAACCGGCCTGAACTACCGCCATGTCCAGCAGTCATGTTGGTTTTGAACATCAGCGGGTTAGCATCGGTTTTGTGTTCCCGTAATTTAGCGACCCATTTAGCTGGCTCAAAATATTGCACCTGTGAATCGTGTAAACCGGTTGTAACCAAGATCGCTGGGTAGTCCTGGGCACTCACTTGATCGTATGGAGAATACGACAACATATAATCGTAGTAAGCTTTTTGCTTAGGATTACCCCACTCATCAAACTCGTTGGTGGTTAACGGAATGGTTTCATCCAGCATGGTGGTGACCACGTCCACAAAAGGTACGTGTGCCATCAGCCCGCGGTAATGTTGTGGAGCCATGTTGGCTACAGCACCCATCAACAAGCCACCAGCGCTACCGCCCATCGCAAACACTTTATCTGGATGCGCATAGCCCGCCGCCACGAGGTGCTCGGTAACATCAATAAAGTCAGTAAATGTATTGATCTTATTAAGAAGTTTACCGTCTTCATACCACTGCCGCCCCATTTCTTGGCCACCACGAATATGGGCTATTGCATAAACAAAACCGCGATCTACTAAGCTAAACACCGTCGAGCGAAAATACGGATCTGAGCTAGAACCATAAGAGCCGTAGGCATACTGATAGAGCGGCGCGGTACCATCTTTGCTAAAGCCTTTTTTGTACAACAAGGTGACTGGCACCATGGTGCCATCATCAGCTTTAGCCCAAGTGCGCTCAGTGCTATACAAACTCGCGTTGTAGTTAGGTACTTCCGTTTGCTTGAGCTGTTGTTGTTCACCACTACTCATATCATATGCGTAAATAGTCGCTGGCGTGGTCAACGAGCTGTAGGTGTAACGCAGGGTATCGGTAGCTTGCTCGACATTACGCTCAAACGACATCACGTAGGCTTGCTCATCAGCTGCTACTACTTGCGCGGCGGCTGGGTCTTGCCAAGGCACAATGCGAATTCGACGCAAACCGTTACTGCGCTCGTTAAGCGCCAGATAATCGGTAAACACCTCATAATCTTGGATAAAGACGTCATCACTTGGCGCAATCAATGGTTGCCAGTTAGCTTTATCACCAATGTCAGCATGACTCACTTGCATCATTTGGTAATTCGGAGCATCCATATCGGTGCGAATGATCCAGCGCCCATCAATATGGTCAGCACTGTATTTCAGATGGCGCTCACGCGGTGCAAACAAGGTAAATTCAGCATTAGGTGTGTCCGCATCTAAGATATGCAACTCACTCGATACCGTCTGGGACAGGCTGATGGTAATGTACTCACCATCTTTGGTATTACTAACGTACATATAGAAGGTGTTATCGGTTTCTTCATAAACCAATTCTGCTTGTGCCGCAGGTTGACCTAATTTGTGCTTCAATACCCGAGTTGATAGTAACGTCTGCGGATCGTTTTCAATCACAAACAAGGTTTCGTTGTCTTTAGCCCAAGCTATAGCGGAAGATAAGCCTTGTAGCCGGTCAGGGAGGTCTTCACCGGTGGTTAAATCACGAATACGTAGCTCGTATTGACGACGACCGGTTGGATCCACCATGTAGGCTAACAATTGCTGATTTGGGCTCACCTGCATATTGCTTACTTGCATGAACGCTTGCCCTTGGGCTAACTCGTTCACATCCAGCATCACTTCAGGCTCAGCATCAGCAACACGCAAATCGCGACGCTGGTAAATAGGATACTCTTTACCTGCTTCGTATACCGTTGAATATTCGTAGTCGCCTTTCACATAAGGCAATGAGCTATCGTCTTGTTTGATACGACCGATGATTTCTTGTTCAACCGTGGCGGTTAAATCAGCATAGCTACTGCGGTAAGCATCGTAATAAGCATTTTCTGCCTCTAAATGAGCGATCATAGCCGGCGCCTTGCGCTCATCATCACGCAACCAATAATATGGATCATTACGGTCGCCATGAGGTGATTTAACCAGGTACGGGATCTTCTCAGCGACAGGCTGTGTCGCTTTTAATTCTGTCGCCGCATCATTGCTGCAACCAAAAATCATCAGTGTTGATAACGCTAAGCCACTGATTATAAATTTATTTCTTAAAGCCATGTGTGATTCCTTCAAGGTAAACACGAAACTGTAAAGATATATTTTCACTGCAGCACTATAACTTGAATTGGCTGACAGGCAAATTTTCATTGTTTCGATATGTAACCATTTGTATCTTTGTGGTATAACAAACGGCTTGATTACAAACAATTAACACTACAGCATATAAGCGGTCATAGCGGTTATTCAACGCATTTGTCTGTCACTGGCCCAACCAGTGCGATAAGGTGCTCTTAATAACCCAAGAAGAACAGCGGGAGAATTCATGGTTCGGTACATTCATGCGGCTACTTTGAGCATGCTTTTATTGGTGGCATTGACCTTTGCCAATATGAGTTATGCAGACATGCTTCCGCCGACGGATGCTGCAATAGAAGAAGAGCTCGAAGGTCTCTTAAATGAGTCTGATTATGAGGCCTCGCTGGTTCGTTTACTTGAGCTGCATGAGAGCACCAGCGAGCAAACGCCGGTCATGACTCGCATTCGACTGCTTGGTTACATCGCCTCTAATCATCATTACAATAAACGGCCCGAGCAGGCGCAAGACTATTTACAACAAATGAAAGCACTTGCGCAGCGCAGCGGCCTACCCGATGCCTTAGCTGAAACTGGTGGCACCGAAATCTATATTTTACTGTTAGATAATAAGGTTTCTGAGGCGTTAGCGATTCTTAATGACGCGTTAGTGCCAGTTGAACAAGCAACCATGCCTCGAGTTAAGTATTTTGTGCATAATCTTGCTGCTTATGTGTATTCAGCTCGTAGCCAATTCGCAGCAGCGCTCGAGCATCTTATCTATGCCCTAGATGCCATTAGCGGCACCAATACTGAGCGCACTATATTGCGCCAAGCTAGTCTCAAGTTGCGCATCGCCAACATTTATAATCAGCAGAAGAGCTATGACCTTGCGCTAGAGCAATTGGATGACCTTGAGGTTCGTACGGCAGAGCTTCCTAATGCAAAAGCCTATTTGGTAGAAGTCACCTTCCAGCGTGGCGTCATCGAAACAGCCCGCGAAAATTATGATGCAGCCTTAGCTCATTACGCCCAAGTAAAAAAGCTTATAGCTGACGACCCGGATTATCAAAGTACCTATTTGACCGTGCTTAATAATATTGGTGATATCGATATGAAGGTGCGTGACTTTGCCGGAGCGCGCCAAGCTTTCGACGAAGCCTACGCTATTGCTAAATTAAATAACGATGAGTTTAATGAAACCATCATTCGTTTTAACTTAGGTTTTATCGAAGTTTACGAAGGCGACTATGCTAACGGTCTGAGTAAGATGCTTGAGATTGTCGAACTAGCACGAGCTAAATGGGCGCCCGTAGAAACTGAAGCCTTACTTGGTGAGTATGCTGAAGCCCTTGGAATTGCCGGCAACTATCAAGAAAAGGCTGCTATCCTGCTCGAGCAACGAGAGCTACGCGACCAAATTTATAAAGCGGAGCAACAGAAAAGCGTTGCCGAGTTACAGAATTTGTACGATAGCAAAGATAAAGCTCAGCAAATTTTGCTACTAGAGCAAAAAAACGAGTTGAACCAGCAGCTCATTCAGAACCAAGAGCAAAAACGTACGATTCTTCTACTTCTCGTAGTGGTGGCACTGTTTGGCGCAGTCTTAATCTTTATGTTGTACCGCTCAGCGCGTCGCTCTAACCAAGAACTTAAAGTGGCGAACGTAAAACTTGCTGAACAATCCATTCGTGATCCTCTTACCGGGCTGTTAAACCGCCGTGCCTTGCAAAATAAGTTAAACGACCAGCATGATGCGCAAGGTGATGCGATGATTTTGCTCGATATCGATCACTTTAAACGCATCAACGACAATCTTGGCCATGCCGTGGGCGACGATGTGTTACTTGAGGTTTCAAAGCGCTTATTAGAGGTTTCGCGAGATTCCGATCTGGTGGTACGTTGGGGTGGTGAAGAGTTCTTAATTTATCTTAGCAACACCGAACAGAAGCGCTTACCAGCCCTCACCGCAAGATTACTGGCTGCCATTAGCGAAAAGCCAATCCACTCTGGTGATAAAGAGCTGCATGTTACCGCGACGGCAGGCTTTATCAGTTATCCATTTGCGGATTTAAACGAGAATCAAATGGACTGGGAAGATACCTTACAGCTTGCCGATATGGTGCTCTACGCCGGTAAAGTGCACGGCCGTAATCAAGCCTGGGGCGTCATGGCGTTAACTGTACCTTTTGCTGAGGCTCAGCCGCTGTTAGAAACAGACCTGCCAGCGGCAATCGACCAAGGCATGTTGAGTGTTGAAGTGGTACATGGCCCTAAAGTTCCTAGCTATAAAGCCTAGTATTGATTAGCACCCAAACTAGTTATTACACGTACTAAAAAGCCCTTGCTGGATAAACCAACAAGGGCTTTTTTCATGCACTTATGGATTACTCTTTAATCCCCATGTTCCACAGGGTAAAGCCGTAAATATCAGCATATTGCTCAATGGTTTTTGATACCGGAGTACCTGCACCATGACCGGCATTGGTCTCAATCCGAATGAGCTGAGGATTGCTACCACCGGCTTTAGCTTGAAGCTCTGCGGCAAACTTAAAGGAGTGCGCAGGTACGACGCGGTCATCGTGGTCGCCCGTAGTGACCAAGGTGGCTGGATATTCCACACCAGACTTGACGTTATGCACTGGCGAATAGCCATAAAGATACTCAAACATCTCTTTGCTGTCTTCTGCAGTGCCGTAGTCATAGGCCCAACCAGCGCCAGCGGTAAAGGTATGATAGCGCAGCATATCTAGTACCCCAACGGCTGGTAAAGCAACTTGCATCAGGTCTGGGCGCTGAGTCATCACCGCACCTACTAACAAGCCACCATTAGAGCCACCACGAATCGCCAAGCGCTCACTTGAGGTAAAGTCTTCAGCAATTAAATACTCGGCCGCAGCAATAAAGTCATCAAACACATTCTGCTTTTGTAACTGGATACCGGCATCATGCCATGCTTTACCGTACTCACCGCCACCACGTAAGTTAGCTACGGCATACACACCACCAAGCTCTAACCACATGGCATTGGCCATACTAAATGAAGGCGTGAGGCTGACGTTGAAGCCACCGTAACCATAGAGAATGGTCGGGTTGTTGCCATCGAGCTCTAAGCCCTTTTTGTGCGTGATGATCATTGGTACCTTGGTACCATCTTTTGAGGTGTAAAAAACCTGTTTTGATTCATAATCATCGCTATTAAACGCGGTTTGTGGCTGTTCATACACCTCAGATTCACCTGCATCCGGCTCGTAAGCATAGATGGTGCTTGGTGTGCTGTAGTTGGTGAATGAATAGTACAACGTTTCTTCATCACGCTTACCAGAGAAGCCACCGACACTCCCTACCCCTGGTAACGCAACTTCACGTACCTTGTTACCTTCGTAATCGTATTGCTGTACTTGGGCAATCGCGTCCACCATGTATTCAGCAAAGATGTAACCAGCACCCGTTGAGGCACTTAACACATAATCAGTTTCAGCAATAAAATCTTTCCAGTTAGCTGGTTGCGGCGCACTGGCGTCAACCGTCACAATTTTTTGATTAGGCGCATTGCGATTAGTAACTAGGTACAGCTTGCTACCTACGTTATCTAATAAACCAGTATCGCTATCAGTGTCACCCACGATGGTCACTAACTCGCTCTCTGGCTTGGTTAAATCTTTAATAAACAACTTGTTACCAGATGTTGATACCGATGCACTAATCAGCAAATAGTTGTCATCTTCCGTGACATAGCCACCCACATAACGGTGCTTTTCAGCTTCAGTACCGCCAAAAATCACGGCATCATCAGCTTGGGCTGTACCTAGTTTATGATAATACAGTTTGTGCTGGTCGGTTTTCGCTGATAATTCAGACCCTTCCGGCTTATCGTAACTCGAGTAATAGAAGCCTTCGTTGCCATACCAAGAAATACCGCTGAACTTCACGTCTACCAAGACTGGCTCAAGCTGTTCTTTGGTTTCGACATCAATCACAATAATTTTACGCCAGTCACTACCGCCTTCAGAAATGGCATAAGCAGCAATCGAACCATCTTTTGAGAAGCTCAAGCTAGCCAAGCTGGTGGTGCCATCTTCGCTGAAGGTATTGGGATCAAGAAAGACTTCCGTGTTCCCTTCTGCATCGGTACGGTAAACCACGTATTGGTTTTGTAACCCATCGTTTTTGTAGAAATAGGTGTAGTTACCCTCTTTAAAAGGTGAGCCTACTTTTTCATAGTTCCACAGCTCAGTTAAGCGGTCTTTGATCTTCGCTCGTAATGGGATTTCATTTAGGTAAGCGAACGTTACTTCGTTTTGAGCTTTCACCCAAGCTTCAGTTTCTGCGCTACGATCGTCTTCTAACCAACGGTAAGGGTCAGCTACGCTCGTACCAAAATAAGTATCAGTAACGTTGCCTCGAAACGTGGTTGGATAAGTGATAGACGACGGTACGGATGTCTGCATGGATGTCTCCGTTGAGGTCTCTTCTGGTTGCGGCGAGCAAGCACTTAAGAGTGCCAAGCTAGCCACCGCGGCGATATATTTCATAGGTCAATAACTCCCTTCGATTGTTATTATTAGCTCAGCGCTGGATGTGTGTTAGCAAACCAAGGCTGACCATTTAGTGCCAATAAAAATTGTTGTAAATTCGGATAATGCAAAATATCTATTTGCTGCCGAAATTGGGCCCAGCTCAAATAGCAAGCCAATCGTAACAGCCCATCTGATAATTGCTCGGGCTGTTCTGGTAGGCTCCACGTACGTTGATTCAACAACGCTAAAATGGCCTCAATGCGCTGCTGCTGACGCTGCAAGTAGGCACTATGCTCAGCTGTTAAGCCATCTCGTTCAAGCAAAAAGAGATTAATGGTAGTGTCTAATGCGGTGTTCACCATGCAAAACAGATCATAGTCCGCTGCATCTTGGCAAAAAGCTTGTCCAGCCTGCTCACGTAGGTAACGAACAATAGAGGCAGAGTCATAAAAAGTCTGCTCATTATGTTGTAAAAAGGGCACCCGATACGTAGGTGAATGCTGACCACTTGCTTGTTGATCGGTCATAATAAATTGGTACGGTTGCTGCTGTAATGCCAACACAATGCGGCAATGCCGTACATAGGGTGAGGTATAACTGCCAAATAACTTCATAATCGCCCTCAAAAGACGTTAAGCTATAGAAACATGTCGCTAGAGATTATCACAATGAAAACCGCCATACAGTATTTACTCAAAGGCTTGGCTATTTTGTTGCCGCTGGTGGTAACAATCGCTTTAGCTCATTGGTTATTGGTGACCATCGAAACTTGGTTAAGCCCCATCTGGAAAGCCTTGCTTGGGGATAAGTATTATTTGCCCGGGCTGGCTTTTGTCAGCTTTTTGGTGTTGGCCGCAGCGGTAGGCTTTAGCTCGCAATGGACAGCACTGAATAAGCTCTGGCAGTTGCCAGGAAATATTATGGAGCGGATGCCATTACTTCGCAGTATTTATGGCACCATCAATGATGTTTTTGATCTGATGTCGGGCAAAAGTTTCTCCGACGAGTCGGTGGTGCTGGTGCATTTGCCGGGCGGCGATATTCGTTTGATTGGCATCGTCACCAAAAAGAGTGGAATTAAAGGCGACCGCCTGTCAGAAACTTTAGATGATGACCACATTGCAGTGTTTCTCCCCATGAGCTACAACGTGGGCGGGTACATGATCATGGTACCGCGTAGCGCCGTGACCCCCTTGGACATGTCGGCAGCTGACGCCATGCAATTAACTATCAGCGGCGGTTTAGGTAAAAACCGCAGCAACAACAAATCTGGAGAATAACTCATATGTCGTATTTAGCTTGCGAGCAAATTGAACCTCAGCAGCCCGCAACTCATGCCATCATTTGGTTACATGGCCTTGGTGCCGACGGTCATGATTTTGTACCCTTGGTGCCTCACCTGCAGTTACCTGCGGGGGTGCATGCACGCTTTATCTTCCCCCATGCTCCGCACCTGCCAGTAACCATTAATGGTGGTATGCGCATGCCCGCTTGGTACGATATTCTGAGTATGAGTATTGAGCGTGAGGTCGATGAACAGCAATTGCGTGAATCCGCAGCGCAAGTACAGGCACTGATTGAACGTGAGCTAGAACGCGGAATTAAACCTGATCACATTGTTCTTGCAGGCTTCTCTCAAGGCGGTGCGGTAGTCTACGAAGCAGCTCTTAGTTATCCCAAGCGTCTGGCTGGGTTGCTGGTGTTATCAAGTTACCTGGCGACACATCAAAGCATTCAACCACACAGCGCTAATGCTGACCTGCCCATTTTAGTGCAACATGGCAGCCAAGATCCGGTCGTCGCTGAAGCTCTTGGTAGACATGCCCAGCAATGGCTGGCTGAGCATAACTATCAAGTGCAAT
>Ga0075011_10000639_pt1 | contig 18551 bp, 15 predicted proteins | sample TARM_MetaG_T_14_FD_72354 | JGI IMG/M metagenome (GOLD analysis project Ga0075011, IMG submission 72354) | Freshwater microbial communities from Pennsylvania, USA, analyzing microbe dynamics in response to fracking - TARM_MetaG_T_14 | ecosystem: Environmental > Aquatic > Freshwater > River... | reverse complement strand
TAGTAACCTATCGAAATGGAAAGTAACCTAGGGCAGCTAACAAACAATCAAGGAATCGACATACTTTCTCTAATCTGACTGAACCATCTTAGAGCAATTGCGCTAAAACACTTTTGTCCAAAAGTGAGCTATGGGATGTCGAGTGTGGGTGTACGCTTACGTCACACTGTATAATCAAATCTGTCAGATCGTGTGTATGAGTTAGTACAAATGACAGTATCAAGTTGTCGTAATCACAATGAAATGGTAAAGACTGTTGCAAAAACCACCGTAATAGCTCAAAAGACCTTAATAATTGTTGTTAATAGCCTGATCACTCTTTCTTACGGGGCCAATCTGTTTTAGTATTTTGTGATTAAGTATTGGACATCCTTTCTTATCATCTGCCAAGACTTAACGGACTTATCTTTTAGAAAATCATTTGTAGGAAAACATATGGCGGCTTTTGGTACCGTGTTCATGCCTAAGATGGCATTAGCAACATTCGAAAATAATCAATGGACTGACGCTGAGCTTGTCGCATCAGAGAGTATTTCATTACACCCGGGCGCACATGTCCTTCATTACTCGAGTACATGTTTTGAAGGATTAAAAGCATTCCGTCACGAAGACGGCAGTGTGCATATCTTTCGAATGGACCAAAACGTCGAACGCTTTGCTCAGAGCAGTAAGCTTTTATCACTTCCAGAAATTAACAAACAACAGCTGTCGCAAATGATTGTGGATATTGTTACGGAATACGCTCAAGATGTTCCGACGCCTCCAGGTTCGATGTATATCCGACCGACCCATATTGGCACTGAAGCGGCTGTCGGGAAAGCTGCAGCTCCCTCATTGAGCTCTATGATGTATGTGTTGTTGTCACCTGTGGGTGACTATTTTGCTGGTGGCGCAACGGCTCTTCGTCTTCTGCTCGATGAAACGGGTCAGCGTTGCGCACCACATATGGGAATGATTAAGAGTGGAGGCAACTATGCCAGTGCGTTGTCACCAACACTGGAAGCGAAAGAAAAATACAAGGCAGATCAGGTTCTGTTCTGTCCGAACGGTTATATTACTGAAACTGGAGCTGCCAACTTCTTGTTAGTTGACGGGAATGAAATCATTACTAAAGCTTTAGATTCAAGCTTCCTGCATGGTGTTACACGTTCAAGTATTCTCACTATCGCAAAAGATCTTGGTATGACAGTGAGTGAGCGTGAAGTATCGGTAGAAGAATTATTAGAACGTGCAGCAAAACCGGGCGTTGAAGCGATGCTTTCAGGTACTGCCGCAGTGTTAACATCTGTCGGAACCCTGGTCCACAATGGTGAAGACTATAAAGTGGGTTCAGGTGAGCCTGGTCCTGTTGCGCAGAAACTTCGTCAGGCTCTGAATGATATTCAATGGGGTAAAGCACCGGATCGCCATAATTGGTTAACTAAGATCAGTTGATTCCTTGAACAATAAAAAGTCAGCGTTAATTCGCTGACTTTTTTGTTTGTTAGGGAAATATCAACTTCTGTCGATTCCCGATAAGGGTTATGCACCGCTCCCTTGCTCAGTTGCTTTAGACATCTTAGCGTAATACATATCTTTGTCTGCTTTGGATAGGATTTCGTTTATTTGCGAAGGATCTCCCTTGTCTTGATAGACATAGTATCCCACGCTTAGTGATAACCTTATGGTTTCTTCCTTCCAAAACAACGGGTGAGTATCGGCATAGTTATGTATTTTTTGGATAATTTGTTCAACGTTTTCTGATTTTGTCGTGCGTTGCAGGATAATGACAAATTCATCACCACCAACTCTTGATATGAAATCTGAAGACCTCAAGCATTTGGTTAATAATCTTGCAAGATGTTTTAGTACTCTATCTCCAACCTCATGTCCTAAAGTGTCATTGATCCTTTTGAACTTATTGAGATCAATATTCAGCACCGTAAACTCAACGACAGCGTTTTTTCGTGACATGATTCTGTTTAATTCATTAAACAGATAACGACGGTTGGGCAGGCCTGTTAGTTCGTCATGTAGCGACAGATTTTGGATACGTAAATAGTTCTTTATTAAAGATAGAATAAGGATATAGCCGATAGCAAAGGTAATGCCACCCAGCACCGGAAATAGTTGATTAAATCGACTTATGCTCTCAATTTCGTTGAAGTCATCGTATTTCGCAAATAATGTCCAGCTTCCATTCGGCAGGTATATCGGGAAACTTAAATCATAATTGGTCAGAACATCTTTATCACCTTCTATCAGCCTTTCCTGTACGTTATTGACCAGCGCAATATCCGTACCCTTTATATTTTTTAAATTAGATGTTTTTAACAGTTTATCGTAATTTATTACAACACTAAGCCCACCCCAATACTGGGTATTATATGGCGTATCAGTAAATATTGGATATCTGGCAATAAGCGCTGTTCCACCTTGTACCAGTTCGATTGGTCCTGTGACGATAATTCCTTTTAGCTCTTTGGCTAATTGAACCGATTTGTATTGATTAGGCACAGTACGAAAATCTAATCCGATAGCCTTTTCATTACCCTTTAGAGGGTACACGTGCGAAATAATATCGTTTGGCGCTAAGCCTATATTGCGTACAAAAATTGCTTTTCCAAGAAATTGCTCTGAGACAAATTCCCAGTTTTCCATGGCAAAATCAGGGTTAAGGGCTACAACAGAAGCGAAACTATCCGCAAGGTAGGCATCGCGAAAGATGTTTGCTTCTATAGAATAGCGAACCAATGCCAGCTCGTGTTGAATGCTATTTTTCGCTTGCTGAACTTGTTTATCAACAAACTTATCGCTGACTAGTGTTACAACGGTATAGGCTAAAAAAAGATATCCGACCGAGAAAATAACAACAAACCAGCGATTAAACCCATACGTTTTTATCAACACTATTCCCTCAGGTTAAATCATAAGTGTTCTAATTACAGGTTAGACAAATTTGATAAAAATCCTGAATAAATAACAATATATGTTTTGATCTAAGTCTAGTTATCAGTAATAGACGGGTGCAGAATCGCCAGTGTTGTGGCGTTGGATGGAGGGAGCTGGTGCCGATAAAGCCACCCGGAACTGACCGGGTGACTTTAATCCGGTTATTTTATAGTGTTAAGTAACTGACTAAGTTGTTGTCTTTCCTTCTCTGTCATTTGGGTTTTATTGAGAAACGGCATGTCTCCGCTGACAACAGCGCGGGCAATGATACGAGGTTTCCAGCGTTCAATATCCTGCCATGTATCAAACATAGCCCCACCTTGAGCAACAGTAAATACATCGTCAGTAGGCGTCGCGCTGTGACACTGGCTACAACGAGCCTGAATAATGTCGAAGGCTTCATGCTGCTTTTGTGTTAGCGTTGTCGTTTCTGTTTCATCGCTAATCTGCGGCTTGTCACTTTCGGCCGTCTTCGCTTCGCTGTTGTTTACCATATGCATCTGCTCGGTTGCCTGCCAACTGATGGCGATAGCGAGAACAAACATAGCTGCAGCACCGGTATACATCACACTCGGTTTCGACTGACCTGCGTGTTTCAGGTTGAAGTAATGACGAATGTACGCACTAATGAGCATAATCAACAACCCGACTAACCAGCTCTGTGCGTGCTGATAAACCATTGGATAGTGGTTACTGATCATCAGGAAGATAATCGGTAATGTGAAATAGTTGTTATGGATAGAGCGGCGTTTACCTTCTAATCCCGGTGCCGGATCAACGTCTTCGCCTGCCGCGACTTGTTTTACCATTTTACGCTGTCCCGGAATTATCTTATGGAAAACGTTATTTACCATGATAGAACCGATCAGTGCGCCCATATGGATGAAAGCGCCACGACCACTAAATGTATGAGCAAAGCCATAGAAGAATAGGGCGCCAAACAAAATCAGAACGGTTACAAACAAAGGTGTTGATCGGTTTAGCGGAGAGCGCATCAATCCCTCATAAACCACCACACCAAGGAATATGCCGCCGATACCTAAACCAACGGCTTGCATTGTTGAAAGCTCCATCACGCGCGGATCGATTAAATAAGCCTGAGCGTTAAAATAGTACATCCAAATGAGAAGCGCAGTACCGGTTAACCAGGTGGTATAGGCTTCCCATTTAAACCAGTGAAGTTTTTCGGGCATTTTCTCTGGGCCAACTTTGTATTTGGCGACCTCATAGAATCCGCCGCCGTGTACCGCCCAAAGATCGCCTTTAATACCTTTGTCTTGCTTCCATTTGGGCGGCGTTTCCAGCATGTTGTCTAACCAGGTGAAATAAAAACTCGCCCCAATCCATGCAACGCCACAGATTACATGGAACCATTTGATAAATAACGCAAACCATTCGTAGAGTTGTGGCCACATAAAATAACTTCCTTTTGATATACTAGTTTTCCATGAACATAGGTTTTTTCGATCACTCGCTCGTCACCCATGGTGATCAAAGCGAAAAGTTGCTCTGACAATTCCTGACAGCGCATGACACGCTGCTTGAGCATAGGAAAAGCCGTCAGATCGAGTTCAACAAAGTCGGCTTCAGTGCCGATATTAAAATTACCAATTTTATCGTCTAACCCCATTGCAGCGGCGGCGCCCTGAGTACAAAGGTACAGTGATTCAAAAGCATCTAAACTTACGCCCTGTAACTGACAAACCTTATACGCATCACTTTGGTTACGTAGCAGACTCAGGCTGGTTCCGGCTCCAACGTCACTGGCAATCGCGACCGGTATATCGCTTTCTTTGGCTTTTTGATAATCAAATAAGCCGCTGCCAAGAAACAGGTTGGATGAAGGACAAAAGGCGATTGCTGCGCCATTTTGTGACAAAGATGTAAACTCTCGTTGGTTAAGATGCAGTGCATGTCCAAACAAAGCGCGGTCGCGAACTAAGTTGTAACGCTCATAAACGGCGAGATAATCTTCGTCTTGAGGGAAGAGATCTTTAACCCAGGCCATTTCGCCATGATTTTCACTTAAATGAGTCTGAATGAAAGCATCAGGGTGTTCCAGGGCCAGTTGTCCTGTTTTTGCCAATTGCTCCGGGCTACTGGTCGGAGCAAAGCGAGGAGTAATGGCATATAAGGAACGTCCATTATTATGCCAGCGCTCAATAAGTGCTTTGCTGTCACGATATCCAGACTCTGCAGTATCCTGTAGCTCATCCGGACAAAAACGATCCATCATTACTTTACCGCAAATCATGCGGGCATTATGACGTTGTGCAGCAGTAAAAAATGCATTTACCGACTGCGGGTGAACGGTGGCAAACACACTGGCGGTTGTCGTTCCATGAGCAAACAGCTGATTGATAAAAAGTTCCGCCTGAGCGTTACAGTAATCTTGTTTTTCGAACCTCAACTCTGCCGGAAAGGTATAAGTGTTTAGCCAGTCAAGTAATTGCTTGCCATAGCTGGCGATCATTTCTATTTGAGGGAAATGAACATGTGAATCAATCATGCCCGGAATCAGCAACCCTTTGTGCTGGGTGACATGGCCCTGAATAAGCAGTGCTTTATTGGTTGAATGAGCAAAGAACGCTTTGGCATCACCCAGATGTTTAATTCGACCATCTTCCACCACAAGCACTCCATCATTCCAGTACTGATAGTTATCAACCGGAGATGACGTCGTTGCCGGGAAGTGAAGCAGGCTGCCTCTGTGTACATGAAACGCCATATTAGCTACCTCGATAACTCGAATATGAGTATGGGGAGAGCAGCAGCGGTATATGGTAGTTTCTTTCATCCGCAACCGTAAAATGAACATCGATCATTGGAAAGAAAGATGAACCGAATTGCGCTTCACAATAGGGCTGAACTAAAAACCGCAGCGTGTAATTCTGCTTATCCAGCGTGATATTTTCAAACACGGCACGGCCATCAGAATTGGTTGTTTCTTCAGCCAGACATTTATCGCTTGTATGGCTAAATAATTTTACGCTGATGTTAGCAGCCGGATGTCCACCTGCTGTATCTAACACATGACAACTGAGTTTATTCATAAATAGGCTTCCATTCTTATTTGGCTGATTTTTTGTTGTTCGATTGCGGCTTGTTGTAATTCTTGCTCACGAGTACGGTTAATTCGCGCTTTTAGCATTGCCAGCATTTCATCGGCACTTTTATTGGTGGCACAGACAATAAAGATGAAGCCAAACTTTTCTACGTAGAATTGGTTGAGAGAAAGCAGTTCCTGCAGGGTCTCGGTTGAGGCGAGTTTTACTTCGCGTTGTTCTTTTTCACTGAGCGCTTTCCCTTGGGCATATTTTTTTTGCAAACTGGAGAGATCACCAATCATAGGGTGTCCAGCAAAGGCTTCTAACCAGTCCTGTTCATTAAGCTGTTTAAATGCGTTGTCAGCGGCTGCCTGAAATTGCTCAAATGTAGCAAAAGGCATATTTGCTTTGACTAACTGTACCCATGTTTTACTGGTACATATCTTCGCTAATTGTTGGTCGTCCAGTTTCAGGCTGGCGTTGGCTTTGGTCATGACTGAATTTCCTTTAACGCTTTACGCGCTTCGTTCGTTTGCTTCCATTGCGTCTCATTCATTGATGTTGGCTGCGTTTGCTCTGCGAAAAGCCCTATCAGTTGGGCGCTGACTGAAATGGCTACCTGCATGGGTAACTTGCCCTGAATGTCAGGATGGCCAATCGGGCAGGTCAGATTGTTCAACAGAGCTGGGTTCGAAAGTTGTTCCTGCAGACGAAATTCAAAGCGCTGTTTTTTGCCTTGTGAACCAATCAGGCCAATAAAGGCGAAGCGGTTTTGTTCCAGGGCCAGACGAGTTACGTCAAAATCTAAGCTGTGATCCTGAGTCATCACGATTAAATAGGCGTTATCAGGCAAATACTGGATGGCATCTGCCGGGTTCTCCAACTGCTCGATATCAACCCCTTTTTCTTGCAAAGGGCTTAACCATTCATTGCGGCTGTCGACCACTTTGATTCGACAAGGTAGTTCAGTCAGTACAGTGGTTAATGCCTGACACACATGCCCAGCACCAAAGATCACGACTTGTGGGGTTTGCGTTTGAAAATATTCAAACATGACTTGTACAGCGCCGCCGCAGCATTGACCGAGATCCGCTGACAGTGAAAAACGTTCAATAGCGACCTGATTATGCTGAGATGTTAAACCCTCACGAGCTTGAGCAATCACCTGATACTCCAGGTTGCCGCCACCAAGCGTGTCAAACTGGCACGCTTCAGTGATGACCATTTTGGCGCCACTGGCTCTGGGCACAGAGCCTACATAGGCAACGACCGTTGCAATGCAGTAGGCCTCACCATGTTGTTCGAGCATTTGGCAGGCTTGTAGCCAGTGCATGCCCGGGTTGGCTAATAAGCTCTTATTCGGCGATGACATCTTCAACCTCCTTGGCTGTGGCGCTTTTCAGCCATTCAAATTGTTTCTCACACGCGTTTAAAATAGCTTCACCAGTGGCGGGAGCATGCAGATCTGGAGCGAGTTTGTGGTCGCTGATGGAAGCCACTGCATCGTAAGCTGCACACCACACACTAATGCCATGCATGAATGGTGGTTCACCAATGGCTTTTGAACGGAAGATACTGTGTTCGGGGTTAGCTTTTTCGTACAGCTCTACTGACATCTGTTTCGGATAGTCACCAATAGTCGGGATTTTGTAGTTCATCGGACTATTGCTTAGCAGGCGACCATCTTCTTGCCATACCAGTTCTTCAGTGGTTAGCCAGCCTAAGCCTTGTATAAATGCCCCTTCAATCTGACCTCGGTCAATGGCTGGGTTGAGGCTGTTACCTACATCGTGAACGATATCAACACGGTCGACACACATCTCACCGGTGAGTGTATCTATAGTCACTTCAGAACATGAAGCGCCTAATGAGAAGTAGAAGAACGGATGGCCTGTTGCTGTTTCACGGTCATAACCGATTTTGGGCGTCTGATAAAAGCCAGTTGCGGACAGAGAAACCCGTGCCATATAGGCTTTTTGCACGAGTTGCGCCCAGGTTACAGTTTCATCGGCTCCAACTAATTGACCATTTTCAATCTTTAAATCCTCTTTTGCATAATGCTCGTGAGCAAAGTCCAGAAGGCGTTGTTTAATTTCCAGTGCCGCTTTATGCGCCGCCATACCATTGAGATCCGCACCAGATGACGCTGCAGTAGGGGATGTATTCGGTACTTTGTCAGTGCGGGTTGATGTGACCAGTACTTTATCAAGATCAACGCCAAAGGTCTGAGCGACGACCTGACCTATTTTAGTATGTAGTCCTTGTCCCATTTCAGTTCCACCGTGCGAAACCTGCATGGTGCCATCGGTATAAACATGGAGCAGGGCACCAGCCTGATTAAGGTGAGTGGCGGTAAAAGCGATACCGAACTTAATGGGAGTCAGCGACAAACCTTTTTTTAACACCGGGTGAGTGCTGTTCCATTGCTTTATTTGCTCACGACGAGCCCGGTAGTCAGCACTCTGCTCTAGTTGCTTGATGATGTGCAGCATCGAGTCGTGTTGATCAACCTGCATGCCGTATGGCGTTATGTTTTTACCTGCGCGGTATAAGTTTTTGAGACGTATATCGAGTGGATCTTGCGCTACAGTCAACGCAAGTTCTTCCATTGCTTTTTCGATAACGATCATGCCCTGAGGACCACCGAATCCACGATAAGCTGTATGGGAAACCATGTCAGTTTTTAACCGATTACCTTCAACGCAGACGTTACCTAAAAAGTATGCGTTGTCAGCATGGAACATCGCTCTATCGACAATAGCATCGGATAGATCTGGTGAGTGACCACAAAGTCCATTCACCTGGATATCGGCAGCAGTGATTTCGCCGTATTTATTGGCAGCAATTTGGTAACGATTGTAAAACGGATGACGCTTACCCGTTGCTGTCATATCAATACTGCGAGGCAGGCGAATTTTTACAGCACGTTTTGTATGGAAAGCACCTAATGAAGCCAGACATGCCCACTGTGCAGCTTGGCTTTCTTTACCACCAAAGCCACCGCCCATACGGCGCATATCCACCGTTACCCGGTTAAAGTCGATATGCAGCACTTCGGCTACCAATTTTTGAATTTCAGACGGGTTTTGCGTTGACGAGCGGATATAAATACCGCCATCTTCGGTCAGTTCCGCCAGACTTACCTGACTTTCCAAATAGAAATGTTCCTGACCACCAACGTGCATTTCACTATTGAGTGCAATATCGGCTTGTTCAAAAACACTCTGTTCAATATGTGTGCCCATCTGGTGAGTCGGCAGCAGTTCACTGGCATTTTCATGAGTGAGAATGACGTCTTCCTGAGCGTACTCAACCGATGCAAGTCTCGCAGCTTTCCAGGCTTGGTCATGACTTGATGCAAGGACAAGTGCGATAGGCTGACCGAAATAACGAATTTCGTCTTCAATCGTCAGCAGAGGGTCACCTTTAAATATGGTACCAATATCTTTTTCTCCGGGAATCGCGTCGGCTGTCAGCACTTTTACCACGCCGTCTGCCTGTTCGACGGCAGAGAGATCAAGCTGCGTAATTTTGCCTTTGGCAACAGATGCAATCACAACAGCTGCGTGCAGGCATCCTTTGGGCGTGGCGTAATCATCGACGAATAATGCTTCACCACTGACCTGCTTAGTTGCACTTTCATGTTTATAAGAGTGACCAACGATACCGGTTGTTGGTTGCTGTGAAACTGTTGCTGTTTCTACGGATGTTAATTTACGCATGTTGCACCAACCTTGTTTCAACGTGTTGTGATTCCAGATAAAAGCGTTGCAGCAGGTTTTGTACCAGTTTTATGCGGTATTCTGCTGAACCTCGTACGTCGCTCAATGGCTGGATAACAGCCGTCACTTTATTACGAGCGCTGTGCACAATAGGTTGAGTCAGGCGTCGGCCGACAAAGACTTTTTCTAACTCAAACAGACGTACCGATTTTGCGGCGACACCGCCTGCTGAAATAATGCAGTTCTTAACTCGTTTGTCAGAATCAATAGTCATATTGATCCCAAGGGTTACGGTAGCAATGTCATCTTCGTAACGTTTACTCACTTTATAGATGGCATGGTGTTGGTTTGGAGCCAAACGAGGCAGGTGAATCGCACTGATCCACTGGTTAGGTTTGATCAAGGTTTCTCGGTAGCCGGTAATATAGTCTTCTGGTGCATAAAGAGTTTTGGTTTCACCATCGTCGACTTCAATTCTTCCGTTCATACTCATTAGTAACGGAGCGATATCACCGATAGGAGACGCGTGACCCAGGCTGCCTCCTAATGTTGCTCTATGACGAATGGTTAAACTGCCGAGGCGTTCAATCACTTCATCCGTTGATGGGAAATTCTGTTTCATGAACTCGTGCACGATGTTCATTGGGACTGCCGCTCCTAGTCGCCAGCCAGAGGTTGTCTGTGTAATTTCCAGTAAATCATCAACGGCCGAAATATCAATAAGTTCGGGGAGAGATTTTAGCTGTTGAGTGACCTCGAGTGATAAATCCGTTCCGCCAGCAATCAATTTTGCTTTCGGATGTAGTGCGATCGCACTTGCAAGAGCTTTACGGTTGGTTGGCTTAAAGTAAGTGGTGCTGTTTAACGGCTGTACAGTACTCATCCACTGTTTTACTTGTTGTTCTTCACAGGTCAGTGGATCGTTTATTTTGGTGCTGGCGATTGTGTTTGCTGCATCAATGAGTGGGCCGTAACCTGTGCAACGGCATAGATTACCAGCCAGAAAATCAGATGGGTGTTGTGGTTTTTGCGCTTGCTTAGATAAAGCATATAGAGACATAACGATCCCCGGAGTACAAAAACCACACTGAGTGCCGTGTTTGTCGACCACCATTTGCTGAACCGGGTGAAGGTCATCACCTTGCTTTAGGTGTTCGACGGTAATGATGTGTTTTCCGTGTAATGAGTGTATCGGCGTAATACAGGCATTGATTTGACGATAGCTGAGGCTGTCATCTTCTGTTTTACTGGCGACGACAACAGTACACGCTCCGCAGTCTCCGCTTGCACATCCTTCTTTAGAGCCTGTCATTTGTCTCTGTTCGCGCAAGTAGTTTAATAGCATAGTGTCTGCTTTAGCAGAGTCCACTTTAACGACTTCGCCGTTTAGCATTAGCTCTAACATAACTTCCTCTCTCCCTTATTCATTTGAGTACTGGCAGTGTTTCCTGCCTTTCTCATCGCTATGAGTTCGGGTTATTTGTTGTTATTTTTAAACTTGTCCATTTGGTCAACTAATCAGGTAAAAAAAGGCTCGTGTACTGTGAGCAGGTACACGAGCGCCGACGTTATTAGTTTGGAATTTTTGCGTCGATACCTTCTACATACCAGTTAACCGCAGCTAGTTCTTTATCCGTTAATGAGTGTCCGGCTGGGATCACCTCGTTTCCCTGGTTATCATTCATTGGGCCAACAAACGGAAAGAGCTCTCCTGATATAATTTTAGCCTCTGTTTCTTTAATTGCCGTTTTTATGTCTTCTGGCAGGCTAGGGTTGACTGCAACAATCTGAAGTAATTCATCTTTTAGACCACCCCAGTAATCTTCCGGTTTCCATGTTCCGTCCATCACTGCTTGCACCGTTTTAATGTAGTGTGGTGCCCAGTGGTCGCGAACAGAGAACATATGTGCTTTTGGAGCAAAGTGGCTCATGTCAGATGCTTGACCGATCCCCATCATGCCGCGCTTTTCGGCTGCAATAAGAGGGGCTGGGCTATCGGTATGCTGAATAATAATATCAGCGCCTTGATCCATCAGTGCGTTTGCCGCATCAGACTCTTTACCCGGGTCGTACCAAGTGTTTACCCAGACAATTTTGAGTTTGATATCAGGGTTAACGCTTTTTGCACCCAGGTAAGTTGCGTTGATATCACGGATAACTTCAGGAATCGGGAAGGTTGCGATATAACCCAATGTGTCTGTTTTGGTAGCCATTCCCGCTGCGACACCAGAAACATAGCGTCCTTCATAGGTACGTAGAACATAAGTGCCCAGGTTTTTAGACATTTTATAACCTGTTGCATGTTCAAACGTGACTTTTGGGAAACGCTTTGCTGCTTTTACTGTCGGGTTCATAAAGCCGAACGAAGTGGTAAAAATGACCTCATTTCCCGATTTGGCAAGCTGTGTAATCACACGTTCTGCATCGGCGCCTTCCGGAACATTTTCGACGTAAGTGGTCTCAACCTTACCGTTGAAGTGTTCTTCCATCTCAATACGGCCTTGATCATGTTCATAGCTCCAGCCGTGGTCACCTACAGGGCCGACATAAACAAAGCCGACTTTCATCGGATCGTCAGCCAGTGTTGATGTTGAGAATACCGCTGACACTGATAGTGCCGCGACTGTCATCCACTGATTTAATTTCATGAAATTCTCCATTTTCAATTTTGTTGTATGCATAGAGAGTTGTTGTGCAACACATCCATTAATAAGTTGTTAGCAAAAAGTTGACCAACTGGTCGTATTTTGCAAAATAATTTTGCAGGTCAATTGAAAACCGTTGTAGATAAAGGGGTGTACAATTCTTATTGTTGTTCTACCGTGTAATAGCAGCAGATAGGCGATTAAGTTGATGTTTTATAATGGTGCTTGGTTGTATACAAAACGCACCATTATGAGGCGCGATGCTGATTGTGAACGCTTTTGTTAGCAGAAAGCCACTGGTTGGAAATAACATCAGCCCGTTTTCCGGGCTGATGATTTAGTCATGCTCACTGAGTCAGTAATGCATTGTTGTATAGTGACTAAAATCGCTATTGGCGTTTAGGATCGAAGGGTTTCCCTAAACTCATTGGCGTTGCCAGCTTTTGACGTATTTCATTTGAGCTAAGCAGAACCATAACCACAATCGTCGCAACATAAGGCGTCATTGCCAGCAGGTTAGGGGATATATCAATTCCGGCTCCCTGCATCATTAAGTGCATGATTGATGTAAAGCCAAATAAATAAGCGCCAAGCACTAAATAGCCCACTTTCCAAGAGGCGAATACCACTAGAGCGAGCGCAATCCACCCTCGACCAGCAGTCATGTTTTCCATCCACATTGGTGTATACGATAGTGACATATAAGCGCCGGCCAAACCTGCCATTGCTCCGCCCAGTAGCGTGACCATATAGCGTACTTTTATGACTTTTATGCCTAAAGCATTGGCTGAGTGAGGATTCTCACCCACAGCCCGAATAACAAGCCCGGCACGGGTCTTATGTAATGCCCACCATGCTATGCCGACCAGAGCAAAGCTGGTATAGACAAGAATGTCATGGTTAAACAGCAAGGGCCCAATAAACGGTATATCACTCAGTAAAGGAATAGCGATAGGTTTAAAACCTTCTATAGTACTACCGACCAGACTTCCACCTAAGAATGCACTTAAACCTGTGCCAAAGATAGTTAGTGCCAACCCCGTTGCCACCTGATTTGCACTTAGAGTGAGTGTTAATATACCAAATAGCCATGCCATCATCATACCGGCGAACATCGCAACCAGTACACCAATAAACAAGCTGCCTGACACCATAGCACCGGCAAAACCTGCCATAGCACCCATTAGCATCATGCCTTCTTGTCCTAGGTTTAACACCCCGGTTTTTTCACAAATTAGTTCACCTAAAGCGATAATTAGCAGAGGAGTTCCTGTTTTTAATGCCGCAATAAACAGCGACTGAATTAATACGGCATCCATTATGCGGCTCCTTCTTCGTTGATCAATGAGCGTGAGCTCGGTTTACGTAGTGGCCGTTTTGGCACAAATCGGTAGTAAATCAAGAAATCACATGCGAGTAAGAAAAATAGCAGGGTGCCCTGGAACAGTCCGGTTACTGCCGTTGGCAGCCCAAGTTCAATTTGTGCCAGATCGCTCCCCATATATAGCGCTCCCATAAACAGAGCGGCGATAATGACGCCAACCGGGTTTAGACGACCAAGGTAAGCAACGATAATAGCTGCATATCCGTAACCGGGTGAAACCGAAGGAACGAGCTGACCGATTGGTCCCATGACTTCAGATGCGCCGGCAAACCCAGCCATTGCGCCTGCAAACAACATCACTAACCAGACAATTTTGTTTTCCGAGAAACCGGCATACTTGGCAGCGGATCGTTCAGCTCCCATTACCCGCAATTTAAAGCCCGGTAGAGTTTTAAACAGCATTAATCCTGCAGCGATGGCAATCACTATAGCGATTACGATCGAAATAGTGGCTCTTCCCGACTCTAGCAGCGGCATCATCATTACTGCATCAGCAAACATGGCGGATTCGGGGAAACCGAAACCAGATGGGTCACGTAACGGGCCATGAACAGCCCACAGCAATATGTATAACCCGATGTAGTTGAGCATAATGGTGGTTAAAATGATATTGGTGTGAAAACGACGATTTAACCAGGTTGGGATTGCGGCCCAAAACGCACCAGCGATGACTCCGGCGCCAATGGTGAGCAAATAAGTTCCAAAGCCCGCATCATCTGTGGCTGAAACTGCAATCGCGCTACTTGCCACGGCACCGATGAGCAGTTGGCCTTCGGCACCAATATTCCACATATTGGCGCGGTAACACAGGGCTAAACCAATAGCACACAACATCAGCGGTGTAGACTTGATAATCAACTCACCCAGGTTATAGCTGTCAGAAAACGGCATGATAACGAAAACCTGGAACGCTTTTAGCGGATCAACATCCAACCAAAGAAACATTAGGCTGGAAACAATCATCGTCAGTGCAACGGCAATAAAAGGTGAAAGCCACGACATTAACTTTGAGCTTTCTAAGCGAGGTTGTGCTCTAAGCATGGGCAACCTCCGCTTGTGAAATGAAACCACCGGCAATCCATTCGCCTACTTGGTCAATGGAGGTGTCTGCGGTTTTGATATCCTGAGAGACCCGGCCTTCATAGATTGCGGCTAACCGATCACATAAAATAAACAGTTCATCGATATCTTCAGAAACCACCAGTATGGCTGTACCAGCGTCTCTTAATTCAATCAGTTGGCGATGAATGGCGCTCGCAGCACCGATGTCCACTCCCCATGTCGGATGGGCACATATTAACACTTTCGGTTGCTGGGCCACTTCACGGCCCATAATAAACTTTTGCAGGTTACCACCGGATAAGCTTTTCGCCTGAGCTTCTTCATTGCGGCATTTAACCTGATTGTTGTTGATCAGGTCTTTGGCTAATTGTTTCAGCTTAGGAAAGTTGATTATGCTATTTGTACTGAGCTTATTTGAATGAGTTAGCAAGGTATTTTCTTCCAAACTCATTTCAGGTACAGCGCCCTGACCAAGACGATTAGCCGGCACGTAAGCCAGACCGAGTTTACGGCGTTTGCCTGCATCCCAATTACCAATATTCTTGCTTTGCCATTGAATACTATCGGCGCTGCTGCGGGTATCTTCGCCACTTAGCACTGCCAGCAGATCTTCCTGGCCATTACCTGCAACCCCTGCCAGCCCATATATTTCACCAGCACGTAGTTGCAAATTAACGCTTTTCAGGCCGCAACCAAATGGGTGTGACGGGGTCAAAGTGAGTTGGTTGGTTTGGAAGAGTATTTGGTCGGTTTCTACTTTTGGATAAGTTTCTGAAAGCTGAGTTTCGTTGCCAACCATCATACGAGCAATTGAGTTTGGCGTCTCTTTTCCGGGGTCACATTCACCAGCAACTTTACCGCCTCTCAAGATTATTGCACGGTGACACAATGCGGTGACTTCTTTTAGCTTATGACTAATAAACAGAATAGCGCACCCTTCATTGGAGAGTTGTCTGAGAACCTCAAATAAACCTTCAATTTCTTGTGGCGCGAGAACCGAAGTAGGTTCATCAAGGATAAGTAGCTTCACATCCTGAATCAGACAACGAAGAATTTCCACGCGCTGCCTTTCACCGATACTCAGGCTATGCACATAGCGTTCGGGGTCCACATGTAGCTGATATTGTTCACTTTTTTCAATGATGATTTGGCGTAAATCGGAGACTGTATCAAGAAATTCTTTGTCCAATCCCAGTTGGATGTTTTCGTAAACGGTTAGGGTTTCAAAAACCGAAAAGTGTTGAAATACCATTCCTATCCCCATCGCTCTTGCCTCATTAGGAGAGCGGATAGTGACTTCATGATTATTCCACAGGATCGCGCCTTCACTGGGGCTGTTCACGCCGTAAATCATTTTAACCAGGGTTGATTTCCCCGCACCGTTTTCTCCCAGCAGTGCAAGAATTTCCCCTTGGTTTAATTTTAAGTTTACTTTGTCGTTTGCGACGACACCGGGGAAAAATTTACTAACATTCCACAGTTCGAGTAGTGGTGTATCCATAGTTGAGCAGATTCCTTTCATAATGTATGCCCTGATCCGTTGAGATTGTTTGGGCATATTGCGACAGCAACTTTTGTTTGATTTATTGTTTTCAGTTCGAATGCAAAAACTTGACCAAATGTTCAACATCAGTTGGAGTAAGGCTTTAGTTGTTAGAAGAATTATTCCTTTGAACGATATTGGTGCGTGGTGTTAAAAATGGTGCAGAAATAGGGGCTTGACAACAGCCCCTTAACCGTAGATTACTTTAAATAGGTTAGTGCATACCGAAAGGAGTTATCTTGGATACCGAACTTGCTCACAACAAACGAGCTGTTTCCGGAGAGATTCGTCGGCGCAATGAAACTTTGATTCTTCAGGCTGCGGCGGACGAATTCGTCAGGCATGGTTACAGAGGAACATCGGTGCAGGCTATTGCGGACAGAGTTCAACTGCCGAAAGCTAATATTTTGTATTATTTCAAATCAAAAACAGGCCTGTATAAGGCGCTGCTGCGAGATATTCTGACGCTTTGGAATGAAGGATTTTCAGAAGAAGCGACGAACATGGCACCTGATAGTGTTTTACGTAATTATATCGTCGGCAAAATGCGCTATAGCCGTACCCACCCTAAAGAATCAAAAATTTTTGCTCAGGAGATTATTCAGGGCGCCCCCATTATAGGCGATGAAATAGAAATTCCTGTTGTTCAGTGGGCGGAAGGAAAAGCCACTGTTATTCAGGCATGGGTTGAACAAGGTTTGATTCGTCCTATCGAGCCGTTATACCTGCTGTTTATGATTTGGGGAGCGACACAGTTTTATTCCGATTTTGATAAAGAAATCTCTCTGATTAAAGGGGCGCCGATGACAGAGGAAGAGTTTGAGCAAGCTCAAAACTTTTTAGTCGATATGGTATTACGCGGATTAGAAGTGACATCGTCACATGGAAATGAGGAGTGAGAATTGAATCATAAACATCAAAGGCAAGGTGAGCCACTGTTTGGTATTGGGGTCGCGGGTAATTTTGCCGGACACCTGCAGCAAACCGGTGAGGAAAAGGGACTGAAAGGAGAAGTTGATACACAACGTCCGCAAGCGCTGTTTCCGTTTTATGTTTCAGGAGCATCGGATTGTTTTCTGAATGTAGATCCTTATTCGTTTCACACATTAATATTACCTACTGAGTCGACGGCAAAAGTGCAGATGGAACCGGAAATTGCTCTGATTGCCAAAGTTAAATACTTGGGCGACGCAATATTGAATATTGAACCTGAGTCGATGACATTGTTGAATGATGCGACGTATCGCAATGCGGTCGTTGAGAAATTAGCACAAAAGAAAAACTGGGGACCGGCGTCTAAAGGCGTTGCCAGTAGAGTGATACCTGTTGCTGAATTCAGTAAAAGTGCTGACTTAGACAAGTATCGTTTTTGCAGTTTTCATGGTAGAGATGATGTGTGGAACGCATGCTGTAATGATGTCTCTCTTGGGGACTACAGTTACAGTTATGAGCAGTTGCTTAGTTGGTTAGTCAGCCAGTGCAATGCACAAAAGGATGAGGGCGCGCTGCACTCGGTTCAGGATTTACTCTGCCAGGCGGGATACCCTGAAAGGATACTGATTTCGCTCGGTTCATCCCGCTATACTAGTTACGGAGAGAACCACCAGCTGAAAGCGGAAGATACTATATGTGCAGTTCTTTATGATTCTACCCGAATCGATATGGAAGAAATAACCTCCTTGGTTGAACGTAGTGAGATTGATAAGCTTGAAAAGAGTCACGTCGTTTTGTGGCAAGAATGCCAGTAATACCAACCTATATAAGTTTCTGTCCATTCTTGCTTGCTAAAAACGAACTGTTATTTCTACTCAGGCACATTTTTGCTCGCATAAACGCGGGCATTTTTGTTGAGATACATTGAATTATCTGCCTGAGAAATCAAACTATTCATACTTGAGGTTTTGGGATGATAAATCGCATGTCCGATACTGATACTTGGGTAAATCTCATATTCCTTATGGTAAAAAGGTTTACTTTCTACTTTGCTCTTTATTGATTTCAGTACAGTTGTAACTTGCTGCTCCGTGTGCACATAATTTAATATAACAAGAAATTCATCTCCCCCCATTCTGGCGACAGTATCTGTCTCACGGATATTATCTTTAAGTCTAGTTGAAATAAATTTAAGGAACTTATCTCCAACATCATGACCAAAGTTGTCATTCACATCTTTGAAATCATTGACATCAATACTCAGCAAAGTAAAAGGTGTATGAT
>Ga0075011_10000638_pt1 | contig 18557 bp, 6 predicted proteins | sample TARM_MetaG_T_14_FD_72354 | JGI IMG/M metagenome (GOLD analysis project Ga0075011, IMG submission 72354) | Freshwater microbial communities from Pennsylvania, USA, analyzing microbe dynamics in response to fracking - TARM_MetaG_T_14 | ecosystem: Environmental > Aquatic > Freshwater > River... | reverse complement strand
CAGTATATCTATAGTCTGCTTCATTTATTTTCACTTGATGATTTTGCAAAAATGGAATACAATTATGCAGTAATTCTGCATAATTCTTAGTATAACACAAAAGGGGATCTGATTCGCAGCATTTTAGACAAAAAAATATGCTAAAGAGCATAAAAATGGAAAATTCGTAGAATAGTTAGCTTTATCAACCATTTATTTGACCAAGAATCAATTTATGTGAACGAAAATCATTAAATTTGGAGGGTAATAAAACATAAAAATGAAGGTTTATGGAGAAAATAAATCGTATCAAGGTGGTATTGGTTGAGAGAGATAAAACCAACAAATGGCTGGCAGAGCAGCTCGGAAAAGACTATTCAACGGTCTCCAAATGGTGTACGAACACTACACAACCCAACCTGGAAACACTCATCCAAATTGCTAAAGTTTTGGGTGTAGAAGTTCAAGAGTTGTTGGTTAAGCAGCCGGTAGATAAGTGATACGGCCGTGAAATTTCATTTTTTCGAAAAGAGTGCAGATAGGTTGCATTAGTGACATATATGTTTGCACACAAATAAAAAAGTAAAAAGTCATAGACAAATATGAACAAACAACAGTTAGCCAATAAGATTTGGGCATCAGCGAACAAGATGCGTTCGAAGATAGATGCCAATGAATACAAGGATTATATCCTCGGTCTCATTTTTTATAAGTTCCTCTGTGACAACGAGGAGCAATTTCTTCGCAACGATGGTTGGACCGATGATGACCTTGTAGGGCTCGTGGAAGATTATGATGACGAGGACAAGAAAGAGGACATTGAGTATTGTCAGAATAGCATAGGTTATTTCATTGAGTATAAGCATTTGTTCAGCACATGGCTTAAACCTGAAACTAATTTTAGTGTATCAGACCTCCAAATTGCACTCAACAACTTCGATCGTTTGGTAAGCAAGAACTATAAGCCCGTCTATGAGAAGATTTTCCTCACACTTCAGGCTGGTTTAAGCAAACTGGGTGAAAACCCCACTACACAGACTCGTGCATTGAAGGATCTCATCAAACTCATTCGAGACATACCTACTGATGGTTCTCAAGATTATGACGTTCTAGGCTATGTCTATGAATACTTGATTGGGAACTTTGCCGCCAATGCGGGTAAAAAGGCTGGTGAGTTTTATACTCCTCATGAGGTAGCTATCCTTATGTCTGAGATTGTGGCAGAACACCATAAGGCAAAGGAAACTATCGAGATCTATGACCCAACCTCAGGTTCTGGCTCCCTGCTTATTACCATCGGTAAGTCGGTTGGCAAACATATTGAGGATAAAAATAAGGTGAAATACTATGCGCAGGAGTTGAAAGAGAATACCTACAACCTTACTCGTATGAACCTTGTTATGCGTGGTATAAAACCCAACAACATCAATACCCGTTGCGCAGACTCTTTGGATGAAGACTGGCCAATACAATCAGGTGAATATAATAAGCCACTCTATGTGGATGCCGTAGTCAGCAACCCGCCATACTCTCAGCAATGGAATCCTGCCGATGCAGAATACGATGCTCGTTTTAAAGAGTATGGAGTTGCGCCTAAGAGCAAGGCTGACTATGCTTTCTTGCTTCATGAACTTCACCACCTCAAACCAGATGGTATTTTAACCATTGTATTGCCTCATGGCGTACTCTTTCGTGGCGATGCAGAGAAAGACACCGAGGGAGAAGGTAAGATTCGCAAAAATCTTCTTGAAAAGAACAATATTGATGCTATAATTGGTTTGCCTGCCAACATTTTCTTTGGTACAGGCATTCCGACACTTGTCATGGTTCTAAAACAGCATCGCAATAATGATGATATCCTAATCATAGATGCTTCTAAGGGTTTTGTGAAGGATGGTAAACAGAACAAACTTCGTGCTTGTGACATCAAACGTATAGCTGATACAGTTCGTGACCGTAAAGATATATCAGGATTCTCTTGTAAAGTGTCTCGTGATAATATCCGAAAGAATGGTTACAACCTCAATATACCTCGCTATGTAGATTCAAGTGAGGCAGCCGTACAGTATGACATCTACGCAACTATGTTTGGTGGTATCCCAGAGAGTGAGATTGATTCTCTTAATAAGTATTGGGAAGCCCTTCCTTCGTTGCGTAGTGAACTCTTCCAAAGCAATGAGGATGGTAGCCCGTATGCAAGCGTAAAAGTGGATAACATTGCTGATGCTATTAATGCCAATGCTGATGTAAAATCATTGAAAGAATCTTTCACCGATGCTTTTGATGGTTTCGAGGATATGCTGCATGAGCACCTTATCACCAATGTAATGTCTGTGAACGAGATGAAGGAACAAGATGCTATTACCGATGACATGTTCCAACGGTTAAAACCTGTAGCACTTGTTGACAAATATACAGCATATCAGGCATTGGCTGACAATTGGCAGATTATAGTTAATGATATCGAGACAATTCAGTCAGATGGCATAGATGCAGTGCGTGCTGTAGAACAGGCGTATAAGATAAAGAAAGATGGTGATGATGAAATCGAAGTACCAGATGGATTAAAAGGTCGTATTCTGCCTTTCGAGTTAGTACAGAGAGTGAAGTTTCAAGCCGAACTTGATGCCATTGAACAGATGCAGGCAGAGGTAGATGAATGTGCCTCAAATCTTGAAGATGCTCCAAATACCTTTACTGAAGAAGAAGCAGGGGTATATCTTGAGGATAGCGATGCTCTTAAGTTAAACAAGAAGAAGATTACAAGTGATGCCAAAGCAAAGGGCGATACCATCGACGCAGAGACAAAGACTAAATTGAAAGAAATTGTGGCTCTCTGGGATAAGCAAAGCAAGACAAACAAGGCAATCAAGGCAGCAAAAACAGATTTGGAAGCTAAGACTATTGATGCTATTCAGAACCTCACAGATGCGGAGGTTGATAAGTTTTTACACTTAAAGTGGGTTGCGCCTATTGTTTTTGGTATTGAAAATACTATGTTAAGTAAAATTACTTCATTATCAAAATCATCAATTTCTCTTGCTGAAAAGTATGCCCTATCGTATATCAGTATTGAAAAAAATATAGATTCTTCAGAAAAAGAACTTGCGGATTTATTAAGCGAGCTCACAGGAGAAACCTATGCGATTAAAGGTTTGACGGAATTAGCTAATCGTATTAAATAGGAATGCTTATGGAACCGACGATTAGAATTAAAGGATTTGAAAGCGAATGGAGCAAACAGAAAGCCCAAGAAATTTTCAAAACTTATGATGATAGAAACCATCCAGAATTACCTGTATTATCTGCTTGTCAAGATATAAGAGGCATGGCTCCACGTAGCACAAGTGGATATGACATTTTTCACGATAAAGCAAATGAGGTGACATACAAGCGTGTGTTGCCTGGTCAGTTTGTAATACATTTACGTTCTTTTCAGGGAGGATTTGCTCACTCAGCCATAGAGGGGATCTGTTCCCCGGCATATACTGTATTTGAGTTTAAGAACAAAGATGAACATGATGATTACTACTGGAAACATGTACTTAGATCTAGGGCATTTATAGAGAGACTCCCATTGATAACCTATGGCATACGTGACGGTCGATCAATTAGTTTTAATGAATTTTCTGACTTAGCCTTTAGTTTCCCTGAAAAGTCAGAGCAATCTGCTATTGCTTCTTTTTTAAAGAAAATGTATGACCAGATTGAAAACACAGAGAAAAAAATTAAATCTCTCCGTCAAATGAGAGTTGCCTCCCTTCAAGCGATGTTTCCGCAAAAAGGTGCAACCAAGCCCCAAATTAGATTCAAAGGATTCGAAGATAAATGGGTGACTGGAAAACTATCAAAGTTCGCAACTCGCATTATGCGGAAAAATAAAAATCTTGAAACAACTCTACCTATAACCATATCTGCAGCTGAAGGTCTAGTGGCTCAGGATTCGTTCTTCAACAATATTGTTGCTAGTTCTAATCTTCGAGGTTACTATCTTATGAAGAAAGGTGAGTTCGCCTATAACAAAAGCTATTCAAGTAACTATCCGTTCGGAGCTGTTAAGCGTTTGGAAAAGTATGATATGGGTGCATTGTCTACTCTGTATATTGTATTTACACTTAATGAGAATATCTCATCTGACTACATTGTTCATTTTTTCGATACGTCATTGTGGCATAATGAGGTAGCAATGCGTGCTGCAGAAGGTGCAAGAAATCATGGATTACTTAACATAGGTGCAGAAGACTTTTTGGACATAAACATTGTATATCCAAATTCTATTAAGGAGCAAAACATGATAGCAAATTATTTTTCTACTCTTGACAAGCAAATCTCTCTTGAAGAGCAAAAGTTTGAATCACTAAAACGCATTAAGTCGGCATGTCTTGACAAGATGTTTGTGTAATTTAAATAATACTGCAAAACTCGATATGACAAAAGAATATTCATTAGCATACGATGACGAGCTGGCATTTGAAGCCGACCTTGCTGAAGTGCTTCACAATAGTCATGGCTGGGATGGTGACATCATCATGTACCCAACCGAAGAAGACCTTATTCAGAATTGGTCAAACATTCTATATGAGAATAACCGAGATATAAACATCTTGGGTGACTACCCACTGACCAAGACTGAAATGCAGCAGATATTGGACAAGGTGAATGCATTACGCAACCCATTTGAAGTTAACCGCTTTATCAATGGCAAACAGGTAAGTATCAAGCGTGATAACGAAGCCGATACCCACAATTGTGGTAAGGATGTATATCTGAAGATATTTGATCCTGATGAAATATGTGCAGGTCAAAGCCGTTATCAGATTGTACGACAACCTCGCTTCAAAGCTGCGCAAAATTTGGGACGAAGTCGTCGTGGCGACATGATGCTTCTTATCAATGGTATGCCTGTCATACATATCGAGTTGAAGAAAACTGGCGTAGATGTCAGTCAGGCTACATTCCAAATAAAAGGGATGGTAACCGAAGGCATTCTTACAAATGGTATCTATAAACTGATACAGATATTTGTAGCCATGACTCCAGAGAAGACATTATACTTTGCTAATCCAGGTGCAGCAGAAAACTTCAAGCCTGAATTCTTCTTCCATTGGGCAGACTTCAATAACGAAGAGGTTTTTGACTGGAGGCAAATAGCCAACAACCTTCTTTCTATTCCTATGGCTCACCAACTTATAGGCTCATATACTATCGCAGATGAGAAAGATGAGACATTGAAGGTGTTGCGTTCCTACCAATACTTTGCAACAACAAAGATTTGTGACCGCACTCACCAAACTAATTGGGACACCAATCAGCATAGAGGTGGCTTCATTTGGCACACAACAGGTTCGGGTAAGACGATGACTTCATTCAAGGCCGCTCAACTCATTGCCAATTCTGGCGATGCCGACAAGGTAGTATTCTTGTTGGATCGTATAGAACTCAGTTTGCAGTCACTTGATGAATATCGTGGATTTGCCGGTGAAGATGAAAGTATTCAAGATACTACTGATACATCTATCCTGATGGCAAAGCTTAAAAGCTCGGATGCAGACAACAGATTGATTGTGACATCAATGCAAAAGATGGCACTTGTCAATGCAGACCATCCAAAGATTACCCAAGCAGATATCGACTTGATTGGTCGTAAGCGTTTGGTATTCATCGTTGATGAATGTCATAGGGGGGTGTTTGGTAATCGTTTGTTGGATATAAAACATACTTTTCCACATGCTTTACTCTTTGGCTTTACTGGTACTCCAGTCTTTGAGGAGAATGCTCACAACGAGATTACTACCGAGACTATCTTCGGTGACATGCTCCATAAATACACCCTTGCAAGTGGTATCCCTGATAAAAACGTGCTTGGATTCGACCCATACCTAGAAACAACTTACATTGAGGAAGAATTACGTGAGAGAGTTGCATTCAGCCAGTTGAAAGTACACTCCCTTGATGAAATAAAAGATGACGAGGATGCAATGAGAGTTTATAACAAGTTCCGTTATGAACTGGAAATGCCATCGACATATAATGACGAATTTACTGGAGAGAAAATGAGGGGTATCGAGTCATACCTTCCAAAGGATATTTATCGCCAAGACGTGCACCATCAGCGTGTAGCAGAAAACATTGTTGGCAATCTGCCTAAACTTAGCAAAAATGGGAAGTTTCACGCTATCCTTGCCACAGAAAATATTCCTGAAGCTATTGAGTATTATAACTTGTTTAAGAAGCAATATCCATCTCTGCGAGTTGCTGCTGTATTTGATAACAGTACAGAGCATAGTGATGAAGGAATAGCCAAAGAACAAACTTTGCGCGAAATGCTTTTGGATTATAATCAGAAGTATGGCACATCTTTCAGTGTACCGACATATGCTCTTTACAAAAAGGATGTGGCAAAACGTCTGGCACACAAGAAACCATATCTTCATATCGAGCATGATATGCAGATCGACCTTCTCATTGTTGTTACCCAGATGCTTACAGGCTATGACTCAAAATGGGTGAATACGTTGTATGTAGATAAACTGATGAAGTATGTTGATCTCATTCAGTCGTTCTCACGCACCAACCGTCTGTTTGGCCCTGATAAACCTTTTGGCATCATTAAATACTATACGTTCCCATACACTATGAAACAGAACATCGAGGATGCTCTTGAAGTGTATGTGGACAGACCATTGGGCGTATTCGTGGACAAACTTGAAATGAATCTCATGAATATTAACCGTTTGTTCCATCATATTAGTGACATATTCAAGTCACATAAGATTGAGGACTTTATTCGTTTGCCAGATACTCGTGAAGATCGCAATATGTTTGCAAAGGACTTCATTCAGATGACTCGTCTTATCGAAGCGGCAAAGTTCCAAGGATTCAGTTGGGACATCAGCGAATATACAGAATTTAAGCCTGTATTACGCATGGACATTGACGAGCCTACCTATATGGTACTCCTTCAACGTTATCGTGAATTGTTTGAAGGTGGTGATGATGGGCCTGGTGATGATAAAGAGTTCGACTACCCAGTCAACACCTATTTGATAGAACGTGGTACAGGAACCATCGATGCAGAGTTCCTAAATGCTAAGTTTGACAAGTTCATAAAGAATCTGTTTACAAGTGGCCCTGATAGCGAACTAACGAAAGAGGCTTTCAAAGAGTTGCATAAAACCTTTGCGACTCTCTCTCAACGTGACCAGCGTACGGCCATGATGATTCTTCATAACCTTGAAAGTGGAGATTTACATTTGGAACACGGAAAGACCATACAAGACTATATTGCAGAATATCAACGTAACGAACTCTTCGAACAGATAAAGGTAGTTGCAGAAGCTACAGGTATGAACATGGGCATGCTTGATACCTTGCTTCATAGTGACGTAACAGAACAGAATCTTAACGAGTACGGACGCTTCGACCTTCTACTTCAATCAAAGGATGCGGTTATGTCTAAGACTTTCGTTGAGAAAGTTGAGGGTAAAGCTATTAAAGGTAAGGATGTCAACAAGAAAACAGATAAGCTACTTCGGCAATTTATCCTCGATGGTGCAGCAAGAGAAGCCATCCTAAAGGCATATATGGGTATTGGCGATGAAGTAAATGTAGAATATACAGAGGAAGACATTCTCACTCAACCAGTGACTTCCGATTACGATATAGATGTTGTCAAACAGAAGGTAGAAGATATCCTCATGACTTGCATCCCTGGAGTTTTGCCTCAGATGCGGTCAATGAAAGAAATACTGAATAGTGTATTCTATGTTATTAATACCAAGTCTATTGACTCTTTGGATGGTGTTGATCTCTTTATCAAACGTGCCTTTGATAACCTATATGGTAAGGAAGCAACTTTAATTGACAAACATATTGCTTTCAATCTATTGGTGACAAAGTTTGAGGCTTATTTGAAGAAATTGTACTATCTGACATCAGGCAAAGAACTTGAAGCAAGAAACGAAGGTGATACCCCATCGTTTAAAGATGCGCTCTATGCTCACAAGAGTCTGTGGAATTTGAAATGGAGTACTGACCCAGACAAGCAACAACTCTATCAGTGGTTAATGCTCGTTAAGGGTTGGCGTAACGAAGAATCGCACATTTCTCCGACTGCATCCGAAATGGAAGTAGATGCCGCTATTAACATTATACTCACTATGTATTTCTACGTTACAGGTTCTTCAATCACAGATTTGGAGATAAAGGGTCATAATGTTGAAGCATTGCCAACAAAAGACACTCCGCTGGCAGCAACATCAATGCAGGTTGTTTCTCACCTCGATTCTAAGGAAAAAGATGACGAACTTATTCACTACAGTATGGTAGCAGAATCTTCATGCTTGCAGAATTTACCTGAAGAGCAGCGCATAGACATCTTCAAAAAAAGTCTTTCACAGATGCTTGGTTACAACATAAAAAAATCACCTTTCACAAAACAACGCCATTGGATTGCTATTTATCGTATAGCCGCTGACTATGGCTTTGTGATTGAAAACGATTATGGTTACTTCATGCATTTCATACAAGCTATAGGCATTGATAATCTCCCATCTGTAAATGCGTCTGTAATCGAACGCATGAATAAGGGTATCTATGCTAAGCATATTGATGATTGGACTACCGATGGCCTTTCTGGCAAGGAACTGTTGGAGTACAATGATATCAAACAGTGTGCAGATGCTTTTAAGATAAGTATTGAGAAAAATATACCACATAACTAACTCATAGAAAAAATAATATGTCATTGTTTGATACCATATTAGCAAATCATCATCTTGAGAAGTGTCCGTTACCATTGTGGCGGATTAAGGTTACGGATGATGAGTATGAAACGCTAAAGCTTACTTTGGCGAAGGAAACACGAATGATAGGAAGAATGCCATTCATGAGTGTCACTAGAGAATGTACTTTGCTATATGCTGAGTATTGGAGACGTGAGTATAGTGAAGGATCCCATAGTAAACAGATGGTTTTCAACTGTCTGCCAGATGCGAATCCATACTTGCTTATTACAGGAGACAAAGTAGATATGTGCGAACAGCTATATCTAGCTGCTCGTAAGGGGGCAAAGAATCTTGGCATAGAAATACTCTCTTTTGAAAATACACATTATGTAGAATCCTTGCTATATCAAGGTGGTCTTCCTATGAAGTTGATAGTTGGCTCTGATACATACGGCGTATGGGAACGATTTGTAAGAGGATTGGTTTTCAAAAATGTGAATTTTGATGAATTAGATCTTGGAACTGTTGCATCCAACAGTACATCCATGCGAATGTATTGCAATCAAATCTGTGATGCTGTAGATGCAAGACAGTTTTTATTACTTCCATTCCATGCAGAAGATGAAACAAACCCATGGTATCAATTTTTGATTAACAGATTCAAGAGTATTCGCAGAAGGGAACGTATGTCTCATCCATTTACACTTGACTGGGAGTTTGTCATAAATGATGTTGATAAGAAGATTTCTGCAAAATACGATATGAAGGGCGTACAAAAACTATCAGAGGTCTTTGTAGAACAGCAAAAATTAGGAAAGACGGAGTCTATTTCTGTTAGTGTTTTGAGAAATGGCAAGGTGGCTGACGGTTTCGACTATTATAATTTATTCTGCCGTTACGCAGTTAGGAGTAAACGACCATATAATATAGGTGATGTGATTTCACTTTATATTCATAATCAAGAGCAACCGCACATATCAGAAACGCTTGATATGGAAACTCCTCACTTGCTTTATCGCTGTATTGATGGCTCCTATCATATGGGGAATCAAATAGGCAAGGAAGAATCTTTCCTACTTATACCTGAGGGATGGGTAGTAGAAAATCCTCATTGCGAGATTGATAATTACAAGTGGAATGACGTTGTATTTAGAGGTTTTCACATATCTGCTGATCATACAGATGATGTAATTGTCACAGGTCCTGATGGAGCTATCACTTATGGCTGTAATAATGTACTCTATTGGACAGAAATATTTTCTTCTCCACTTGCATATATGGGCATTGTGGATGAGTTTGTATATGATGTCCCAAACACTCGATTCACACTTTGTCATGACGGAGAAGAGAATGTTGTTAAGCAATTTGATCGTCCTGTAGAATATCGTAGTAAATGGGAAAAAGTATGGACGAACGAACCTTCTTATGGTGAAATATTTGTTCGAGCCAAGGCTAGTGATAGTACCTTTGTAACTCCTACAAAGGTTTTTAATATTGGTGATGGCTTGAAAATCCATTTTATTGAAGCAAATGATTCTTCTTGTCAAATAAGAGTCGAGTGGCCTTATGGAAAGATTGCATGTCCATGTGGAACAAAACACGTTAATGATATTTGGATTATAAAAAAGGAAGATTGTGAGGATAAACACAAGTTACCTTTTATCTTTACTCCAGAACACAACCATCTGAATGCTTTTACTTTACATATAAAGGCACCCTTCAAAGAGTTCTCTATTGAAGACGAACAAGGCAATCCAATCAAGTCTGGTTGTACTATTCCGTACGCTGATATGGATAAGTATCAGTACCATCTTGTAGGTATAAACATACGTAAATTGCAGTTCGGAAATGAAGAACGTTCATTAAAGTGGATTGGCAATACACTTTATATGTATAATATTTCTACAAAAACAGCTATGCCTTATGAAGGTAACTTTTCTCGTTTGTTTGGTTCTCGTGAAATATTACGAACAATGCTCGACAAAACAGCAATGAGTATGCTTGAAGCTATCATTCCTGTAAAAATAGAATTAAGCGATGGGCAATTATTGACACTTACAATTAAGGAAGCTCCCTTCCGTCCAAGAGAAGAAGAGGGAAAGTTGACTATCTCATGCAATTGGCGTCCTATTGAGTACAAACACACATTGAAACTGTTAAGCTTGGATGAACCTACCATCAGTCCTATAGATCTTCCATACGACAATGATAATGGTTATGTTGTACCAGAAGAAATTCGCAAATGGGGAAAAACATTGGTAATTGGTCGTAGCCGTGGTCGAATCTGCCCTACGATGATAGATCTGACACAAGACTTGACTTCTGAAGCCCGAAAATCCAATAGAGACTCTGCCATACAACGAATCAATAATGAACTCAACTCTGCTACTATTGGCGATTCTACCTGGTCAAGAATTTTGGCATGGTTTGATAATTGTCAGAAATATGATATTCCCGCAAGTTCATTACTTGACCTTATGTGTGTAGGCAATAATCAGGATGATTTGATTCGTTTCGCTTTCATGCTATGGACAATGAAGGACGATAAGGAACTACTTATTGATCGACTGCAGATTTTTGCAAAGGATTTAGCTTTCCAATGGTTTTGGCTTACCCCAAAGGTAAATGGTATTTTCAGAACTATTGAACCATTTATTGGAGACCCTTCAAGTCCTGCGGTAATAAAAGTGTTCAGTCAATGGGCTATCAACAAAGGAAAGATAGAACTTATCTATACTATAAACACAGAAACATACTTCATGAATTTCATGGACTGTATGCAAGATTTATTGAATGAATTTGTGGTGTGGTTCAAGAAACTTTGTCTAGCTTCAGCTTGTGATACTTATGTGATTAACAAGAAAGAGGAAGTGGAATTTTATGCGAATCAGATTATTAATGAACCTAAAGCACTTTGCTACTCTCAGGTTTACGAAGATATGTATGTCGAGTTAAACCAAGATGAGCTGGATGACGATACCAGAAAGTTCTTCGACAAGTATGCGGAAGGTGGTAAATCCCATAATGAAGCATGGATGTATAAACGTGTAAATATCTTGTATAGGCATCTAATCGGCGAAGAAAATATTTTTGAAATGCCATTAAAAGTGCGTAGAAGCATAGCTTTCTGCTATCAATCAACTACTCCTTTATTTATCGTAGCATTAAACAATAAACTTGTAACAAAAAACTACCAATGAAGTTTACTAACATATATAAAGAAACAGAAGAGAACCTTCAATTGGCTCTTTTGTCACTTTGGACTCCAGGCAGCCATCCTATGCGACCTGCAATCCAGCAATTATTTAAAGACGAGCCATTGCTTGCTGAACCTGTATTCCAAAGCACATTTGGTTGGGAATCAACAAATGATGACACATGGAAACCATCTTTAAATACTTTGGTATGGAATAATCTGGAAAAGATGCGAGAGCAAAAAGCAAAAAAGGAAGGAAAAACATTTCGCCCATTCGTACCTTTTAAGCATCAAGCTGAAAGCTGGAAAACCTTACATGAAGGAAAAAGTATTGTTGTAACTAGTGGTACAGGATCTGGTAAAACAGAGTGTTTTATGTACCCCGTATTAAGCGATCTTTATGAACATTGTGGAGAGAATGCTGTTCAGGCGTTGTTCCTTTATCCACTCAATGCTTTGATGGAAGATCAAAAGAATCGTTTGGCTGAATACTGCGAACCTCTGAATTTAAAATTTGCAGTTTACAATGGCGATACTCCTGAGTTTCATGCTGATGGTCGTGATGGAGAAGATTACAAAGCGGAGGTTAAAACCCGTGAAGAGATCCGAGACCCTAAAAATAAAGGTTCTCGTCCTCAGATTCTGCTTACAAATCCAAGTATGCTGGAATATGTATTGGTTCGCCAGAAGGATCAAGTGTTGTTGGAAAAATCAGCAGGTAAACTTCGTTGGATTGTAATAGACGAAGCACATAGCTATTCTGGTTCTGCTGCTGTAGAATTGGCCAATCAGATAAAACGTATTTTAGATGCCTTCCAAGTAAAAGCAGAAGATGTACGTTTTGCATGTACTAGCGCTACCATTGGTGGCGAAGATGGAACTTCTTCACTAATCAAATTCATCAAGGATATTATCGGCCAACCAGTCGAACAAATTCGTGTTATTGGAGGTAATAGACTCGTTCCTGAAATAAGCAATAGTCAACTTCATTCGGTAATTGCAGATAATGGTTTGCATGTAAAGGCTGAAGGCGTTTGTTCGATTCGTGAGAAAATAAACAAGGTGGCAGGAATGACTTTGCAACAAATGTGGCAGTGGTTATGTCCTGGCGAAGGATACAACAATATCAGGGCTCTTCAATTACTTGACAAATTATGTGAATTACAAGTAGATGGCAAAACCGTATTGTCATTAAGAGCCCATTTCTTTATGCGTGCTCTCAGTGGTTTATATGCTTGTGCTAATGAGAACTGTAAAGGAACAAGTGGAACAGCCTATGGCCATCTTACGACTTATAAAGCATCGGTATGTCCTGATTGTGGTAATCCATTACTAGAACTTGTCCAGTGTAAACGATGTGGTAGTTTTGTACTGATGGGATCATCGGATAGTCAAACTCACAAGATTTATCCATGTGCTGAAGGCGAAAAGCATGATGATTATTTTGCTATAGATGATGAAATAGAACTTGATGTACAAGACGTAAATGCATATCAGGAAGAAGGTGATGATACCTTCTATATGATACCTTTTGACAAAGACAATTATCACAATCCTTCTAGTTCTGCGCACGCAAGTACTCTGAATATCACACATAAAGCATCGGAGTCTATATTGGAAAACGCACCTTTTAAGAGTGGTAAATGGGTTGATTTAAGAAAAGATGCCAGTCAAAAATATTGTCCTTGTTGTGGTAGATTGGCAAAGGGAAAGCGTTTGAATTTAAAATATTTCCGCATTCCAATTAACTTTATCAATCAAACTATTTCTCCTGTTTTCTTGCACGAATGTGCTCCAAAAGAAAAGTCATGGGGGAAATATATAGCGTTCACAGATAGCCGCCAAGGAACTGCCATTTCTGCAAAAACTTTTAATATTGATGTAGAGCGAAGAGTCGGACGAGAGAAGATAGTAAAAGATTTGGCAACAAGAAAAGCCGCACAAGGTACGGCGGTCATTGATGTCAATATATTAAAGACACAAGGAATCCCACAGGAAACCATAAACCAGATTCTTGCATTGCAATCACAAGCTACAAACGTTAAGAACAACATTTCGCTTCACGATGCAGCAAACTTACTCTTCGATGAAAAATTGTATGAGCATATTGCAGGTAAGAACAATGATAGCGATGTAGATGCTTACAAAGCTGCTTTGCTTCGTCAGTTCATAGGCAGTCATGCAATATATGAACAGACAGCAGAAAATATGGGTCTAATAACTTTAGAATACCCTGATTTAAAGGACGTTAGGATGTCTGATACATTGGAAACATTAGCTCGTGAAAAATGTATAGAAATCACAGAGAAAGATTGGTCTGATTACTTAAAAATATGTCTTGACTATTTCATTCGTTCGGGTAATCATATTCAACCTCTGATTACTGGTGAAGTAAAGTTTGTAAGAGATACGAATAAGAGTACTCCTATTACAAAATGGGATGAACATCGTTCTGGTACAGCATCTTGGCCGCAAGTAAAAGTAGAAGGCAACAATAAACCTTCGCCAAAACAACCTCGTTTGGTTACATTACTCTGTGGCGCTTTGGGTCTTGATTCTGTGGATAAATTGGATATAGTAAGACGTCAGATAAACCAAGTTCTTGCAGACGCTTGGAATGTTCTTGAAGAAAAGAAACTCCTAACAAGAGTTACAGCCAATGATACTGATGGGTATAACCACCCAAAGTATTATAAGGATGGTCAGTATGTTGATTGCTATTATTTGGATTTGTCTTCAAAAGATACAAATACAAGATGTGTAATCAAACACCCAAGTAAGGCATGGGAGTGTCCAGTCAGCAACACATTGCTTGATACGATATTCTGTGGATTTAGTCCATTAATAACAGGAGAACTTTCCGCTGAAATGTTCAAGAAATTTAAGGTGAATCCTAATCAAGTAGATTTGCCTAATAGACCTGATGACTTGACTAAGCTTTCTAAATGGTATGAATCGGATTTGACTCTTCATGAATTTGAGAAGAAAGGATTTTGGACTGATCGCCATAAGTATATCTATTTGGATGCTCCAGCTTATATTGCAGCTGAACATTCGGCACAGCAATCAAAAGAATTGTTGCGAGAATATACAAAGGCATTTGCTCAAAAAAACCCAGCTATCAATGTTTTGCATTGTTCCACAACCATGGAGATGGGTGTGGATATAGGTGATATTGATATCGTAATTATGGACACGATTCCACCAACAGCAGCTAATTATTTACAACGTGTAGGTCGAGCAGGTCGTATGGGACAAAGTAAAGCTGTAGCTTTCTCTCTATGCAATAACACTCCCGTAGGACAGAATGCATTTGCAAACCCTATGTGGGCATTGCAAACTATGAATCATATGATTCCTGTTCGTTCAAGCCAGACAATAATTCAACGACATGTCAATTCATTCTTCTTCCGTGAGTTTATCTGCGGTCAGGGTGTGGGTATTCAAGGGACAGCTACTGTCGGAGAATTTATGGAGTCACCATGCGATGATTTCATTGAGTTTCTCGATGACATGAGCACCAATAAAGAAGAAGAAAAAAGATTCCATAAAGTGTTTGGTGAAAATGAGAGCTATACGATAGTAAAAACAAAAGAATTGATAAACGAAGTTCAGGAAGGATTCAAAGATACCATTAAGGAATTGGAAGATGCTCTGACTCAATATCAGAAAGATGATAAGCGTAAGATTGCTATTAGTAACCAAATTAACAAGTGCAAACAAGGCGGTTTGCTAAACTATTTATCAGAACATCAATTTCTGCCAAATGCGAGCATGCCTACTGGAGTTGTAACATTTGACTTTACTGATAGAGACCAATCAAATCGATTGTTTAAGCTTTATAAGGAGAGTAATAAGTTGAAAGAAGAATCGACTAGTGCTAATAGTGAAGATGAAAAAATACTTGTTCGTCAGAAACAAAATGAGAACCGCAAGAAAATTCAACGTATAAAACGTGATTCTCAGGCAAGTCGCGATATCCACACAGCTTTGAATGAATATGCTCCTGAACAAACTGTTGTTGTAAACGAAAAGAACTATGTTTCAGCAGGAGTATTGCTTTTCGGTGCATATAATGAGAAGACTCAGACCAAGGCCATCTACCATTGTCCCCATTGTGGTAAGACAGAATACTTGCCAATTTTGGATGAGAATCGAGTTTGCCCTAACTGTAACAACCCATATCATAGTATTATCGATAAGCAGAACGGATCATATACATTGGCTTACGAGCCAATTGGTTTCCGTACTGATCAAAATGTAGATAGTACACGTCAAGAACGAACAGAAAAAAGATTTTATGACATTCGTCCTGTATTGCTTAATTCTGATTGGTCATCGCCAATGAAGGATGTAAACATGTGTGAAGTTAACACTAGTGGAGAAACTGGAGAAATTCTTTTCTACAACGTAGGGAATGGATATGGCTTTGCTTTCTGTAAGCATTGCGGAAGAGCCGTTGTAGAGCCGATGGGTCATAATAAAGAATTGCCAAATGGTATAAAATTAGGCCATAATAGATTGTGGGGAGACGTATGTGATGCAAATACAGGAGACATAGCTCGTCACGTAGTATTCACTGGTCGTCATCAAACATGCTACTCCGTAATTCGTGTAAAGTCAATATATGACAGTAATACTTTTGAAAAAGATGAAGAATTGGCATTCTCTCTTGGTGTAGTGTTGAAAAGAGCATTGGTAAAGTTTCTCGGTATTGACGAAACTGAAATAGACTTTGGCATTAAGGACGAGCAAGACAACATTGCATTGTTTATTTTTGATACTGCTCGCGGAGGCTGTGGCTATTCTCTTCATTTCAATAATCCACAAGAGTTTGCTCAGATATTGGACATCGCTCGTGAGTTAGTTCAATCCTATACATGTAACTGCCATGTTGACGGTGGTGCATGTGCACGTTGCTTGGTTGATAGAACTAATTATCCATATGCTCACTTACTGTCTAAGAGTAAGGTGATAGAATGGCTTGATATACAGAAAGAGAAATCAATGCCTATTCCTTCAGATATACAGCAAAATAGTGTTCAGGCAAAAGTCTCTCATCAGGCTTTAAAAGCCGTCGTTAAAGAAGCGGTCAAAGCAACGGATGTTAAAGAGATTACCTTCTGTGTCTCCGACATTATAGGAAATAATTCAATAAATGATTGGAGTAGCATTCGTTCGGAAATGGGAAAGAATATTCGAAGAGCAGTTGAACTTGGCAAAACTATCACTTTGATTGTTGAATACCACCCTGATTTGCATCTTGATAATGCAGACAAATTTCCATACATAGATTTGAAGGGCAAATTTCCTGATTGCAATGTCAAACTTGTAAAAGATCAGGGAAAATATAAAACTGTACTGATATTAAAAGACCGGAATGACACTCTTACTCGATACTTCACTCAGGATGAAGATATGCTATCTCTCTCAAATGATTGGGGTTGTTCTGATGGTTGTGTCTATTTCGATGATGTTTTGCCTGAGTTTGTTAATGAAGAGTTGCCGAATTTGGAATACAATCCTGATGAAATAATTCGAGAAGGTTCAGCAAAAGTTGATAATTTCAAAATCTCTAAATATTTCTCTGAAGTTATAGCTCCATGCACAATGAGGCAGACTGATATTATAACACTTGAAACCTTGTTTAAAGGAAAGCATGTGTCTGTAACTTTCAGTGATATGTATGTCAACAGTGCCCTTGCGAGTTTAATGTTAGCATATCTCATCAAGGAAGTTCGCGACATCTTTAGCTTGAAGATTGATGACATAATGTTACAACTCGATTCTTCAAAAAGAAAAGTTGTCAATGATAGATTCTCTGATTACACATATATCAACATGAACTTTGGTAGCAAAGAATCTGCTGATAGATATACAGATAATATTATCGATGAAGTGTTAGACATTAAACCTGACCATTCTTTGTTTGATGCTGAACATCATAGGTGGCTGAAATTCACAAGCAGAGATGGTGATGTTTTTGAAATTCGTCCTGACCATAGTATAAGCGGTGGCTGGATCTCAAGCAATACTTATATGAATCTTGATACCCTCGATGGTTCTACCATAGCCAAGCGCAGAGATGATGACGTTCTCTATTATGCAATTATAAGGAAGCATAAATAATGATAAAAGAAGAATTTGATATTATACACAAGGACTTTAGAAAGTTCTTACGTGAGGTAAAGCTAAAGAATTCAACATCACTTAACTCACTTATTAAGGCAGCAGAGGATTCTCTGCTGACCTTGGTTAAGAGTGAAATTGATGATAAGTTCGATTGCTTGTACGCTTGCACCGACATTGATACACTTTTATCATATCAAGTGATTATAGAGCAACACAAAGAATGGCATGTACAACATAATGGTCATACTTCCATGAAAGTAATTGGCTATTATATTGAGTATGTTGCCCAAAAACAAGGTTTAGATTTGACACATTATAAACCATCAAAGCCTTCATATTATCTTGAAGGAGACGTCGTTGAATCACATGGTACTCGGTATGAGCGCGATCCGAGAGCAAAACGTGACTGCATCGCAAAATACGGATGCAAATGCTTTATATGTGGATTTGACTTTGAAAAAGTTTATGGAGAAGATGGTGCTGACTTTATTGAAGTGCACCACCTGAAACCAATATCTTCATAT
>Ga0075011_10000636_pt1 | contig 18581 bp, 23 predicted proteins | sample TARM_MetaG_T_14_FD_72354 | JGI IMG/M metagenome (GOLD analysis project Ga0075011, IMG submission 72354) | Freshwater microbial communities from Pennsylvania, USA, analyzing microbe dynamics in response to fracking - TARM_MetaG_T_14 | ecosystem: Environmental > Aquatic > Freshwater > River... | reverse complement strand
GGCTAACACTTCCCCTTGCCGGGTGTGTAGAGGACTTTCACCTCCTAGTCGTCCAGCTCACCACCACAGTGAACCGAACAGCGCCAGTCACGGCGCTACGCGCCATGCCTGGCGCACCAAAAAAAACCCCGCAGAGCGGGGCTTTGTTCAGGGCCGGTCTTAGGCAGATTCTGCCAGGGCCTCGTCGCCAATGACCGCGTTAGCTTCGTCCGAGGCCTTCTTGTCCGAATCGTCTTCGTCCAATACCGCTTTGAGTGCCTCGATCGCTTCTGGGGTGCCTTCAGTTTTGGCCTTCTTTCGAGCCATGGTGGCTTGATTCTGAAGTTTGCGGACGATCCGCATGACCATGCGCAGCTGCTCGCCGCGGAAGGACTGCGCCTTCTTGCTGTCGATGAGGCCTACGAGCCAGAGGGTATCGAACAGCTGGATCATCTCGTCGAACGAGACGAGGATTTTTGCGAAGCGCAGGATTTCAGGAGTGCTGATAGCGAAGGTGAACTTCTTGGCGCCCTGGTAGCGGGCACGGGTGTCTGCCTGGTTGTTCGAGGCCAGCAGATGCTCGAAGCGGCCCTTGGCGTCGGTGATGTCCTTTTCCAGCTTGGTGATCATGATGTTGATGCTGTTCATGATCTCGCCGTGATCGAAGGCCTTGTTGTTCTCGGCCAGGGCGCGAGCGATAACGTCGACGGTGAACAGGGCGCGGCCGGCGCCCTCGAAGCAGCGGTTGAAAACACGCATCGCTTGCTCGGTGTTCAGGGTGATGGCCGACTCGATGGTAGGGGTCGAGTAGTTGCTGCTCGGTACGAAAGTTTGGCCGTTAGCCATGGTGGAACTCCTTGGGTTGGGGAGCACTTAACATATTTCACGGCAAGCTCAGAAAGTCGTCAGTTTGTACCCATATCAGGGGCTAGACCTCGACACGTCAGATGATTCGTAGAGGGGGGTTTACAGTCGGATTCCGGGTCGGTAATCTGAAGACTCTTCATCCAAGCAATGTTGCTTGGTGAGAAGCTCAAAGGTTTCACCTTTGAGTCCATGTGTAGCTAGGCACCTTCTAGCACTTCCTAGGTACGTCTCGCGAACGTACTTACCCATCGGGGATAACCATCCCCTCTGGGTGTGGTTGTCTTCGGTCTCAACTCCGGAGTTCCAACCATGAAATACGCAATTCTCTTCGCTGCTGTCTTCGCTTTCGCTCAGTACGTTATCGTTCCGAGCATCGATTTCAGTGCCGTTGCTGCTCAACAAACTGCCCATTTCGCAGCTATTGAGGAGGCTTCCAAGTGAATGTCTCTGACTTTGGCTCCCTGCTGATTGGCGGTCTTTTTATCGCTTTCGTTTACTGCATCGTTGCATTCAATCGTCACCAAAAGGCTCAGGCCGAAAAGGTAGCGAATGATAAGGCGCTGAAGGAAGACGATGGCGAATCCCAAGATAGCGTTCTGTCGTTCTCAGCTAAGCGTGATGATTTCGATCCGCTCGTTGCTGGTTCCGCAGTCGCGCCGCAGAAAGTCTCGAAGGAGAAGCGTGTAGATGCCCCTCGTGGTGCTACCCGCGTGAAGCCGGCCGATGTCGATTATTCGATCTTCGACCAGCCCACATACCTCCGTCGTGGCGTTCAACTCACTTGCTGAGTTGATCTGCAGGACCTCCCGTTTGGGTGGTCCACCCAAGAGCTTCTCGAAGGAGCTTTTCGGTGGACCACCTAAGCCGGAGTAAGCCATGCACACGTTAGAAGCTTTGTATCTTGTAGAGGTTCAGGAACTGATGCTTGGCGATGGACAGTGCGTAAAGGTGCCCCAACAGGTTGCCGATACCGTGTCCCCCGAACACCTAGATCTTCGCTTTGTGAAGAACTGGGCTACCAGGTGTCAGATCCTCACCGCTGGCGCGGACATCGGTGTAGTCGTCTGAACTCTGTAAGAACGCGGGAGGGGGTGCGCCCCCTCCTGAAATGCTTTTCCTGTTGTCCTCAGGTGGGGACCACAGAAAAAGTTTTTCCCTCCTGTTTACCCCTCAGTGGTACCTCCCAAATTCTTGTGCAGGCCTTGGTGCCTTCACAGATGCAGCAGCTGGACTGTCTTCCAGCAAACACCTAACCATCCCCCCTAGGGGCTCTTTTGCCCCGCAGGGCAGATGGGCCTCTCTCAGCTGGAGATCACACATGGCTAAGAAAGGCGTCAATAAAGTAATCATCGTCGGTAACCTCGGAGGCGACCCTGAACTTCGCTATCTGCCTAATGGCAATCCTGTCGCAAGCGTTACGCTTGCGACCTCGGAAAGCTGGTTGGACAAGCAATCAGGGCAGAAGCAAGAGCGCACCGAATGGCACCGCGTGGTGGTGTTCGGAAAGCTCGCGGAAATCGCCGAGGAGTACTCCAAAAAGGGGTCTCAGGTGTATATCGAAGGCCGCCTTCAGACCCGTGAATGGGAAAAGGATGGCGTCAAGCGCTACACCACCGAGATCATCATTGACCAGAATGGCACTTACCAGCTCCTGGGAAGGGCTCCTGGCTCGGCGGGCCAAGCTTCTGACTCGGCGCAGGAACAATCGCGCTCTCAGCAGTACAGGCCTCAACAGCAACAGCAACAGCGACAGCCGCAAGCGACTCGTGCGCAGCAGCAGACGCAACAGCCTCAACAACAGTCGCGACCTCAACAGTCGCCGGCAGGCCCTCAGCCTGATTACCCGGATTACGACTCGTTCAACGACGACATACCGTTCGGGGCAGTGCCTTTCCTGGCAATGATCTGATCGGTAAACCAACCCTGTGGGGCTCATTCCCCACGGGGAATGTGTCCCTCTTATTGACTTGGAGGTTCACATGGCTAAAGACAAAACACCGATTCCGAATGCTGAAATCAAGCAGCTAATCACTGCTGCTGAAGAAGGCTTCATGAAGATGGTGAAAGCCACTGGCAACACAATTGTCTTCCAGCAGGAAGCGTTGTTTGCCATGAAGGCAATGCTCGAAAACGACTACCTGGCTCAGACTGCCAAGCGCAACCCGACAAGCCTGAAAATGGCGCTGGTCCAGATCGCAAGCTCTGGCCTGACGCTAAACCCGGCTATGAGCCTGGCCTATCTTGTCCCTCGGGATGGAAAGGTCATTGCGGACATCAGCTATCGCGGTCTGATCAAGATTGCGACTGATAGTCGGGCGGTCAACCTGGTGGTTGCAGAAGCTGTCTATTCCAACGATGCGTTTCGCTATCGCGGGAGTAGTGTGGAGCCCATCCATGACTTTGACCCGTTCCTGCCTACATCGGCCCGGGGCGAGTTCCGTGGGGTGTATGTCAAGGCCCATCTGGCGATTGGTTGCCTTCTGGTGACCTGTCTCAGTGCGGAAGAGGTGTACGCGGCCCGTGATCTCAGTTCTGCCTGGAAAAACGGCAGTGTTGGGAAAAAGGGTCCATGGGAAACGCACTTCAAGGCGATGGCGCTGAAAACAGCTATCAAGGCAGCTCGTAAGTTCTGGCCAATGACCTCGCCGATCCTCGACCAGGTGATTAGCTACCTCAACGAAGATGCTGGCGAAGGCATTGCCCCGTCTGCAGTTACCCTCGGTGTAGCTGCTGCAGAGATGGGTGCTGACCCGATGGTTGGTGCTTTGCAGATCGGTCATGAGCCAACAATCCCCATGCCAGTGATGGACGTTACGCCTCGTGCGCAAACTCCAGAGCCGGTGATGGCGAGCGTGGCTCCTCTTGCTAGCGTGCAAGCCGCTCCGGAACAGACAGCTTCGGTTGCTGTTCCAGCGCAGTCTTCAATCGCCAGCAATGGAGGACCATCAGAGGTCGAGATCGACCCGAAGGTGTTAAAGCGAATCGAAAATGTGCTTCAGCGTTCGATCCGTACTAACTCCTGGGAGGCCGCTTATGACTGGGCCAATGGCTATCTGGAGGGTGCGGATCTGGATTACGCACTCACGGAGTTCTCCAAGGCTCAAGCGCTGAAAAAGGCGAGTTAAGGAGTATCGAATGAACCTAACCCTATGGGGGCCAAGCCCCCTATGGGGTGCGGTCCCTCCAACCTGGAGGTGTCTATGGCGATGAGAGTCGTGGATCTTCGTCAGCGCACGCCTCAATGGCATGCCTGGCGCAGAAATGGTGTAACTGCAACGTCGGCGGCTGTTGTGTTGGGTGAAAACCCTGACAAGACTGTCTGGAGGTTGTGGGCAGAGCAGACGGGGAAAATCACCCCGCCTGACCTTTCCGTAATTCCCCAAGTGCGCCTTGCGATCATGCTGGAGTCTCATGCCTTGGCATGGTTCCAGGATCGATACGACATGACGCTGCTGCCGCTGTGTGCTGAGTCGTCCGAGCATCCGGAAATCCGGGCCAGCTTTGACGGAGTCAATGAGTACGATGAGCCGGTTGAAATCAAAGTGCTTTCTGACCGAAATTTCCTCGACGTGTCTGACATGGGCGAGGAGTCCTTCCACTACAAGCTGTATTGGTGGCAGGTGCAGCACCAGCTGTACGTTACTGAGGCGAGCAAGGGTTACCTGCTCTTCTATCACTCACGGCTTGAGCCGATTGTCTTCGTGATTCAACGGGATGATGCGGCTATCAAGAAAATGGTTGCCGCAGAGCTGGCCTACTTCGAGCTTGTCCGCAAGGGCAAGGAACCGGAGAAGGACAAGGAGCGCGACTACTTTCAGCCCGAAGGGGCTGATCATGCGAAGTGGGTAGATGCAGCAATGCAGCTCCGAAATCTTGAAGCGCAACGCCTCGAACTGATGGCGCAAGTGGATGGGATAGTGGAGCAGCAGAATCAGCTTCAGAAGGTACTTCTGAGCTTGATGGGGGATCATATGTTGGCTGACTTTGAGGGGGTCAGAATGACCCGCTACAAACAAGCTGGCAGGGTGTCTTGGCGGAAGATCGTTGAGCTGCTCGATCCTGATTTTAAGGCTTCGAAGTATCCAAACCATGTTTCGGGTGATGCCGAGCGGGTGAGGATGACCCTGGATGATGCACCGATGTCGGAGGCCACTTTGGACTACGAGCTCTCGGGAATCGCCAGTGGGGCTGATGAGTTTTGCTGCTAGGCAGAAAGGGGGGGTATCCCCCCTTGATGCTCATGCCCGACCCCATCAAAGGGGTGAACTAGGGCTAGTCAGTAGCCTTAGGCAAGGTTAGGCTTTGCCTCAGTCTATTGGAATTCTCTTCTCGGCCATGTGGCCTTGGAGTGATACCCAGCTGGTGGTTTACCAGCACTCTCTTAAAACCCATTGGGGACATCTATCCCCTTGGGGATTGGTGTCTCCGCATACCTGGAGTTACACCATGTCTCAAGTTCAAACCACTCAAGCTATCCCGGCAGAAGTTACTTTTGCGCTGAATACCCCGGTCGCCATGACGGCTTTCGGCGTACAAGGCGATGCTCATTGCAAGGCCTTCCCGCAAGGTCACGAGCACCAGGCATTCGTTCAGCCGCGCAGTTCCTTCTACAAGTTCCGCACCAGCATTCGCATGCCGGTAATGAACTGGCTGTACTCGCCGAACGGTGATGCACTTGCTCTGACCGGTCCAACTGGTTCTGGCAAGACATCACTCATTCGTGAGATCGCTGCAATTCTCAACTGGCCCTACATGCAGGCAAACGCCCATTCGCGCATGGAGGTGCCGGACCTGATCGGTGGACTGCGCCTTGAGTGCGATCCGGCAACAGGAGATCAACGCACTGTCTTCAGCTATGGCCCACTGGCTCTGGCAATGAAGCATGGCTACATCTTCTGCCTGGATGAGGGTGACTTCCTCGACCCGTCGGTGATGTCCGGTCTCAACGCTATCCTTGAGGGGGCCCCTTTGGTCATCCCTGAGAATGGCGGCGAAATCATTCGTCCCCACAAGTACTTCCGCTTCGTCATCACCTGCAACACTCGTGGTCAGGGTGATGACAATGGTCTGTACGGCGGCACCCTGGCGCAAAATCTGGCCACTTGGGATCGCTACCGTATGGTGGAAGTGCCTTACATGTCGGCAGAGGATGAGCTCGAAACTGTGCAGCATGTGCTGGGCGGGAAAGCGGGCGACATCATTGCTCGCATGGTTGAGATTGCGAATAAGGTTCGTGCTCAGTTCGTTGGTAACCCCAGTCCTACTGGTGAAACCGGCAATCTGACTGTCACGTTCTCTACTCGTACTCTGCTGCGCTGGGCCCGGATCTCTGGCTCGTATAAGCGTGCAAACGTTGAGGGTTGTGCGATGGCGCTTGCGCTTCGTGAATCCCTGACCAACCGCGCTCCGATCGACCAGCGAATCGCAATCCATACCATCGCACAGACCGTTTTTGGTCCCGAGCTTTGGAAGGGTGACGAGGTTCTGGCTGCAGCAAAAGTCGACGGCGCAACCGCCGGCGCTTAATGGAGGGCAGGAGAGATGTTCTATTTCGGACTTTCTAATCCTGCCGCCAAAGAGAACGTTCTCAGCATTCTCCAGCCTTGGCTGGAGGGTGCCGAGGGCGAACTCAAAGGCGCAGTGGTTGATGTTGTTGGCATCATCAAATCACCGTTCAATGCGGGTCACCTGGAAGGCGATTGCTTCTACAAGATGGTCGTTGTCTTTGGGCTTCTACTGGCGCTTCATCGGACTTCTGACTCTGACGCTGTGTCATTGTCTGACGCCGGCGGCAAAGTGATTGAGTTTGGCGATGAGGCTGGATGTAGAGGCCTCCTTCGTTCAGCTCTGACCCTAAGCGATGAGCGTGTTGATGAGGCCTGGAGCATCCTGGCCGACTTCGGCGTGATGCGTCGCAAGCTTGATCTGTCGGTTCTGGATGAAAGTCCTTCTGCGTCCGACGATGAGTTCTGTCTTTAACCCAATCGGGGCCTCCATCCCCGGCGGGGTGGGGGCTTCTCTTTACCTGGAGAAGCAACTATGAAAATTCGTATTACTGACCACCTCGTTCGTGCTGTTGAGCTTTCTACGGCCTGGCTTACCGAGGCTGATGTCGAACTGCTGGGGCGCATGGCAATTGCTTACGCCGAGGGCGGCAACACGACTGGTTGCGTCATGAAGCATGAATGCGGTTTTGTGGTGTTCGTGGGTGAGCCTACCTTCGATCACATCAAGGCAGCTGGTGCTTCTGAGCAATTTGTAAGCATCCTGGACGAGACCTTCAAGGCGGGTGACATCATGTACCTGACCTTCCACACTGACCTCGGTGAGGTGGATGGAGAGGGTTCTGATTCCCGGCCAGATGTTGAGCTCACGGCCGACCAGCTTTCCTGCAAGTACGCAGGTGAGAACGGCACCTGGGGCGAGCATCCAGACTATCCTCGCGAGGATTGGCAGCATGAGGTCGCCGATGGCGATACCTTGAGCGGCTATTGGGCCTGGGTCGTTTCCTGTATCGAGCGTGACCTGGTGTGTTAGATATGCGATAAATCGGTTGCGGGGAGTTTTCTCCCCGTAGTCGTTCCGAGTCTCCATTGCTATCATCGGCGATACCAATGCAGATTCTTGCAGTTTCTCGATGCCCCCATGCTGGGGTGTTGGAAAGTGTTAGCTGATCACTCAAATAATCAGCACTCAACTCAACCCATCGGGGCACTCTGTCCCCTTGGGGATCGTGTGCCTCATCTCCGGAGGTACACCATGTCTGTTTCTATCCCTAACGCTTCTGTGCTGAACCGCATCGTTCTGGTCGGTCTCGACGTGAGCATCTGGTCCGCCCGCAAGAAATTGCACCGTGACGAACTGGACGCGAGCGTGAAGCTGCCACCTGAGGAGATGTTTTCCTTGGGCTCGAAAAACGTTATCGATCTCGCTCACCTGAGTGTCTTCGAAACGCTGAAGCGTCGTGCTCTACGTGCCATTGAAGGACCAGGTGTTCGATTGATGGGCGCCGTAGGCGTGCCTGATACCATTCACCTGGAAGTCGTGGTCGAGCTCCAAAATATCCAGGCTGAGTTCAATGCAGCCAAACAGGACTTCCTCAATAACCTCGACCGTTACCATGAGGAATGGATTGAAAAATCCAAAGCAGATCCTGCCTGGCAAGCCGTTCTCCGTGCTTCTGCTACGCCTAAGGCGTATGTGGAGAAAGCGCTGAGCTTCGACTTTTCGATGTGTCGCCTGATCCCTGATCAAAGCGCCCCATCCACCACCGCAGGTCTGGAGCGTCAGATCAACGGCCTGGCTGGGCAACTGTATGCCGAGGTCGCTACTGAGGCCAGGAAGATCATGGAGTTCATGCTGCAAAAGGACTCTGTGACCCAGAAAACTGTAAATCGCCTGAAAGGGATGCATGGAAAGCTTTGCTCCATGGCATTCGTGAACAGTGAAGTGCAGGAACTGGCCGACTACCTGGATGATCGACTGAAGGCTCTCCCGCAAACTGGGAAGCTTGAAGGTCGTGACTTCAAGGATATGGTCAGCCTGGTGAGCAGCTTGTGCGATGAGGACAGTATCGTTGGGCTTGTGAAGGCTATGGCCACCCGAGCACCTGATGCAGTTGTTGATGAGTTCGCTGGCTTGAACGAGGCTGATGCCGAGGATGAGCTTGTTGATCTCGCCGCGGCGCCGGCAGCTCCTGAGGCTGTTGAAGTTGCGGGTCCGCAAGAAGCCCGTGATGTTGTCATTCAGCCGCTTGCGCTTGATGAGGCCGAAATCTTCATTGAGCAGGAAGCTGAAGCAGCTGCAGTCGATATTGCGGTTGTTCCACCAGTTGAACCTCAAGCGCCGGTCACAGAAATTTCTGTGCCGGTGCCAGGTTTGGAGTCCGATCTTGTCGTCGATGACGGCGATATCGATTTCTGCCTTTAAATCATGCAACTCAATCCCAGTGGGGGTATTCACCCCACTGGGGTGAGTACCTCTGCGGACTTAACCCGGAGGTAAACCATGAAAATTCAAACCCTGAAAAACGCTCTCCCGATCGTTATGCGCTCATTGGCGGATGATGTCGGTGTTCAAGTTGTTTGGGGCGCGGACAACGCCCATACCTGGAATAGGGTGATCTATCTGCCCAACCTTCAGGAAGGCGAGGGTGTCGCTAAGCTCGCGCTTGGCTACGGCACTCACGAGTCCGCACACATCATCCACTCCGATCAGAAAGTCTACGAGAAGGCCGGTGAAGAGCCGCCAATCGTGGTGAAGCTGATGAACGCGATGGAAGACGTGCGAATTGAAGGCCTGATGTTCCAGAAGTACCCGGCCGTTCGGCCGTGGCTGGATCACACGGTTAAGGTCGTGTTGGGAGGCGTCGATAATTCTGATGGCCTCCCTGAAGCGGCTTTGCTCCACAACGCTGCGCTCCTCAACGGGCGCTATCGTCTTCTCAATCAGCCTCTGGCTGATGAGGCTGCTGCTTCGCTTGCCGCTATGCGGCAGGTGATGGGTGGCGGGCGTGCGGTCAAGGTGATGGCTTTGCTGGGGAAGATTCCAGCATGTCCTGACACCGAGGCTGTCTACCAACTGACGCATCAGATTCTTGATGTGCTCGATGAGGAAGAGCCCGAAGACAATGACCAACAACCTGACCCTCAGGAGCAGCCGCAAGGCGGTTCCCAGGACCAGGATAACCAACCAGGTGGCGGGGGCTCGCAAGGGCAATCGCAGCCGGGCGACGGTCAGGGGAATGCTGGAGATCAGCAACCAGGCGAGCAGGGTGCCCAGCAGGGTGACGCTGGCGCCGATGGCCCTGGTCAGGGTGGAAAAGGTCAGTCCAAAGACGACGGTAAGGGCGATCCTGATGATTCCTCTCAAGGGAATCAGTCGGGTGATGCTGGTGCTGATCAGAATGGGGCTGATGGTGCATCGGGTGCTGGGGCTGGCAGTGGTAAGCCAAGTCTCAAGCAGAAGGTGTTGGCGGCGAGTGCCAGCGAACTGGACGACCTCAAGTCTGACTTGGGTGAGGCCGCCGCCAAGGTGCTTAAAGCCCACGCTTCGCCTTCGAGTGGTTCAACGCCTGCAGCTGTGTTTCATGCACCTGTTGGCAGCGAGCTTCTCGGAGAGGATGTTGCTCAGAAGGGGCGTGTTGCTTCGATGGGCATGCGTCAGGTTCTCATGGGCCTGATTCAGGGGAGTCGCAATTCGCGTGTCGTGATGCGTCGTACTGGTCGCCAGGTCGAAGGCTCACGGCTCGCACGGGTGGCGGTTGGGGAAACCCGGATCTTCCGGAAATCTGAACCCGTGCAACGTACTAACGCGGCCTTCCAAGTCCTGCTCGATGCTTCTGGCTCGATGAGCAAGTGTGTGCGTGAAGCCGAAGCGGCGGTGGTTGCAGTTCTGACCTCGCTCGAAGGCTTACAGGGCGTCACGTCTGGTGCCATGGTCTTTCCGCGGTCTGGGATCGACAACGCAAAAACCTGCGTCGGTGTACTGAAGCGTCACAACCAAACCCTGGTTCGTGCGCTGAAAGAAAACCGATTCGGTGTCCTGGCTGGTGGTGGTACGCCTTTGGCAGACGCTATCTGGCCCGCCGCTGGCGACTTGCTGTCGGCTAAAGGGGAGCGAAAGGTTCTGGCTGTCATCACTGACGGTGACCCCGATCGCGTCTCTGCGGCTGAGGACATGGTTGCTCGCTGTCGTGCATCCGGCATCGATGTGTTTGCGCTTGCCTTCGGGTCGGCACGCACTGAGCTGCTGGACAAAGTATATGGACCAGGTAACTGGACCTTCCTGAGCGGCGTAGACCAGCTTCGTGCTGGCCTGAGCTCACTGGTTCAATCTGTCCTGACCAACGCAGCCTAAACGCTGCAAATCAACCCACTGGGGGTACATCACCCCCTTTGGGGGTGGTGCATCTCCGCTTGCCCGGAGTTTCACCATGAATTCACAACTCGCACTAAGCATCTTCGATGAGCTTCCTGAAGGGTTTATCCCGAAGGAGCGTCTGAGAATGCGCCGAGCTGCACGGACCTCGAACGGCAATGTCGTAGAGATCCGCCAGCTCAGCCTTCTCGATTTGCTCACCATGAGCGATGAAGAAATCGGCCCAGTTAGTTGGTCCGAAGACGACATCGAAACGCTGCGTGAAGGCATCCTTCGTGAGGCCTGCCATGTTCTGCTAGACAACCGCGCAAGCATGGCGACACGAAAAGATCGCTGGAAGTGGATCAACGATGACCGTTGGACTGCTTTCAGCTTCAGAGCGTGTGCTGCAGCTTGCTATGTGGATCACGATGAACTTCGTGAGTCGCTCATCTCGCTGCTTCGCCATCACAAGGTTCTGCATACCCTGCAGGCCGCCTGATAAACCCTTCCCCGAGCAATCGGGGAAGGCTTCAGCCCAGATTCCTTACAGGAGCCCGTTCTATGCGCGGGCTGCTCTAAGGATTCTCTGTCCTTCAATGCGAAGGTCAGTGATACCCAGCTGGTGGTCTACCAGCACTTTTCATAACCCTATGGGGGCACTAATTCCCCATAGGGATTGGTGCCTCCGCCTAATCGGAGATGCACCATGACTACAGTGATAAATGCAAAGCTTGGAACTGCGAAGGGCGGCGTGGCGCGTATTTGGCTCGAAGGCCAAAAGCTCATTCATGCCGGCCTTCGGATCGGAGCTCAGTACGTTTTGAAGGGCGATTCGACCTCGAAGCGTGTTGAGCTGGTAGCAGTGGAGCAGGGCGCTGAGCTTGGCAAGGGCAAGGGGATTTTTACTGTCTCCAAGCGCGAGCGAAATGGCGTTGTGTCTCCTCTCCTTGAAGTCCGCTCTGAGCTTCTGAGTGCGTTCTTCGAGGGCTGTGAAAAGGTTCGTGTGGCGATTCGTGCGGGCCGTATTCTCATCACTGCTCGTCAGATCGATGTGAAGATTCGCGAGCGCGTGGAGCGCCTCAAGCGCAAGCTGGCGGTCCGAGAAAGACTGGCAGCTGGATCGCTCTTCCACGGCATCGGGGCCCTTGATAAAGCGCTTCACAAGGGCCTGCTGGCTGCTGGTGTTGCCGCGTTTGTTCAAGTTGGCGTTGAGCTCGAAGGCGAGTACCTGGATGCGTCCTTGAGGAACAATCCAGAGATTTGGTCGGAGGGCTCGGTAGCTATCAACAGCGACATCCGGGACGTGTATCTGGGTGGGGCTGTGCCTCAACTGGACCTAGTCTGCGGGGGCGTGCCCTGCACCGGCGCTAGCGTCAGTGGCCGGGCGAAAAACAAGTTGGTGCATGCAGAGGATCACAGCACTGCCGGCACACTCTTTTTCGAATACCTGGAGTTTGTGAAGGCGACTAATCCTGCAGTGGTTTTGCTTGAGAACGTTGTGCCCTATGCCAACACGGCAGGGATGTCCGTCGTTCGTTCTGTGCTCGGCAGTCTTGGGTACAACCTCTTTGAAACGACCCTATCTGGCCCGCAATTCGGGGCCATCGAGGATCGTCACCGCTTGGTGATGGTTGCCGTTTCAAAGGGCATTAGCGCGGCCGATTTCGTCTTTCCCAACACCCACCCTTCAGTGGTGCCGGGGGAGGTGAACACTCTGGCTGATGTCCTGGATGACATTCCGCTCGATTCTCCTCGCTGGAAGTCCTATGACTACCTCGTGGAAAAAGAAGAGCGGGATATTGCCGCTGGTAAAGGGTTCCGTCGCCAGTTGGTTACAGGTGGGAGTGAGAGTGTCGGGACGATCGGCCGCGGTTATGCCAAGGCCAGGTCAACCGAACCTTTCGTTGTTCATCCTCAAAATCCGCAACTGTCGCGTCTGCTAACGCCTGCTGAACATGCCCGTGTAAAGGGGATTCCCGAAACCATGGGTCATGGACTGTCTGATACCACAGCCCATGAGGGCTATGGCCAGGCGGTCATCTTCAACAAGTTCGAGGCCGTAGGCGTGGCCATCGGTTCGTACCTTCGCGGCTTGCCGATGCCATCCAGCTACTACGTCCCTAAGACAATGGTTGCTGATGTCGGCGGCGGCTCTGCTGGTGCTGAATCTGTTGTGAAAGGCGAGCCTGTGCAAGCAGAACTGCTCGTCGCTTAAACCACCCATGAGGGGCCCAGCCCCTCGGGGCTGGTGCTCCTTCCGTGTTCGCTAGGAGTAACCATGAAAAGTGCAATTAACTCTGCAATCGAAGCCCTGGAAGTCGCCGCCGAGTGCGGTGGTGAGATCGACCTTCAGATGTACCAGGAGAGACTCGACGAGCTGAAAAAGCTCCGTGAGTTGATCTTGCAGTACGACAAGCACCTCAATGAAGCCGGGAAGGCACCTGACGGTGATGACTACAACGCTTTGCTGTCGTTGACTGGCCTCATCGCCTAAGTGAATTCCATGCGCTCACAGCTTGAATTCGACAGCGGTTCAACTGTACCTTACCCACTGTCGCTTCGGCGGCGGTGGGTGAGTCTTCTCCCGCTAGCCAGCGGTTAGCGAAAGAAGATTCTCAGACCGTCCATGAGGACGTTCTAGAAAAAGCTGGTATTCCAGCACTCTCAACACTGCGTCCTGCAGCAAACCCTACCGGGGCCACTTCCCCGCTAGGGGGCAGTGGTCTCCGCCAATTCAGGAGATTCACTATGTCTACTAAATCTGTTGTTTTCAGCGCTCATTCCTGCTCCGACTACGGGGATGCACCCACCTGTGCAATTCATCGTGACTCGGCGGCATTGCTTGCTGATGTTCAACGAGTGCAAAAGCTTATATGCGAGAACAGGCTTACTGAGGCGCGCTTGTTGTGTGATGTCGAGTGGCTGCCGGAGTCGACTGCAGATGAGCTTCGTCTTCAGTGTGGGGAGCTCGTAGTAGTTCGTGATGCTTTTTGGTTCTCTAACCGTCCGAAACACGCGGACTACAACATCGAAACCTCATCCATGACTGTTAAAGGTCTGGAAGAGGCGGTAGCTTCGGATGTGGAAATTCATTTCCATGAGTCGCACCCTGGAGAAAATCTCCAGGCTTGCTTCGAAGACGCTGAGTCTGATTCTGATGAGGAGTGATTCCGATGGCGCTTCATACGACGGAGGATGATCTGGATCTTCTGGATCAGTACCGCGATACCGAGAATGTCGGCCAGCTGTATGACACCGACGATCGATTCGCCAGCTTTATCCGCCGGACCATCCCTGGCTTCGAATTCCCCGACTTTTCGTGGATGACGGTCAGGCAGGTGAAGGCCCACATCGCAAGACTCTAACCACCCAACCCTAACGGGGACCATGTCCCCGTCTGGGGGCATGCGTTCCCTCCATCCGGAGAACGTATGAAAACTTCTACTGCTATCGCACAAGCTGGACTCTTCGCCTACGCAGAGCTTCCGGCCAACATCGCCCTCTACCCGTACTTCGATTCTGGGAAGCCGAAAAGCCGCAAGCAGCACCATCTGATTGCTGGTGCACAGCAGCTCGCCAATCAGCATCGCAAAAGTGACTTCGACGCACGCCTCCGCGAGCTCCGGAGTCGCGGCGAAACGCTGAGAAGCTTCCCGACTGATGCTGGTTCCATCTCGTGGCCTCTTGAGGGCCAAGCTGGCAGCCAAGAAGTGCTCTCTTACATCGAGCAGGTGTCTCGCCCTCATGCCAATGGCCATGTAGCGACCCCCGCTTCAGACGTAATGGTGCAAGGTCCATCGGATGATCCTTATCCTTTCGAAGCGCCGCCGATCGATGCATCTGCATTCGGTGGTATCGAGGTGGATCCTGAGTACGACCAGGGTATGGCGCTGCACCCTGCAGGCGAGGAGGGTCAGCCCGATGTTTATGATTGGTCCGATGCAACCATCGGCAACATCACGAAGATCGGCTTCTTCCCTTTCCGCTTCAAACAGGGTGAAAAAAAGACCCACATGATTCGTATCGGCACCAAAGACCATTGGGGCGTCGACCTGGAGCGTGTGGTTCGCGAGTTCAACCTTCGTGAGGGCGACAAGATCGCCCTTATGAGCATCGGCAAGCATCCTGTAGTCGTGAAGGAGCGCGTTCGTCAGGACGATGGCTCCTACAAGACCGAGGACAAAAACGCCATGCGCAACACCTGGGTTTGTAAGCGCGTTCAGTGACAGCTCCCCCCGGCCGCGAAAGCGGCTGGGGGAGAGTCTTCATCTGTGAGCCATCGGCTGACAAATGACGATTCATCCCCATCACATGCGTGATTGGGCTGAGCAGCTGCGCTAGCAGCATTCGACAACCGTGGAGGTACTTGCCTCTACGGCGGTGCTCCACCTCACCTGGAGTACCGTATGGACCTTTACACAACAAAGCGATTCATCGCTGAAGAACTGGCCCGTTTCGGGTGGGAGATGTGCGATGAAGTAATTTTGACGCACTTTTGCGGTGTTGCCGCGAAATGCTTCAAGACAGCTGTGGGCCCCAAAATGGCTCATGTGATTATGGAGCCCTATTTTGAGAAACATGCGCTGAAGGCTGAGTACTGGAGTGAAGGGCGAAATGTCCTGAGCACCATGCTGTTGAAGATCGATATCCAGGCTGATCAGAAGGTGCTTGTAGAGGCCCTTCCGAAATTTGCCGAAGAGGTCGAGAAGCACGTTGGGCAGTCCTACGCTGTCCGTCTGCATCGTTCCAAGGCTTAATCCCTGGCGCTTGCCGTCACTCAACCCATAGGGGGCTTCATACCCCCGCTGTGGGGGTATGGCTTCCTCATTTTGAAGGAGCTTTACCGATGAACTACACCAACCCAATCCGCTCCCTGCTCACCGCCGCCGGCGTTGTTATGCCAGAAAGCGTCGAGGCTCATCTGAACCTCATCGACAAGACTGTTGATGCTGCGCTGGATCTCGCGCTGTCTGCGGATAACGCTGGCTGCAGCGGGGAGTTGACCGTGGTGGACTCGAAGCAAATGTGCGATCTCACTGACCTGCTCAACCAGGTTCGTGACACGCCCGTTGAAGTGTTTGAGACTGGTGCGCCGTGTCTGGCTGTAGACCTGACTATTCGCGATCGCTTCGGCGAGGCGGTAGATACCAGCTCGATGCCGATTCCGGTCGGGCAGGTTACTCATGTTTTTGACCTGGTCTCTGACCTGGTGATCGACAAGCGCCTCGGCCGCACGGTAGATGATCATGTCCAGTCCTTGACTGATTGCATGATCGATTACGGGGTGGTCCAGAAGCCGGCTGAGAAGCTGACTCCTGCTCATTCTGGTACCGCGGTGATCAAGGTGACCCTCAACACTGAGGATGGCGTTCAAGATGCCTACATGGCATCGGCGACCGATTCTGAAGGGAAGGGCATCCTGGTGAACTTCGACCAGATCAAGAGCTCCGGAACTGTGTTCTCTGCCGAGGGTTACATGCCCGATGTCAATCGCTATGGCTTTGCCGAGTGGGCTAGCCAGAAGGGTCTAGTCGATCTGGTAGGGCGCCTGGGTCTTACCCCGAACTTGATGGCTTCCGAGATCAAGAATTCTGGCGACGACACCGAAGTCATTACGCTCGTCATGCGCGTGCCTGTGACTGCGGTATACGAAGGCTCCCTGAGCGAGGCAAAAGAGTTCGCCGGTCTGCACTGGGGCAAGCATTTCGAGTCGCTCCCGGCCAGTGAACAGGTCGATGTTGTGAACCGGTTCGTTTCTGCCATGAACGGCGTCGAGTCCTGACCTGAAACAAGCTCGCCCTCGCAATGGGGGCGCTGCAGGCATAGCCCCCGAATGGGGGCCTGCTTCCCCTCACTTCCCCACGCATACCCCCGACGACGAGTCGCCATCCCTAACGCTGGTTAGGCATGGCCATTCCTTGAGGAAACTTCCATGAGTCAAATCACCTGTTTGCTGCAGCAGCTGGGCGCTCACCTGGCGTCGATAACGGCGGTGGAGCCGGCCAAGGCAGTGCCGAGTTTTCGCGAGATGCAGGGTTTCACGAAAGTCGTCCCTGTTGCCCTCGCATCTGCTGAGGATATCCGTGACGGATTCGCAAAATCCCTGGCCCTTTCGGTCATCACGCCTGAGGGGCGGGGGCCTGCTTTTGAGCGCTGGATACCCGGGCTGAGAAGCCAGGGCCTGGTGTCGGAGGCTGACGCTCTTGAGCACGACCTGAATCAGGTGCGGCTGGTGCTGCTCCAGGCCTAGCCCATAAGCTTCAATAGCCTTGTCTTGGGCGGGGCATTGGTTGAGAATAAAGATTCTTGCCCACCTCGATGTCGAGGTTGGAAAGCTAGCTGCAGACGCAGCACCTACTGGCCGTCCGGCCGCAACCCACGGGGGTGTCTATCCCCTTGGGGAAAGCACCCTCTAAATCCCTGAGGAGTGCCTTATGAAATACCTACCCTACGATGCTTCCCTTGAGCTCTTCGCTCATCTGCGTAAGGCAATGAGTGGGCTTGGTTATAGCCCTGAAGTACACCCAGTTCTTCAGTGCATCACCGGGCTGCTGTACCTGCATCAGCAGGCATGCGTGATGGAAGACACAGAGCGCGAGCCGATCATTGCCGGCCTTGTGCAGGCAATCTGCCCGCTCAACGCAAATGGTCTGTTCGAGATGGTGCTTTTGCCAACTCTTCAGCAGAAAGCTTTGGTCTCTGAAGCGATCGAGCTTTCCCGGCTTGTCAATGATCTTCGCTCGAAGATGGCAGAGCTTGCTGCTAATCCGGTTGATGCCCAGGTCAGTGACGTGAAGCAGCAGCTTCAGGACCGTTTCGGCGACAACGACGATATCCAGCATGCCTTCGATGACATTGTCCTGGATTCGCTCTGTAACGAGGCCTCCAACATCAACAACCAGGGTATGGATCATCAGATCAAGGCCTTGTTGGGTGTCGGGTTCACGGTACAGAACATCGTCGACAGCATTGATCAGAAAATCTAAACCCCACCGGGGCTTTCCAGCCCCCTTCGGGGCTGGTGCCTCGCTCAACTGGAGCACCATGATGAATACAGCAAAAGACCATGCCAACGCCTTGGCTGAGTTCGGTAGCGTGAAGGCCGGCGCAGACTTCAACGGCCTGCAGGTCGTGAAGTTTTGGTTCAACGGTCGTCGCCATGAGGTCGTGATCGGGACGCCGTCCTGCGAGCGCATTCGCGCCTGCTACAACGGTTCGACCGAGGACTTCGAGCGTGACTGCGTTTCTCGTATTGGCACTGTCAGCTACGAGAACCAGCAAGCACCTGGTGAGGATGTCGTGGCTTTCCTCAATCGCTGGCGCCAAGCGAGTCACGCAGAGCGATCTGCGCGAATGCTGGAAAACCCCGATCGCTACGGCCACATGAGTCCGGATGATCCGGATCTGGTGCCGCCGGCAATCCTGGTGTCTGCGTTCTACGTTCAGGGCAAGGGCTGGAACAAAACGATGGAGGTCGATCAGGCGAAAGCCCTGGCCGGCCTGTAACGTGGATGCACCCCGGCGAAAGCCGGGGCAACTCCGAGATCACATTCCAATGCCCCGGTATTGGTATGCGATTTCTCGTCCCCGGCATGTGCTGGGTCGTGAAAGCCAGCTGCAGCTTACGCAGCACTCTAAACCCTCTGGGGCCAGCCGCCCCAATTGGGGTGGTCGGCTCCCTTCAACAGGAGCTACACATGAATTCCCAAGAGATCCACTCGTTCCAGTTCATCTGTTCGTACAGAGGGACCTTCGTAAGCGAACGGGCATTACACCTTGCCGACGGATACCCAGTTGTGCGGCAGCAGCTCGGCCAGAGCGCTGGCCTTCTGAGTCGGCAGTCGCGTTAGCACATCCTTGAGATAGGCATACGG
>Ga0075011_10000634_pt1 | contig 18619 bp, 17 predicted proteins | sample TARM_MetaG_T_14_FD_72354 | JGI IMG/M metagenome (GOLD analysis project Ga0075011, IMG submission 72354) | Freshwater microbial communities from Pennsylvania, USA, analyzing microbe dynamics in response to fracking - TARM_MetaG_T_14 | ecosystem: Environmental > Aquatic > Freshwater > River... | reverse complement strand
TATTATTTTTTGTCGGAATGTACTTATCTATTTTTCAAGTGAAGTAAAATCTAAAATATTAAAGCAGTTTGCCAGTGCGTTAAATCCAGGGGGATACCTGATTCTTGGTGCCTCTGAATCAATAACCGGGCTAACCGATAAGTTTGATATGATACGCTGTAATCCCGGTATTATTTATAAACTGAAAAGTTAACTAATGTTGCCTCTTTAGCGTCGCTAAAGAGGCAACTTTTGCCACCTCTCTGAGATCCCCTCTCCTTAAGTTAAATCATCACCTTTATCTGTCAGCGCTTCCGCTAGCTGCCGGGTAATAATATAACCGTTCATTTTTGTCTATTACCTCTTTTTATTGCAGGAACCTTGAGTAATATAGCCCTTTATCTATTTTTGGCACAAGGGTTGCATTGTTTCTGGGAGAGGAGAAATTTATGGCGATTAATTTTGAAAATGCATTAGGAATTCATCAGCACACGTTAGGCATTCGTGCTCGTCGCACTGAAGTTTTAGCGGGTAATATTTCCAATGCCGACACACCTAATTATAAAGCGCGAGATATTGACTTTAAAGATGCATTGCAAAATGCCAAGTCTCGTTCCGGGGTTGCTTTGACTCGTACCAACGAGGGCCATAAATTTGCTCAATCATTTTCTATGGCACAGTCCGGCGAATTGTTCCGTATGGGAAATCAGCCTGACACCGGTGATGGTAATACGGTTGATTTAGAAGTTGAACGTAATTTGTTTATGAAAAACAGTATGGAATATCAAGCAAGTTTAGATTTTTTGAACAGTAAAATTTCAAGTTTGCGCAAGGCTATTAAAGGTCAATAATCAGGCGCCAGGAGAATTAACATGAGTCTGTTAAGAGTTTTAGATATATCTGCAACAGGTATGAGCGCTCAGTCTGTACGTTTAAATACGACGGCGAGTAATCTGGCAAATGCGAACAGTGTCAGCAGTAATGCAGAGCAAACTTATCGTGCCCGGCAGCCTGTTTTTGCTGCTGAGTTAAACCGTGCAAAAGGTGGGTTAAGCAGCAATGTCGGTGTGAAAGTACAAGGTATTGTTGAAAGTGATGCGCCTTTAAATAAAGAGTATGCGCCAAATCATCCAAAATCAGATGCAGATGGTTTTATATATCATTCCAACGTTAATGTGATGGAAGAGATGGCCAATATGATCAGCGCTTCACGCTCTTACCAAACCAATGTGCAGATTGCAGACGCTGCCAAGCAGATGTTAAGTCGTACATTGCAAATGGGCAAAGGCTAAGGGGTAATATATGACAACAATCAGTAACAACAGCTCATTGAACTTAACGACGCCCTTAACAGCAGAGCAGATTGCCGCCAATAAAGAGATCGACGCGCGTCAGCAATTAAATCAAGAAGATTTCTTTTCTCTTTTATCACAACAACTTGCTTATCAGGATCCGTTTAAGCCCGTAGATAACTCGGAAATGATTGCGCAGATGGCTTCATTTACCACAGCGGAAGGTATTACTACTATGGGGACGGAATTTGCAGGCATGAAAGAGGTATTAACCTCAAGTCAGGCTCTGGAAGCTTCATCGCTGGTGGGAAAAAAGGTGCTTATTCCAAGCAATCAGGCTTACCTGCCGGAAACGGGTGATGTATCTGCTTCAATCAGCACGACAACAGGTGCTTACAATGTGATGGTCAATGTTGAAGATGCCAAAGGCAGTGTGGTTAAAAGCATTAGTCTGGGTGACATTGGTGCGGGTAATCAGCGTTTCTCGTGGGATGGATTGGATTCACAAGGTAACCGAGTCAAAGCCGGGCAATACACATTGAAAACAACTGGTGTGGTTAATGGTCAGGGTGAAGAGTTAACAACCGCCTCCTATGCGCACGTTGAAAGCGTCAGTTTAGGTGGTGGGCAAGCCGGGGTTAATCTAAATCTACAGGGTTTAGGTGGAATTAAACTTACAGATGCAATTGAAGTTGCAGAAAACAGATAAGAGGAAAATATTATGTCTTTTAATGTAGCATTAAGCGGAATATCGGCGGCTCAAACTGATTTAGATACCACGGCTAATAATATTGCCAATGTAAATACCGTTGGTTTTAAAGAATCGCGTGCTGAGTTTAACAGTGTCTATGCCAACTCACTTTTTTCTAACAGCAAAACAAAAACAGGTGATGGTGTTTCGATTGCCGCTGTTGCGCAGCAGTTTCATCAGGGCAGTTTGAAATTCACCCAGAACCCATTAGATTTGGCCATTACCGGCAGCGGTTTTTTTGCTACATCCGGTGGGGTTGGTGAGCGCGATCTAAGTTATACGCGTGGTGGTGAATTCAAACTTAATAATGAAAATTTCATTGTTGATAATAGCGGTAACTACCTGCAGGCGTTTCCTGTTAATGCCGATGGCAGTTCCTCTTCTGTAAGCTTAAGTACCACTGAAGCAATTCAAATTCCAGAAACAGCGGGCACGCCCGTGTCAACGTCTGAAATAGGGATCACTCTGAATTTACCAGCGGGTGATGCAGTCCTTGATCCTGCTGATTTTGATCCGGAAGATCCCGCCACTTATAACAATGCTACATCTGTCACTATCTATGACTCATTAGGTGAATCGCATATTGCCAGCACCTATTATATCAAGCCTGAAAATGCATCTTATACAGGTGTCAATCAGTGGATCACCTTTGTTACCGTTGATGGTAAACCGGTTTCTCCATGGGATGCTGCGGGGGGAACAGGGCAAGTTACGCCTACTTATGGTCAAGATACAGATAGTGATGGATTACCTGATACCACTGCAAATGCAGAATATGTAGATGCAAATGGGGTAACACGCACGGGCGCTGTATTGACTTTTGATGCGGTCGGTGGTTATACCGGCAGCGTCCCGGCCAATTTAACCTTCCAGTCGCTAGGCGTTGATGATCCAAGTACTGCTGCTGGCGGTGATGGTGCAGGGATTTTAGCTCCAGGCGCCGATGGTACGCAACGTTTTACGTTAAAGTTCAAAGAGCCGACCCAGTTTGCCTCCTCATTTGAAGTGACTGCCTTAGATCAGAACGGCTTAACTGTAGGCCGATTAACCGGCGTTGAAATCGGCAGTGACGGCTTAGTGAAAGCCACTTACAGTAATGGTACTTCACAGCCTTTATCTCGTGTTGCCATTGTCCGTTTTCGTAATGAGCAGGGGCTGTCGCAACAAGGCTCCAGTTGGATTGCATCACAAAATTCAGGGGATCCGATTGCCGGAGAAGCGGCTGCTGGTTCGTTTGGCTCCATTAACTCCGCTGCACTGGAGCAGTCAAACGTCAATTTAACGACAGAGCTGGTAGATTTGATCACCGCGCAGCGTAACTTCCAGGCCAATTCACGTGCATTGGAAATTAATAATACGCTGCAGCAGACAATACTACAGATTAGATAAGTCGCTCTGGCACTTCTGACCCCCTCAAGAAACGCACCTTTTCCGGTGCGTTTTGTTTATCCTACATTATCAAACTTCTTGGCATACCTTTTGCATTTATATTTACTATAGAAGTAAATCGCTTAAGGAATAAAAATGGATCGCTTTCTTTATATCTCAATGTCCGGCGCGAAAGAGAGTATGAATGCTCTGGCAATTCATGGTAATAACCTTGCCAATGCCAGTAAAACTGGTTTTAAAGCCAGTTTTGAGCAGGCACGCAGCATGCAGGTTTATGGTGAAGGGTTACCGACGCGTGTTTTCTCTGTGACTGAAGAGCCCGGGCAGAATTTTGAAAGTGGTATATTGCAGACAACCGGCAGAGATTTAGATGTGGCTATTGAAGGTGATGGCTGGATGGTGGTTGAATCGCAATTAGGTGGACAGGCGATGACGCGCTCCGGCGGATTAAATATTAATCAGCAAGGTTATCTGGTGGACACGCAAGGGAATCAGCTGCTAGACAGGCAGGGCAACCCGGTTTTTATTCCATTACCCGTTGAAAAATTCAGTATTCGCAAAGATGGTGTAGTTGAAATACGTCCTGAGGGCGCGCCTGCAGATGCCATGGAAGAGATTGCACAATTAAAACTGGTTAATCCTGAACTCAAAGAGGTAATGCGCGGTCAAGATGGATTATTCAGGCGTACAGACGGAATTGAGCCGGAGTTTGATGAGCAGGTCTCACTGCAAAGCGGCACTCTGGAAGCCTCTAATGTCAATTTAAGCGGTGAATTAACCAGTTTGATTAATTTACAGCGGCAATTTGAAATGCAAATTAAAATGATGAAACAAGCGGAAGAGATAGATAAAAGTTCAGAGTCTCTATTGCGTGTTGTTTAACTTAGCCTGATGGTTTTTGTAAGCAACAGTATTTGATAAATAAAGGAGTAAGGTTATGCATCCCGCTTTATGGATAAGTAAAACAGGGTTAGATGCCCAGCAAACCAATGTGGCGACTATCTCTAACAACCTGGCCAATGCTAGTACCGTCGGCTTCAAAAAAAGCCGCGCGATATTTGAAGACTTGCTTTATCAGAATATTAACCAGCCCGGCGCGAACGCCACGCAAAACACTAAGTTGCCCTCAGGATTAATGATTGGCTCCGGTGCGAAAGTGGTCGCTGTGCAGAAAAACTTTGCGCAGGGTAATGCGCTTACCACTAATAATTCATTAGATATTATGATCGACGGACGAGGCTTCTTTGAAATAGAGATGCCCGACGGCAGTTCAGGCTATACCCGTAACGGCCAGTTTCAGTTAAATGAAGAGGGCATTATTGTTACACCGGGATCGGGCTATCCGTTATTACCGCAAATACAGATTCCCAATAATGCACAGTCGATCAGTGTCGGCGCCGAAGGGGAAGTGTCTGTGCGCATCGCCGGACAGGCAGACAATCAAGTGGTCGGGCAGTTAAATGTCAATGATTTTGTCAATCCTTCTGGGCTTGAGCCAATAGGCGAGAATTTATATACAGAAACAGGCGCAAGTGGCGCGCCGCTACAAGGTGTACCTGGTGGTGATGGCATGGGTTTTTTACGTCAGGGGATGCTGGAGACTTCAAATGTTAATGTGACTGAAGAGCTAGTCAACTTAATTGAAAGTCAGCGTGTTTATGAAATGAACTCGAAAGTGATTTCCGCCGTTGATGAAATGCTCTCTTACGTTAGCCAGCAACTATAATAGGGGGTGGGTTATGGTTAAATTAATACTCTTGATTGGCCTTAGTTTATTAGCCGGTTGTACGTCGCTGCCGAATCAACATGTTAAAGACGATCCGGAATTTATTCCGGTAGAGCCGCCCGAGCTGGATTACGATATCGCCTCGACGGGATCTATGTTCCAGGACAGCTACGCCAATAATCTTTATTCAGATATTAAAGCACATCGCATCGGTGACATCATTACTGTCTACCTGGAGGAGGCTACTTCTGCGAAGAAACAAGCGGGCAGCAGTCAGGCAAAGAAAAACAGCTATAACCTGAATATCGACCCTATGGTGGTACCGGGAAGTGGTACACCCTTTTCAATTTCAGGTTTGGGTATCGGCGCAAACCAGCAAAGTAAGTTTGAAGGTGATGCTGATGCAGACCAAAGCAATAGTTTAAAAGGCAGCATCACGGTTAATGTCACACGTGTATTAAATAATGGCAATTTAGAAATTCGCGGTGAAAAATGGTTAATGCTTAATAACGGCGAAGAGTTTGTGCGCATCAAAGGAGTGATCCGTTCAGAAGATGTGCGCTCGGACAACTCAGTATCATCAATGCGAGTGGCCAATGCGCGCATTCAGTATGGCGGTACGGGTGATTTCGCCAACACACAGAAACAGGGCTGGTTAACGGCATTTTTTAATGGTCCCTATTGGCCGCTGTAAGTTAAAAAGTGTGTGTTAATAACAAGGAATTAAATATGCAAGCAATGATCAGAACATTATTAGCTATGCTGCTGCTCAGTATTGCAAGCAGCAGCTATGCGGCACGAATTAAAGATATTGCCAGTGTGCAGGGGGTGCGCAGTAACCAGTTGGTGGGTTATGGTCTGGTGGTAGGTTTGCCCGGAACGGGTGAAAAAAGCAGTAAATTTACCGAGCAGGCATTTGCGACTATGCTGCGTAATTTTGGCATCAATATTCCCGCCGGTGAAACATTAAAAATAAAAAATGTGGCGCCAGTGGCTATCACGGCTGAATTAAAGCCCTTTACCAAGCGTGGTCAGAAAATTGACATTACAGTGTCAGCCATTGGTGAAGCGAAAAGTTTGCGTGGTGGTGAGTTACTGCAAACCTTTTTAAAAGGGGTTGATGGTAACGTCTATGCGCTTGCACAGGGCAGTTTAGTGGTCGGTGGTTTAGGCGCAGAAGGTGCTGATGGCTCGAAAGTGGTGATCAACACCCCTACCGTTGGGCGTATTTCCAATGGCGCTATTGTTGAACGTGAGGTTAAATCGCCTTTCGCCCAGGGGGATACTATTACTTTTAATCTGCATCGCTCTGATTTCACTACAGCCAAGAGAATGGCGGATATCATTAACAATTTAGTGGGGCCGGATACGGCAACATTATTAGATGCAACCTCAGTGAAAGTACTGGCGCCACGTGATGTTTCACAGCGTGTCTCTTATTTATCTACACTGGAAAATTTAGAATTTGAACCAGCACGCTCTAGCGCGAAAATTATTGTCAATTCACGTACCGGTACCATTGTGATTGGACAGGACGTGAGGTTATTGCCAACCGCTATCACCCATGGTGGCATCAGTGTGACTATCAGCGAAAATAAAGAGGTCTCTCAGCCCAATGCCTTTGCAGGCGGTGACACACAAGTGGTGGATAACAGCACCATTAATATTACCCAAGAGGATAGCCGAATGTTCAAATTTGATGCCGGTGTCAGCCTTAATGATTTAGTACGTGCGGTCAATGAAGTTGGCTTAGCGCCGGGGGATTTAATGGCGATTTTAGAAGCCCTTAAACAGGCCGGGGCGCTGCAGGGGGAGCTGATAATAATTTAGCTACTGGATATTAAAATAAGGGAAAGTCGTTACGTGACTTTCCCTTTTTACTTTCTGTTCATTACTATAGTGTCATAGCAGCAAGCCAGCCAAAGACAATTAAGGGTAAATTGTAGTGGATAAATGTCGGTACAACGGTATCCCAGATATGGTCGTGTTTGCCGTCCGCATTCAGACCTGATGTTGGTCCTAAGGTTGAATCGGATGCAGGGGAGCCTGCATCACCCAATGCTGCCGCTGTACCCACTAAGGCGATGGTGGCCATGGGTGAAAAGCCGAATGCGATAGCAAGGGGCACATAAATGGTTGCAATAATGGGGATGGTGGAAAATGAAGAGCCAATGCCCATAGTAACCAGCAGACCGACCACAAGCATTAATAACGCAGCTAAGGGTTTATTGTGGTCAATATTGGCAGAAAGCATTGCCACTAAGGTTTCAACGCCGCCGGTGGCTTTCATTACCGCCGCAAAGCCCGCCGCTGCAATCATAATAAAGCCTATCATCGCCATCATGTGCACACCTTTAGTGAATACATCATGGGTTTCTTTCCAGGCGATAACGCCGCCGGCAGTAAAAACCACAAAACCCGCTAATGCCCCTATGATCATAGAGCCGCTTAAAAGCTGTGTCGCCAGTGTTGCGACAATCGCTACCACGGCAACGGCGATATGACGTTTATTTAATTGCTTATGCTCTGCCTGCTGACGGACAGGCTCTGTGTGCGGGTAAATTCGCGGTCTGCGGTAGCTGATAAAGGTTGCAATCAACAATCCAACAACCATACCCAGCGCAGGTAATATCATGGCTGTCGGTACCTGGCTTGCCGTTACGGTGAGGCCGTTCTCATGTAAATTTTTTAATAAAATGTTATGTAAAAAGATACCGCCAAAACCAATAGGTAAAACCATATAGGGAGTAATCAGGCCGAAGGTTAATACACAGGCAACCAAACGTCTGTCTAAACGTAATTTTTCGAAAACGGCCAATAAAGGGGGAATTAAAATGGGGATAAACGCGATATGTACCGGAATTATATTTTGTGAGGAGACAGCCATTAATAAAATCATTCCCAACACTGAATATTTAATCACATTGGTGAGATGGTCCGGATGCCTGCCATGAATTTTTTTAATCACAGTCTGTGCCAGAAGATCGGTAATGCCCGATTTAGAAATGGCCACTGCAAATGCACCGAGCATTGCGTAACTTAAGGCGATAGTTGCTCCGCCTCCAAGCCCGCCTTCAAAAGCGCTGACCGTATCGGTTATTGACATACCCGCACTTAGGCCACCAATTAATGCGCTGAGTGTTAATGCCACCACCACATTAATGCGCAGCAAAGAGAGGGCCAGCATTACGCAGACCGAAAGCAAAACAGGGTTAATCATAAAGAGTCCTTTGTGTAAAAAAGAGGGCATTCTACGTGACTGGCCATTTTTATAAAGGCAATTAATTATTATATTAAATTCCGGTCAGAAAAAATAATGGCACTGTTTTTGCTTTATTTGTTTAAAGAGTTGTAATGGATAATAAGCGAGGCTGAAAATGGCTAATCAGACAGTGACACAGGCAAGTAATTACTTTGATTTACAGGGGCTCGACCAGCTGCGTCAAAAAGCCCAAAGTAATAGCAAAGAGTCACTGCGCGAGGTTGCAAATCAATTTGAGTCTATGTTTGCCACTATGCTGATTAAGTCTATGCGTCAGGCAAACGAAGCATTTGAAACCGATAGCCCGTTTAATAACCAGCAGACAAAATTTTATACCGATATGCAGGATAAGCAGCTGGCACTTGATATCAGCCGTCATGGCTCGTTAGGTCTGGCCGATGCCTTAGTCAGACAGCTTGATCCCAGCTCCATTGCCGCGCCTAAATCAGTGCCGCTTGAGCAGCTCACTATGGCTAATAATAAACAGCAGCCGATGTTCGACTTAGAAAAAGCCTTGCCGGCGATTGAGTTAAATAAGCCCGACCAGACTGTGGCCAGCACTTCTTCTGCGCAGGCAAATAAAGCGCCGGTATTTACCGATAAAAAATCATTTATTGACACTTTATTGCCGTATGCCAAAAAAGCGGCACAGGCTTTAGGAGTTTCACCTGTGGCCTTAATTGCACAAGCTGCACTGGAAACAGGCTGGGGTAAAAAAATAATTAACAGTGCAGAGAAGCAAAGCAGTTTTAATCTTTTTAATATTAAAGCGAATAAAAGCTGGCAGGGTGAGCAAGTGGCAAAAGATAGCCTCGAAGTTGAAGAGGGCGTGGGCGTTAAGCGTCGCTCAAATTTCAGAGCATATAATAGTCTGGCGGAGAGTTTTGCTGATTACGGTGATTTTATTACAACCAATAAACGTTATCAGGGCGCGCTACAGCAGGGGACAAATGCGCATCGTTACATTGAAGAGTTACAGCAGGCCGGTTACGCAACCGATCCGCAATACGCAGATAAAATTAAAGAAATTATGCTAAATGAAGAGTTTCAGGCAGTTTTAGCTGAGGGAAATGTCAATGGCTGATCTATTTCAAATTGGTTTATCGGGAATCTATTCCTCACAGGCAAGTCTTGCGACTACAGGGCATAATATTGCTAACGTCAATACTGCAGGTTATTCACGTCAAACCGTACAAGTTTCAACGTCTGGCTCTGAACGATACGGTAGTTACTTTATCGGTCAAGGATCAATGGTAACGGGAATTGAGCGTGCATACGATAAATTTGCCTTCACTGAAAATATTATGAATACCTCGCAATATGGCTACGCTAAAGAGGTTTATACACAAAGTAGCAAGTTAGATCAGTTGTTTTCGAATGAAAGCACCTCAGTAACTAAACCTGTTTTAGCGGTATTTGAGACCATTAACGGAGTCGCTGATCACCCTAATATGCTCGAGTCGCGCACGGTTTTTCTTGAGTCTTCAGCGAATATGATTAATCAATATAATCGTCTTTACGAAAATCTTGAAATTCAATATACAGGCATCAATAACGACATTACCAATACTGCATCGATTATTACTACGCTTGCAGATAATTTAGCCAATATAAATCAACAAATTTCTGCCGTTTCAGGCAGTGGTGGGCAAAGCAATTCCAATGATTTATTGGACCGGCGTGATCAGGCGATCACCGAACTCAGTGAATTAGTCAATGTTTCTGTTGTGCCAACGGATAACGGCATGGTCAATATCTATATGGGTAGTGGTCAGGCATTGGTGATGGGTAATGAGTCAGTGAATGTAGTTGCTGTCAATGGCGATCCCGATCCTTCCCGTAAAGAGATGGCGCTTAACGTTAATGGTAATTTGGTGAAAATGGATGGCAGCCGGTTAGGTGGTAAAGTCGCAGCTATGTTTGACACTCGGGATAATGATTTAGATAGGGCATTTAATCAGCTTGGTCAAAATATTATTGGTTTAACCCATTCTATTAATGAGCAGCAAAAAGAGGGACAAACCCTGGAAGGACAGATTGGTGACAATCTGTTTAATGATATTAATGCTGATTCAACCATGAGAAATCGTGTGTTGGCACATAATGATGGTTTGGGCAGTGCGCAGCTGAGTTTGCGCGTTGACGATCTTAGCCAGTTATCACCAGACGATTATGATTTGGTGGTTAACAGCTACGTGGCGGGCCCGCCAGAAGTTATTGAGTTTAACGTAACGAATAAAACCACAGGTAAAACACAAGTATTAGGGCCAGTTGATCTGTCCGATACAAAGCGTATTGAAATTCCTAATTCAGGACTAAGTTTGGGCATTGATGCTATTAATGCTCTTGATCCGCCCCAGGCGGGCAAATCATTTACACTGCGACCAACCCGTTTAGGCGCCCAAGAGGCAACGTTACTGCATAAGGATCCTGAAAAGGTCGCGGCGGCTGATGCACAAATTAAAACCCTTGCTGCAGATACCAATACAGGGGATGCCGTATTGCGCACCAGTGCGATTAAGGATCCGCTTGATCCTTTGTATATGGACGCAGATAACCCATTGACTATTCAAATTACCAGCAATGTTTCAGGTGTGATCAGTTACGATATAGTTGATAAAAATGGCACGGCGGTTACTTTGCCTGCAGGGTCGGAGAATAGCTTTGTACCCGCGAAGGCTGTTGGCGATCCGCTCAGCGGTTTAACGGTAACACCGGATCTTTTAACAGGAAAAGTCACTTTTAATCTTGCAGGTGTTGACGTTGAGATGTACGCAGGCTCGCCGCTGGCGGGGGATAAATTCACCCTGAATTTTAATGAAACAGGAGATGGCGATAACCGTAATATCATGAAAATTGCTGATTTACAGAGTCAGAAAATCATGAATAATAATAAAGCGACATTTCAGGATGTATATAGCGGAATGCTTTCTGAAATTGGTGCCAAAACCGGTAATGCTGATGTGTCCATGCAGTCAACTTATATTCTAAAAACCCAATCTACAGAGCGAATTCAGAGCACCAGTGGGGTCAATATGGATGAAGAAGCCGCTAACTTGCTGCAATATCAGCAATACTACAGTGCCGCTGCCCGTGTGATTTCAATTGCTGGCGAGCTCTTCGACACCATTTTACAAGCTTCCCGCTAATATGATGGAACGTTTATTGCATTGTTTTTAATGTCAAACGTTAAATATTATTAGTTGAGCGGCAGGTTCATTAAAGAACAAGGGGCAGTTATGCGCATTTCCACGCAAATGTTTTATCAACGCAGTACAGAAAATGTGATGTCACAGCAAAGCAAACTGAGTCAGCAAAATCAGTATATGTCAGCGCAAAAGCGTGTTCTGACCGGCTCTGATGATCCCGTTGCCATTTCCACTATTCAGCGTTTAAAGCAGGATATCTCATTAGGTGAGCAATATATTAAAAATGGGGAGATGGCGGAAACTGCAAATTCATTAGAAGAAACGGTACTTGCACAAACCACCAATATATTACAAAAAGTGCGTGAATTAACGGTTTCAGCGGGTAATGGCACCTATAACGATCAAAATCGTGAAGCGATTGCTATTGAGCTGGAAAACTTACGGGGAGAGCTGATAGGGCTTGCCAATAGCAAAGACGGCAATAGCCAGTATATTTTCGCCGGTTATCAAGTTGACACTCAGCCTTTTCAGGAAAATGAATTTGGCAGTGTTGATTATCATGGCGATAGTGGAGAGCGAAATTATAAAGTGGGCTCAGGGGTGCTCGTTCAGGGCAATAATTCTGGCTCCTCCATTTTTACTGATATTAAAGAAGGCAACGGCACCTTTGTTGCAGAAGCGAATCTTAATAATAGCGGCTCGGGTGTTATTAATACGGCCTCTGTTATTGATAGTAAAGCGGCCAGTGGTTTTCTAGATCAGGATTATACTATCTCAATTAGTGAATCACTGCCTGCTGGCAACCCGGAATATTCGGTTTATGGCTTAAAAGAAGAGGCTGTTACCGGTAGTGCGAATGTAAAAATTTCAAAAATAGATTTAAGCGATCCTAGTATTGGCAATGTTAACCCTTCGGGCACATATCCGGCTGCCGGCAGCGATGTTGATGTGGCATTTTTTGCCACTGCTACACCGGGTGAGTTTGAAGTTCAAATTAATGGTGTGTCATCATTACCTGCGGTTTACGATTCAGCTAATACACAAGCACAAGAGATAACTATTGATGGTATTTCAGTTGAAGTGGAGGGGTTACCTGATGCGGGTGATCAATACAGTTTAACAAAATATGTTTCGCCTACTTTATATACAGAAGGGCAATCAATTGAATTTAATGGTATTAAAACTGAATTAAAAGGTGATGTTGACGAGTTTGACAGTTTTACACTGCGTCAAAGTGGCAGCAAGGATATTTTTGCGACGATTCAAGATACTATTGATGCGTTAAGAATACCCGGTGAAGACGGGGCTGCTAAAGCGCAGCGAGAAATGCGTTTAGATATGGGGCGTCAGCAAGTTGACAATGCGATGAGCAATGTGACGGAAATTCGTACTTCGGTAGGCGCGCGCTTACTGACTGTCGAAAATCAGAAAGAATCTAATTTAGACTTTAATCTTGCCTCTAAAAAAACACTGTCTAATTTAGAAGACTTGGATATGGCCTCCGCTATTAGTGAATTTTCCATGCAAAGCAGTATATTAGAGATAACCCAGAAAACCTTTGTGCAGATGCAGAATATGAGCCTGTTTAAACTATTATAAAAAAAATTATTTAAAAAAAAGAGGCAATTTATTGCCTCTTTTTTTTTGGCATTTTTTCTTTAAGTAAGAATGTTTTTGTTTATTTACTTCTCAGTTAAATAGGTAACTTATTGTTTTTAAAGTTAAGTTGACATGATCTTGAAAGTTGGCATGTAAATCGCATTATAAACCATGAGAGTAAAAATTGACGGCAAATTAAACAGCAATTGCCGATTTTCCCCGACTAAGGGACAAAAGGAACAAAGGAGCAAATTATGCCACAAATCATCAATACCAATATAATGTCGCTAAATGCACAGCGTCAATTAAACAAAAGCCAGCTTACACAAAATCAGGCGATGGAGCGCTTATCAAGCGGTCTGCGGATCAACAGCGCAAAAGATGATGCGGCAGGTCTTGCCATATCAACGGGGATGCAGTCACAAATTCGTGGTATCAACCAGGCGGTACGTAACTCCAATGACGGTATTTCTATGACGCAAACCGCAGAGGGGTCTATGGATGAGATGACCAATATTCTCCAACGTATGCGTGAACTGTCTGTGCAGGCGGCCAACGATACCAATTCATCTGAGAACAAAGCTTCTATCCAGAAAGAGGTTGATCAGCTCTATAGTGAGCTAGAGCGTATTGCTGATACTACGCAGTTCAATGGTACTAACTTATTAGATGGCTCAAATGCCTCTACGACACTGCAAATTGGTGCGAATTCAGGCGAAAGTTTAAGCTTTACTATTGCCGGTGTAACCACTGCCGATTTAGGATTAGATGGCGGGGTGAATAAGGGCGACCTCAACGGTGGCCGTGTGATTGACACGGGCGGTACAATTTTAAAAGATACTGTTGCTATTAATGGTGTTGATATCTCAGCAGTCACAGATACTGCAGGTGGCGCAGCTGTTGCTATGGCTAAAGCTATCAATCTGGAAACCGCGAAGACTGGCGTCGTTGCGGATGCTTATAATGTGGTTGAAGGGCAGGCACTTGATGCTACTGGCTCTGCGTTATCTGGTATTACCAATAACCTTCAATTTACAGTTGGTGATGGTACGACGGTAACACTTGGTGCGACCTCATCTATGGCAAACCTAGCAGAAACCATTAACCGTGATGTTGAAGGTTTAACCGCAACGGTCGGTGATAAAGGTCAATTAATTTTAAATAACGATACAGGGTTGGCCATTACCATTGGCGGCACTGTGACTAACTCAGGATTGGAAGCTGCCACCTATGAAGGTTACCTTGGCTTAACCAGTCAAGATGGCTCTCCGGTTAGTATTGGTCCCGGCTCTGCTGGTCCTGCTGATAATACCAACACCAAAAAATTTGGATTTTTAATCTCCAATGGATCCGCTGTGACCAGTGATGCACCAAGTGCTACCGCGGTTGCTGAAACAGATAAATTGACCATAAACGGGGTGGCGCTTCCTGCCTCTGCGTCAACAACCTTGACTGATAAAGTAGCTGATATTAATAAATTGACAGATCAGACTGGGGTAACTGCAACTGAATCGGGTACCGGAATTATCTTCACGTCGGCAGATGGCGGCGATATTGTTATTGCCAGTGGTGCGGGGACTGAAGCGGCTAAAGTAACGGCATTAGCAAAATTAGGGGTAAATGATGTGGGTGGTACAGCGGTAACTGATTTAGCCTTAAGTGTCACTACCTCTGAAAAAGCAATGGCAAGTATCGATAAAATCGATTTTGCTTTGAGTAAAATCAGTGAGTCGCGTGCCGGACTGGGTGCAATTCAAAACCGTTTAGGTTCGACGATTTCCAATCTTGAAAATGTATCGCAAAACTTGGCCGCATCGAATTCTCGAATTCAGGATGCCGATTTTGCCGCGGAAACATCGAAAATGAGTAAAGCGCAAATCTTGCAGCAGGCAGGTACCTCTATGCTGGCGCAGGCTAACGCAAGTACGCAGAACGTATTATCACTACTGCAAGGTTAGTAATGTAAATATGTCGTGGTGAGCTTTTAGTAGCGGCACCAGTACAGGTAAAATGGGTGAAAGTTTCTTTGGTTTTTACTCTCATTTTCTCCGATGAATAGCCCATTTAAAGGTAGCCTTGGCTACCTTTTTCTTTTTCAGCAATCCTGTGCTCCTTTCTTTTATTTCTCAGTTCTCCCGCCAGCATGAAAGACAGAATTTTGACAGATAGATAACCCTCAAATAAAAAAGTATAAAAATAGTTGCAATTAAGGCTGAATCGTTTCAGTATACAGGCTGAAACGATTCAGTTTCTCGGTTGGGTTAGCCATGAATAACAGATGGACTGAGGCTCACGCTGCTGTTAGGCGTCGTGAGTGAAGACAATGAATTAGTTTACAGATGACGCAACTCTCTAATAAGGAAAAGAATATGAAAATAGCAATGGCTTGTGATCACGCCGCTTTTAGTTTAAAAGAAGAGGTGAAAGCTTTTTTAGAAAACGCCGGTCACACAGTGTTAGATTTCGGCGCAAATAGCGACGCCGCCTGTGATCTGTCCGATCATATCTATCCGGCGGCATTGGCTGTTGCCAAAGGTGAGGCCGAACGCGGTATTTTTATTGATGGTGTCGGTTATGGCAGTGCCTTGATAGCGAATAAAATTTCCGGTTTATATGCTGCGGTCTGTCAGGACTCTTTTTGCGCGCAATTAGCGCGCTCTCATTCTAACACCAATGTGCTTTGCCTTGGCGCTAAAATAATCGGCTCCGGCATCGCCCTGGAGATTGTCAATACCTGGATGACCACTGCATTTCTGAGTGGTGAAGAAAAATATACAAAACGGGTTGATAAAGTGATGGCAATAGCAGAGAAGCATTTAACTCCACTGTCAGTTTAAAGCGCCTGTCACTTTAAAACCTGTTACTTTAAAACCATGGTCACTTTAAATGCCAAGAGCCTATAAAAGTAAATTTTTACAGATAATTATTGACAATAAAAGGAGAGAAAATGATCACGCTCGGTGAATATATTATTAAGAAACAGCATGAATTTCCTGAAGCAACAGGGGAATTGTCCTCACTATTAGGGTCCATCCAACTAGCGGCAAAGATAGTTAATAGAGAGATAAATAAAGCCGGACTGGTTGATATTATTGGTGTCACAGGGGTTGAAAATGTACAGGGTGAAATCCAGCAAAAAATGGATCTGTACGCTAATAACGTCTTTAAAGCCTCATTAGAAGCGCGCGGCGAAGTGTGTGGTATCGCCTCTGAAGAGGAAGATGAATTCATTGCCTTCGACCATCAACGGGGCATGAACAGTAAATATGTGGTGCTGATGGACCCGCTTGATGGCTCCTCTAATATCGACGTCAATGTTTCTGTGGGTACTATCTTTTCCATCTATCGCCGTATCAGTGCGCCCGGTCAGCCCGTTACTCTGGAAGATTTCCTGCAGCCTGGTGATAATCAGGTGGCAGCCGGATATATCATATATGGCTCATCAACCATGCTGGTTTATACCACAGGCTATGGTACGCACGGTTTTACCTGCGATCCTTCCCTGGGTGTTTTTTACCTGTCTCATGAAAATCTGCAGATTCCAGAGAATGGCGCTATCTACTCAATCAATGAGGGCCACTATCTTAAATTTCCGCTGGGGGTAAAAAAATATATAAAATACTGTCAGGAGATAGACAGTGCGACCAATCGGCCTTACACCTCGCGCTATATCGGTTCGTTGGTTTCCGATTTCCACCGGAATTTGCTCAAAGGCGGCATTTATATCTATCCTTCGACCGCTTCTGCGCCGAAAGGTAAACTGCGTTTATTGTATGAGTGTAATCCGATCGCTTTCCTGACCGAACAATCAGGCGGCAGAGCCAGTGATGGTTTTAGACGTATTATGGAGATACAGCCAAGCGAGTTACATCAGCGTGTGCCATTCTTCTGCGGTAGCCCGAGAATGACAGATAAAGCGGAAGCTATGATGACCGAGTTTTCTCCGCAGGAGTGATAAATTTCTTTTATTGAGCCTCTGCTTTTTTACACCGCAGCCTTCTGCTATCAGCGCAATAAAGATATTATCCTCTTTATTGCGCTTTTTTATTGCGTCTGTTTTTTGCTAAGGCGTATTCTGTAAGATAAAAAATAGCCCCGGCAAGTGCGCCGTACAAGTGTGCATTGACTAAAACAGGGGCCGCGATTAAATCAAGCGTACTTTGCGGCGCGCCATAAATCTGCTCATAGATTATTTTAACCAGAAAACCGCTGCCGAGCAGATAACCCCAGCGGTCTTTATTGCCTATATCGCTTAACACTCCGTAACTAAATAAGCCATGCAGCACACCAGACAATCCCACATACCAGATCACATTCGGCTCAAAGAAAAACAGCGCTAGTCCGATAAACAGGCTGTTAAAAACAAGTAAAGGCCAAATTCTGCGGCTTTTAAAGGTATCACTGAACAAAAACAGGGTGATAATTAGCCCGGCAATATTGATAAGCAGGTGATTAAAGTTGCTATGGCAAAAAGTGGCCGTGAGTAGTCGCCAAAGTTCAAAGCGCGCGATACCTGTGTGATAATATGCGAGCAGTTGACCCGAGCGTGGTTCAAGCAGATAAACAAGCAGGGCGATTACTGTTATCAATGCCGTTTCGATAATTCGATTGCGCATCCGTTTCCTTTTTCATCAATAGGCGTTAGTTATGGGTAAAAGAGCCACCTGTGCGCGTTGCGTAAAAGCAGCATCGGCATGTATTTGTGCAACTATAGAGTCTATTGATAATCGGCACTTTTTGCATATATTGCAAGATCCCAGCGAAGAAAAAAAAGCGATCGGTACCGCACGAATTTTAGACCTGTCATTAACCCGTGCCAAAATATCAGTTGGCGAGCTGTTTGATGCGCGTTTATTTGATTTGCAGAATAGTTATCTGGTTTTTCCTGAGCCTGCGGCAATTCCTGCCGACAGGCTTTTACAAACTAAGCTGATTGATAATAACAGCCAGTTTATTTTACTCGATGGCAGCTGGAAAAAAGCTTATAAGCTTTTAATGAGCAACCCGTTTTTACAGCGTTTGCCGAAAGTCTCAATTAACGCTAATAAAAAAAGTAACTACCGTATTCGTAAGTCCCCTCGTGATGATGGATTATCCACAGTTGAAGCGGCTTATTACCTGTTGTCGCAACTGGAAAATAACAGTGAAAAATTCACACCCCTGTTAAAAAGCTTTACCGCTATGATTGATTACCAGATAGCTAAAATGGGATTGGATGTTTATCAGCGCCATTACATTAAAGAAAATTCAGATAAAGAAAAGGATTAAGCGTGTCATTAATAATATCAAAGGGTATCGAAATTGCCGACTGGCAGATTGAACTGACCGCCATTCGCGCCCAGGGGGCCGGTGGACAGAATGTCAATAAAGTATCCAGTGCCATTCATTTGCGCTTTGATATCCACTCTTCAACGCTGCCGCCATTTTATAAAGAGCGTTTATTGAAATTATCAGATAGCCGCATCACCACTG
>Ga0075011_10000629_pt1 | contig 18744 bp, 17 predicted proteins | sample TARM_MetaG_T_14_FD_72354 | JGI IMG/M metagenome (GOLD analysis project Ga0075011, IMG submission 72354) | Freshwater microbial communities from Pennsylvania, USA, analyzing microbe dynamics in response to fracking - TARM_MetaG_T_14 | ecosystem: Environmental > Aquatic > Freshwater > River... | reverse complement strand
AGCTCCATTTGCTGGCTGCATGACAAACATGTTGTCACTGTCATAAATGGTGTAGTCTTCTTCGCCACTACGTTGGTGTTTGGTTTCCCACACAAGACCTGTATGGGCATCTAATACACATGCAAAAGGTAAAGCGTTATAACTTAAATCCTGGCGAGCAAGGGGTTTACCTGCTGCATCTAATTTGAGATAGCGAGCGCCGAGTAAGCCGTCATCGTTAGTGTTTTCAGCTTTACCAGTCAGAGGGTCGCAAGCAGAGCTACTGTCTCTTCCTCGAGAGCTGTCATCTCCAGCTAACCCTTCTGTAGTTCGCGAATCAGCTACATGGATATGGCTCGGTGAGTAAGACATTAACGCACTCGGGCTGCCAGTATTGCTTTGCACCCGAATGTAATAGTTCTTGTTAAATTCCAACCCCAAAATGGTGGCTCGCGTGTGGCCTTGTTTATCGATAGCTAAAACATTTCGAGCTTCGATAATCTGATCAAAATGGATTTCATCCCAGCCTAATGTATAGCTAGAAGCACCAAGTTGCTCATCCCATCCTATGGTCACCCAATGTCCCGATTCGTTTTGCCCCTTACCTTCGAGTCTTAGGCCAACCAATTGATTTTCTTGCATTGATTTTTGGCAAGTGACATCAATGGCTGTAACTGGGTAGACGGTAACCCAACTTCCTGGCCGAATTCCGCTAGGGAAGTAATACTGATCGGTTTCCGAATCTTGTAAGCGGTTGGTTATGGTTTGAATGATATGCGAAATATTCACATCTGGGTTTTCTATTAGAACTTTATTGATAGCGTAAATATTGGATATCTTGTTTTGTAGTTCTTCTGCCGAAGGATAAGTATTGCTTCTACTTAGGCTGTATCCACCAAAAGTAATATCCAGTAGCGCCAGTAGATCTTCGTATAACGTTCCACGTTCACCAAGATCTACCGTTGAGGTAAATAACGTCCCATTTGCTTGAAGAGCCATAAATGCAGAGAGAAGCTCAACCTGTTTTCGTGGCATTTGGTTATATCTGTCAGTTATTTCCTGATGTTTAAGAGGGGCAATGTAGTAACTGCCGCCACGTGAAGTTAACGAAGATTTTAAAAGCAGTGCGGCTTTAGCGGTACTGACATAACCCACATTCAGGCGTTCAAACTCTTCATGACTGAGGATTCCATCTTTGTTGCCTTGTTGCTGATCCAACTTAGCAATTTCACAAAATGAACCGAGAACAGACCGAAGTTCAACACCGGTAATTTTATCGCGAAGATGAATCGTCAATGTGTCCTGCATTTCATCAGAAGTATGATCATTTTTTACTAAGCCGGGCTTGCAGTATGAATACAAATTATCAATGTCACGAAGTGCAATGGTAGCCACAAAGCTACTTTCACCACTAAGATCTAATTCTTTGCGCCGCTGGTTTTCGTTATCAATAAGCTCAACAGGTAGATGACGCTCTGGGTGCCTATCTAAAAGCTCTGGTTGATATTTGACTAAGCCGGGATCCGGGTTTGGTCGACTGCCTAGTATAATACTCATCGTGGCCTGTTTAAGTTCTTTGGGGAAACGGCCACTGATTTTTAGGTAACGTTCAGGTGCTAGGGATAAAATAGCGGGTTTTAGTGGATGAGTGTGCCCTGTATTTCTTAAATTCTGTACATGGTTTTGAAATAGATAAGCTTTTTGTGTGTCAGGAGAAAGAACTTTACTAAGCTCCTGATATACGGTAATTGAGTTACGCGCAGGTACAAATTCATTTTGATAATGTTGCCATAATTCTAATGAAGGATTTGAATCGGCAGCTTTTAATATCAGGTTGCCAACTTGTTCAAAGGTTTTGTCTGATATAGGCCATTGCGCTTGCTTGATAGCAATGGTGAATTCCGCAAATCCATTTTCTTCTACCGCTTTTTTGTACTTGTCATAAGCACGGCTCATTTCATCTGCGCTAATCTCGATTTTTGCTTCATTACCTACAGGTATGTCAAACATTCCCATTTTTCTAAGTGAGTCGCTATCGATGGCAATGCTATAGCTTTGTGTAACCGTTTTAGACTCAATTTTTTCGATGAGAGCGGCTCTGTCATACCTGCTAATGACAAGATCAGTGATCTTTGGTTTAAGGAGCATTTGGTAAAAAACGGCTAACTCAAGCACCAGCTGTTGGGAATAAGTGAGTTCATTGTGTATAGCATTGCTCTGATTAACACTGAGGATTAATGGCCCCTGAGTTTTCGAATAATAATGATTGGTATATAACTCATTAAGTTGCGATGTATTGATTTTTATAGCTTTTTTTTCATCTGGAGTGTTGAGTGGACCATTGATGTCAGCCCATTGCTCCGGTGTTAAATTAAGTGAGTACTCACCAAAAACCTTATCATTTTGGATATCAATGTGTGTGACTATTTCCTGCTTCTGACTGTCCGTCAGTTTTAGCTGCGCCATTTTACTTTTGTTAGACAAATACTGGCGAACCGCTTCGATTTTTGAGTCATAAGGTAATTGGCTGTAATTACTTAGCTTATCGCTGAGTAGATGTTTAGCCACAATATTGAACGCCATGTTCACAGCATTAAGCGATAATGTTGCTACCTCTTTTTCATCAAGCATCCCATCATCATTACTGTCTCTTTTTATCAGTTGCTCAATCGGAGCTACTTCGGTTTTGAAATATGAAGTCGAAAGCTCATTGATAGAGTTTGTTGGTTGGCTAGAAGCATTATTCTTTTTATTACCTTCGATGGTAATTGGGATGTTAAGGGGCCATTGAGACAGCTGAAGTTTATATTGGTACCGCCCGTCAGCCATTACCTCTTGCCAAGAGTCGCATACTTGGTTTGCACATACCCTAAATGCATATGTTTCGGTTGCTAGGCTGCCTAAAACAGACCCAGAAATTGTTAATGTCTTTCTTGAGAAGGCTGGTAAGGAAGAAGGCAAAATAGCCCCGTTATTATCACCCGAAGAAGAGTTTGTTAATGAAGGAGGCGGGGTTTGTGTCCCTGAATCTTGAGTATTATTGTCCCCTTTGTCTTGGATCTTACCGTCTATTCCAAGCGTATTATTTCCACCTGTCGGTGGAGAGGTACTTTCTTCATTCTTGGGTTGTTCGCTACAACCTGCCAGCACAAAAATTATCGCACTGCGGGTAATGAGATGTTTAAAGAGCATTATTAGTTCCCTTGCACAATCGCGTAAGTAATACGAGATAACGATGCTAAAAATGCGACTCACCACAAAAATAATCATTCATTATTTCGTACTGTAAAAGATGTAAATATTGTTCATATCAATAAACTCGGATTATTAGTCTTATAAATTGATATATTTTGGAGTTATTATATAAATGAGATTGATTTTTACAATGATATTGATAATAATTCTCAAATGTTTTGAATTAACAGTATGAATGTTAGGGGTACTTGAACGGTGAATGACTTTATCACTCTGATTAAGCGCTATTTTGATGATGAAAGTGGGGCTACAGCTATTGAGTATGGAATTCTGGCCGCAGGTTTGGCTGCTGGTATTTTGGCGATTTTTGGTTCGGATGGGCTTTTTATCACTGCTTTGAAAGATAAATTCCAAACTATTATTGATGGGATGAACATGGGTAGTGGTGGAGAGTGATTCTTATTTTTCATTGCAAATTATAACGGCGGGTGTGTTGGCTGTTATTGCTGTGAATGACGTGTTTAAGCGTGAGATACCTAATGTACTACTGCTGTTATTGATGGTTGTAATTAGTGTAAACACTCCGTTTTCTGTCTCCTCTTTGTTGGTTTTTCTATCCATTTTTGCATTTGGTATTTTCGCGTTTCACCATCGTTGGCTTGGTGCAGGGGATTCCAAGTTACTGGCCATATGTGCTTATGCTTCGTTAGAGCAGTGGTATTGGATGTTGATTACAACCGCTTTGTTGGGGGGAGTCCTAAGTGTCATTTATGTGGTTTTCAATCGAATGGTTAGGCATGGCGTAATAATCGGAACACCATCCCAAACATTGCCTTATGCAGTAGCAATAAGTGGGGCAGCCATGACAACCATCCACTACATGTAGCTCTTATTCATGAAGAAATTAGTTTTTATTTTACTCAGTGGAATCGTTCTGAGTGGGATGCTTGCATTGCTTTGGTTCAATACCGAACCCAAGCAAAAAGTAGAAACAACCATTGATGAGGTTGTGGAAGAAGCAGTGATTCCTAAAGTATTAGTAGCCAAATATCCGATTCAAGCGGGAGCGTTAATTCGTGCTAAAGATCTTCGCTGGGAATCTCTGACTTCAGATAAAGGTGCAGATCTCAACGAGGTTTTTCTAGAAGGTTTCATCCAGGCTGCTGATATCGAAGGAAGCTTGTTAACTCGTACCGTAAAAGCTAATCAACCCCTAATAATGTCGGATCTTATTCGCCCTGATCAGAGCCAGTATATGTCGGCAATGTTATCCCCCGGAATGCGAGCTGTAACGGTTGAAATGACACTGGCAGGAATGAACTACGACATGCTTCGTCCCGGAAATTTCGTCGACGTGATTTTGACCAGCGAAAACACCCATGCTTCAAATCAGGGGTTTGGTGAGGTCAATAAACATGCAACCAGCGTGATATTACAAAATACGCGTTTATTGGCGATAAACGGCACGCTAACTCATCTTTTGGGTGGATCAAAGCAGCAGAAAGGAACTGAAGATCTTGTTGGGATGAGAGAGACACTTCCGGTCACATTTGAAGTGACTCCTGAAGGCGCGCAACGTCTGTTACTGGCAAAACAGCTTGGTAATCTTTCTTTGATACTGCGTGGTCACCTTGAGCAAGATGCTGCTCAGTCTGAAAGTCCGAAGACGTTATGGGATGAGCAACTGTCTGACAACCATCACCCTTCAGGTAAACCTGAACATTCTGTTCGGATTTTTGCTGGCGCAGAAGTTCGCACTCAAGAAAGAAGTACAACGAGATAAGTCATGATGCTTAGACATATTATTCTTTTAATCGCCTTGGTTGTGCCTTTCTCTACATTGGCAAATTCTGCGCAGAACTCACTTGATTTACACATTAATCAAAATCGCATCATATCCGTCAATGAGGATATTCAGGACATTTTTGTATCAGACCCGAGTGTATTGGTTGTCCATGCGCCTTCAAGTAGACATGTCATGTTGTCAGGTAAAGCTCTGGGCGAGACGGATGTTCTGTTGCTGGGTGGAGGCGCGAAAACTTTAGCGCATTACCAAGTCGCAGTTTCTGCAGATCTATCGGATTTGCAGCGCAGTGTTAGGCATTCGTTTCCAGAAGCGGATGTGCACTTTGCTTATAGCAAAGGGACGATCATTGTGATGGGGGAAGTTGCGAACGCTTTGCAAGCGCACGATATTCTTAGCCTTGCTTCAGGCTTTGCCAAAGGTTTACAGAATAAAGAACAGCAAGATTTAACCGCTGCTCCTCAACAGAGCAGTGCCGGTGGCCGTAGTGAAGGGGTAGCTAAACCTGGTGGTGGCATCGGTATGTATCCACTAGTGGTGAATCAGCTTAAAACATCGGGCAGTGCTCAGGTAAATATTTCCGTCAGAATTGTAGAAATGGAACGTTCGACCAGTGAGCAGTTAGGCTTACGCTGGAGCTCAATTGGCAATATGCGATGGGGAACTTGGGACACGTTACAAACGGCACTTGGAGTTACTCCCGGAAATAAATTTCCAACCAACACTTTGCCGACTGATGGGCAACACGGCTTGAATGTCATTATTGATGCGCTGGTGGAAAATAGCTTAGTTAATGTGTTGGCTGAACCTAACCTAACGGCGAAATCTGGTGAGGCCGCCACTTTCATGTCTGGTGGTGAATTCCCTTTCCCTGTTGATAACAGTGACGATGGCGTGAGCATCGAATTTAAACGATTTGGTATTTCTCTCGAACTGACACCGACGGTGCTAAGCAATAATCAAATTAGTCTAACGGTGGCTCCGGAAGTGTCTACTCTCAGCCGGGAGCACAGTGTTTCTATTGCCGGTGTTGAAGTTCCCGGTATTGAAAGCCGCAGAGCGACCACAACGATTGAACTGGCCGACGGGCAAAGCTTCGCTCTGGCAGGGTTAGTACGTACCTATCAGGATCACAAGATTGAGTCTTTACCATTTCTGGGCGAAATCCCGATTCTTGCTCCTTTCTTTAGCAGTAATAGTTTCAAAAATTCAGAGAGTGAGTTGGTCATCATTGCCACTGCTCGGCTGGTTGAACCTACCAGTGACCCGAGTGAGTTAACTACGCCGCTTGATCGTTTCCGTCCAGCTAACCGATTTGAACGACTGTTCCTGAGAGATATGGGGGACACCCATGATGACCGCACCCGTTTATTTGGCAACTACGGCTATAACTATTAACAGCAGGTAAATGATATGAGATTAGTTTTAACTGCGTTGGGCCTTCTTTTACTTATGGGGTGCCAGCATCCGTACGAATCAAAGCCACATACCCGCTTTCAGGATCAGCAAACGCTCGAAACAACAGTGAGTCGGCTAGAGCAAGATTTGCTAGCAGCTGTAGCACCTCTAAACCTGCGTGAAGAAGAAGGCTATCTCACCGTGTTGTTGGATGGCGGCCGTCTGGATTCAAAAACACAGCAACGTTTGAAATCACACCTGACGGAGCTCGTTGTTATGCCCGTAGAAATTAGACATCAACCAAATGGTGCGAGTGTGGTTCATGCCGAGGTAACGGTAGATCTGAAGCCAAATACCTGCCGTTTTAACCAGCAAGCTCTGGTGGTTTCGAACTATGCCTGTCAGCAGTTGAGAAATCGCTACTTGAGTGTTGTGAATAAAAAAGCGTGGCATGAAGGAGAACAATATCAGCAGGGAACCAGTGCATTAACCACCGGGGCGGTGCAGCGTCTGTTTGGTAATCAGTTGAAGTCTGCAGAAAGACAACCAGTGACAGGAGAATAGTGGTGGCAGAAAGTGTATTTAATGTTGTTGCTTTTGTTCTCGATGATCACAGCCAGCAAGTATTTGAACAATTAGATAAAAACCTAACAACCCAGAATATTGAAATACATAAAGGCAGTATTGAAGATGCTCGCCAGTGGTGTGTGAAGCACGGTGCACCTCATGTACTTATCGTGGATGGTGGTGACTGTATTGGATTGGAAGGTTCACTGAGAAACCTTGCAGAGTACTGTCCACCGCAGATGAAATTGATTGTGCTGGGTAAGAAGCAGGAAGTTTCTCTTTATCGCAGTTTAATGTTTGCTGGCGTTAATGATTATCACACGACGCCACTCGATGTTGATGCAATACGGTTGAGCTTGCTGCATTTGCAAGGCTACCAGATTGCCAAACCTTTGCGACAGGGAAGGGTTATTTGTGTTTTAGGCAGTACGGGCGGATGTGGTGCTAGCACCATTGCGGCCAACCTTGGGTATTTTCTTGCCGAAACTCAGAATCAGTTTGTTGCACTGGTTGATTTTGATTTGTTCCACAGTCAGCACCCAATACTGCTAGGTACGGATTATGACCCGCATCTAGAGAATATTATTGAGGATGCGGAGCGTATTGATGAAACCTTGTTGGCACACAGCAGCCATCAACTGACGGATCGTCTACATCTATTCTACGGTCAGGACAGCCAGCTTCCCCATGATGACGCTGACCAACCAGTACAAGTGGTACAAGCGTTAGCGGAGCACTATGCGACGGTTATTGTTGATGTTCCCGACTTGAATCACCCAGCGATGAGGGCGATTTTGGCTCAGGCAGACAACTGCATTTTTGTTACAGACTACAGCCTGAACAGCTTTCGCTATTTAACCAAACTAACAGTCAACGCACCGGTGAAAACTCAGCGCCAAATCTTAGTCGGTAACTTATGCCGAAATGCAAAAGGTCGAGTGCCTAAGCAAGAGATGTCAAAAACACTCGGTTTGGATATAAGTGTTGAACTACCTTTTGATGCAAAAGCGATGGAAAAATCAGAGCGAGAGGGAGTACCTCTATTAACTGTGCGTACAAAATTGAGCAAGAAAATAACTCAGTTGGGTCAGTTGCTAGGGGGCTCTTCTACAGAGCGCAAAGGGTAAGCCAATGTTTAAGCAAGAACTGTTGTCCCAACAGGCTCGTAGCTCTCAACTGCTATCTATGTCTGATGAGGCTAAATCAGCTTTTTATGAGTTAGTCGATCCGTCTGTCGCTGCCACTCTGGGGCGTGTTGAACTGTTGCCAAGAGTGAAAGATGCCCTGAGCATTATTTCAGGCAGAAAAATGCTGCCTTACAACCGTCAAGAGTTGTCAGTTTTGGCCTTACAGCTTGTTGATGAAATGGTAGGCATTGGTCCTATACAGCCTTTACTCGATGATCCTGAAGTTTCCGATATTCTGGTTAACGGGCCTGAAACCATCTATATCGAACGACGCGGCAAGTTGGAGAAAACGGACATTCGTTTTCGCGATTCAAAGCATGTGCTTAATGTAGCTCAGCGTATTGTGAATGCGATTGGACGTAGGGTAGATGAATCTAATCCTATGGTGGATGCCCGTTTAAAAGATGGCAGTCGTGTCAATGTGATTGCGCCTCCTTTAGCGCTGCATGGCACCTGTATTTCTATTCGTAAATTTCCAGCCAATAAGCTGATGCTCTCTCATTTGGTGGACAACGATAGTTTGTCCGCCCAGATGGCAGAGTTTCTGGCTCTTGCAACTTATTGCCGTTGCAACATCTTAATTTCTGGTGGTACTGGCTCAGGAAAAACAACCTTGTTGAATGCACTTAGCCGTCACATCAGTGAAGACGAACGAATTCTAACCATTGAAGATGCCGCAGAACTTTCTCTGGCTCAACCTCATTGGGTTCCGCTTGAAACTCGTAATGCGAGCTCAGAAGGAAATGGTGAAGTGACGGTTCGTGATTTGGTGAAAAACGCTTTGCGTATGCGTCCGGATAGGATTGTTTTAGGTGAAGTTCGTGGTGCAGAAGCATTTGATATGTTGCAGGCCATGAACACTGGTCATGACGGTTCTTTATGTACTTTGCATGCGAACAATCCGCAGGATGCGATTGTACGACTGACCAATATGCTCCAGATGGGCGGGGAGCGTTTATCGGATCACATTATTCGTAGCCAAATTGTCAGTGCAATCGACTTAGTCGTTCAGTTAGAGCGAATGCGTGATGGTCATCGCCGTATAACAGCGATAAGTGAAGTGACTGGAATTAAAGGTGAGGACATTGTACTCAACCCTGTTTTTCGCTTCGAGCTGATACGTGCTGAGCAGCAGAATATTCATGGTCGATTTAACTCTTATTCAGTGTCACCAACTCTTATAGAAAAAGCGGCGCATTTCGCCAAAGAAGACGCTCTTCTTCAATGTATGGAGCGTTGTGAATGATCTGGTTGATTTATATGGCGGCAGGTTGGTTACTGATAGGTACCGTTGTCTGGCGCTACATTGAACATCAGGAAGTTTGGCGTAATCAGTTAAAACGTTATGCCTTGCTTGAGCTGGAGTGTGGTTCAAATGAAACCCAACTCCCTTGGTATGGTTGGCTGTGGTATCAAAACCTGCAAACGTTCGTTAGCCCGAAGAAACTTAAGCAAAGCAAACTGCTTTTATCTGTTTCCATTTTCGTTGCGCCGTCAGTGCTTTGTTTTAACGGTATGGACTGGTATGCAGCGATACCCTTGTCATTCATTACTGCCATCGTAGTGGTGTGGTTTAGCTATCAACAGTTACAGCAAAGAGCAAAAGACAAGTTTCGCGATGAATTACCCGATGTGATCGATGGATTGATTCGGGCTCTGCGCGTCGGTGCGCCAATGGCAGATGTTTTACTTGAAATCGCTCAGCAGCATCAGGATGTGACGGCTCGTTTGTTTACTAAGATACACGATGAACTGAGAGTCGGTCAGAGTCTTGATGAAGTGATGAAGGCAGCAGCGCAGCGTATGCCAATTGCTGAATTTCGTTTCCTGACCATAGTGCTGAGTCTGCAGCAGGAAACAGGGGGGCGTTTAACTGGGGTTCTAGAAAGACTTGGGCACACCCTGAGAGCAAGAGCCGAATTAAATGCCAGTATTCAAAGTATTACTTCTGAATCAAGAAACTCAGCAAAGGTACTGGCGGCTTTGCCCGTGCTTGTCTGTTTAGTTCTATTTTCCACAGGCCGAGAGCATTTTGACTTTTTGATGACGTCATCTGGAGGTAAGGTAGTGATGGCTTATGTTGTGGGCAGCATTCTTGGTGGACTGCTGTTGATTCGACGTATGACTCAGCTTAAGGGGTGATGGATGATTCTTAGCCCCGTACTGCTCTGTTTATTGACTGTTGGCGCTGTGTGTATGGCGGTATTGATGTGGTTACTGCTGTTCCGTCAGTCTGAAGTCGCTTGGCAATTGCAGTGTCAGCGGTATTCACATTTAAGCCAAAATAGCGTCGTTAAGTCTGATAGTTCGTCATTTTTTACATCTCTTGGCTCCCTATATCCCGTATCAGAAAAGGAAACGGAACGTCTGAAACAGATGCTGGAACATGCGGGTATATCTGGTTCATCGGTTTTGCTCACGGTATTAGGCACCAAGCTATTCCTTGGTTTAATCAGTGCTGTTTTAGGTCTTATTTGGCAAGCCGTTGAGGGTGAGTTAATGGGGGCATATACAGTTATGGTGGTTCTCATTGGTTATGTGCTCGGCTCCAACTTACCTGAGTATTGGTTGCGGCGTCAGGCTACACAAGCTCAGCAAAAACAGCAGCAAGCTGTGCCTGATGCGATAGACCTTATGGTGATTAGTGTTGAAGCAGGTCTATCACTTGAGCGAGCTCTGGAAAAGGTGGGGTTGTACCTTCTTGATGTCGAACCCATGCTCGCTCGGCAGATGCTTCGTACTTACGCTGAAATTCAGGTTAGAGGCGAACCAGCACAGTGCTTAAAAAAAATAGCATGGCGAACGGGTTTAAGAGAGCTTGAGCGTTTGGCGAATACTCTGGCGATGGCAGAACGATACGGTTCACCTTTGGCGGAGACAATGCGCACGATAAGCAATGATGCTCGGCAATCAAGAAAAATGTCATTGCAGGAACAGGCTGGCAAGTTGCCGGGGCGTATTACTCTGATTCAAATGGCACTCATTATGTTGCCTTTGATGGTCTTGATTGTCGCACCAACCATGAACTTATTACTGGAGAGTTTGAAATGATGAATGGTCATGTTTTACGTATGTGGGCATTGATTTTTGTAAGCTCGCTGCTTGTCGGATGTGCGACACCAGGCAAAGTCAAAAAGCAGACAGAATCGAATAACCGGGTATTAGCCGAAGCAGCCTTTAATTATGCTCAGTATGACAAAGCAGAGGCCCAATATTTAGCATTGCTTGAGCTATCACCTGAGAATTTGCACTATCAAATGATGCTGGGTCGAAGCCAGTATCATCAAGATAAGAAGCAAACGGCTATCGCCAAACTGCGTTATGTGTGTGCCAGTGATGATGCTATCGCGGCTGAGTCTTGTGTGTATTTGGGGCGTTTTTTACTTACTGAGGGCAGAGAGTCAGAGGCGGTGGCTGCGTACCAGCTTGGAGTATCAAAAGCCAAAGACACTCATGTTAAGGCTCAGTTACACAATGGTCTTGGTGTCGCGTTATTGGCTAATCATCCAAAGCAAGCGCGTTCAGAGTTAGAGCACGCAATCTTATTGTCGCCTGATGAACCCTATTTCCGCTCTAATCTGGCCGTTAGCTATCTTCATAACAACCAAGTGAAAAAAGCTCGTGAAGTGTTTTCACCGCTATTGGCTTATCAACAACTTCCTCTTCAGGTGGAACTGAATTTTGCGTTGTTGCTATTGGCCGAAGGAAATGAGAACGAAGCCAGAGCTTTGCTTTCTCGTCATCTTCCAGCGAGCGAAGTAGAAAGAGATATCGAGATTTTGATTTCTCGTCTTGCTGTTATCCGAGATGAGAAATGAGAGCGTATTGTCAGTCGCAACGTGGAGTGATCAGTATTGAAACCGCACTGTTATTGCCTGCTGTGCTGGCAGTGTTACTCGCGTTTTTCGATATAACACGTATTCATTTGCAATACAGTCTGCTTGAGCATGCGATGCGCCATTCTTTGCGTGTTCTGATTGCTGAAGATTGGCGTAAACAGCCACTCAATATTGGCATAGTACAAAACATGATTGTGCGTAATAGCTATGGCTTTATTGACAGGGTTGACGTTGATATCACGCGTTACAACTCTTTGTCTGAGCTGCTTAACGTTGATGAAGAAGAGGAAGAGTCGAGTCGAGTTTTTCGTCCTGCTGATCCAGTATTTCGAGTCTCCGCAACCTTGACGACTCAGCTCGAGTTCAGCCCTTTAGCCGCCTTGTACTCAGAGCCGCTGGTGTTTCGTAGCACAGTTATTGCCTCCCAAGACTTACTGTTTGACTAGCTATGAAACGATACCTTTATTTGAACTCCAAGGCTCGACGCATACGCGGCAGTGTGAGCCTCGAAGTAACACTTATATTACCGATGTTGCTGACGATTATTGTCGCTGCCTCGGAGGTTCTCACTATTTTTCGAGTTGAACAGCGGTTGGTTAACCTTAACTACAACATTCTCGAGATGGTCGGTAACCGAAGTACGTTAACTTTAGACAACAACGTGGCTCAACTGCCTTATTTTAAAACGTTTGCCGAGACAGAGCTTTCTTACATTGCTCAAGGAACGGCGCACCTATCCATTGCTATGCACAATGCTGCGACCAATGAAACGACGCCTATCACAGTGAGTCCTCAGTGTCCTCTGACTCATGGCTGGCCTGATTTTGAGTTGGGTAACTTAGTTGAAGTAGCTATCTGTTTTACACCAGATGAAAAGGTGAGTAACAACGCTGTTTGGAAACTTTGGCCAACTGGGCGTTTCCACTCGCACATGATTAGGGAGATCAACTGATGTTGAGAGCTTCGCTCGTATCTTTTGGCTTCAATAAGCAAAGCGGTGTTATTTCGGCATCTGCAGCGATTTTTCTTACGGGTATGTTGACCTTTTTCAGCTTCGTCCTGTTGGTCGTTGTGAACAGCACAGCTAGTAGCCGACTTTCCATGTTAGCTGATGCAATTCTGTATTCTTCATCGGACAGTGTCAGTGCTATTCAGGATGCCAATCAGTTGTTGGATGCCAACGTTGGCGAAGAAAATAGTGGACTGTCTTCGCCAGATAGTCAGCTTAAAGTCGAGGATGAAAATACCCAAGTCACCGTTTCTGGGAAATTAAAAGCTGGCCAGTTCGCGCTTAATGAAGAACTGGTATCGGGGGATTTACAACTGAGCCATCAGGCTGGCGCTCGTTTGCATCAAACCACGTTAGAAATCGTCATCATGCTTGATGTATCAGGCTCAATGGAAGGTGCACCTATGTCTTTAGCCATCAAAGGGCTAAAGGATTTTGCAGACATTTTATATGAAGAAGAAAGGCGTAATTTAAGTAAAACCATCAGCATCGTTCCAGCTACAGGTTTAATCAATATTGGTTGGCAACCACATTTTATGAAGACAAGTGCGATAGCCATACCGAGAGGGCTACGACCACTAGCAAAAGAGCAGGGATGGAAAAACTTACTCAGTCTAGGGGTGCCTGGACGTCGGCGACAAGCGATGTGTATGGCGTTGCCGGAAAAACAGGATGGCATGACTAAGGCAGGACTTATTCATTCAGATTGGATCCGCAGTCTTGAAAAAGGTCCTAAAGAGCAAAATCTGCGCTTCTATTTAGAAACGGAAAAAAAGCCACCTAGTGCTGAATATAAAAACGGCATGCCATTGCATGCGCATTATCCAAGTATTAATTACCCATCCTATAACCCTGATTGGAAACACGCTCTTGCTCTGTTTGATTCGATTGATTGTGGTGTAAGCCGTATCCAGCCATGGAAATCTAACCATCGGGAATTTGTTGAGAGCCTCGATAGCCTGTATCCAGAAATGAATACCAATAATGCTGAAGGCGTAATGTGGGCCTGGCGTTTGTTGTCGCCCAACTGGCGCGGGCAATGGGATAAGAGCAAGAAAGAGCTACCACGAGATTATGGCTTGGAAACGAATAAAAAAGTCATGGTGTTATTTACGGACGGTGACCACTTAATTGATCGTGAAGTCAGAGACAGAAAACAAGCAATGCTGTGCCGAGAGATGAAACGCAAAGGCATAGAGATTATCTCTGTTGATTTTAACAACCGCTCTCCTGCCGTGGAATCGTGTGCCAGCCATGGTCAGTATTATCAGGCTAACAACCGAACCATTAGAACAGTATTACAACAAGTTGCCACCACTCTGAACAAGATTCAACTGGTGGAATAACCTATATCTAGAAAGGAAAAATATGTCTTATCGCGAAGAACAATTAGAGCGTCTACCAGCTCGTATACAGGCGTTTATAGAACAGTTCTCGACCGCACAACTGAGTACTGTTGATGATAAAGGGATACCTTTAGCCAGCTACGGACCGTTTGTTCGACAAGGAAATGACTTCATCATGCTGCTTAGCACAGTGTCAAAACATGCACGTAACCTACAGTGTCATCCTAAAGCCTCGCTAATGCTGGTGGAGCCAGAAGATAAAGCCCGCCATCTCTTTGCGCGCGAGCGTTTAGTGATCGATTGTGATGTTGTTCATATCGATAAGGCTCATCAGGAAGCCGCTTCTCTCAAACTTCAGATGAAAGCTACCTTTGGGGATATTGTGGAGAAGCTTTGTGGAATGAAAGATTTCAGTTTCTACCGCTTTGTTCCTAAGTCTGGCAACTATGTGAAAGGTTTTGGGCAAGCGTTCCGACTCGATCGTCATATGCAGCAAGCTATTCATTTAACGGAAGGGCATACGGAAGAAACGCTAGCTTGAGTTCAATGAGAAGCTGTGAAGGAAACTTCCTCCTTTCGTACTACCAATAAATAGAGCGATAGACATAGAGTCACCATCCAAAGGCGGCGCTTCTATTTGCGATAGCAACCTCAAAAGATAATTAACATGATAAGAAGATATACCTATTTAAGTATTGGTCTCATTGCGACTGTGTTTGGTATGGTCGGTGTTTTTCTTCCTTTATTACCAACAGTGCCTTTTGTTTTACTGGCACTTTACTGTTTTAGCGTTAGTTCGCCTCGCTTTCAGCGTTGGTTACTGGCCAATCGACTATTAGGACCAACGCTACGTAACATCAAAGAGAACCTTGGATTAACTATTCAAGAGAAGATCAGAGTCTTGGTTCTGGTATGGGTTTCAATTTTGGCTACGGCATTTGGTTTATTAAGTGATAGACCATCGGCACAAGTAACGTTGATCGCAATTGCTTTGATCGAGACCTATGTGATTGTGAAGTACAAAACACGGTTTGAAGCGAGTGAGGGGCAATCATGATAGGTGCTGTTCCTCAATCTGCGAAACCATGGTTAATTAAAACAGTTGGTAGTGGTATTACCGTTATTCTTGCGTTGGTTGCTCAGTATTGGTTAGTCAGCCAGGTGTTTGCTAATGAGTTTTTGCAAACAGCCCATTGGATTGCTTTGGCGATAAGTGTTTTATTGGCCAGTCGATTTTTCCTCATTATTTGGCATCGTTCTCTAGGCGCCGGAACTTCAGCCGAGGTCAAACAAAGCATACGTACTCGTCTACTAGATAAATTGTCGCGGCTGCAACCTTCACAGCTCACTCCGGAGTTACGTGGAAAGCTCAACTACTTATTAGGCGAAGGTATCGAGGTGCTTGATTTATATTGGGGATTGTTTGTTCCCCAGTTTTTCATTGGCCTGCTTGGTCCTCTGCTTGTTTGTGTATTTATTGCGTTAATTGATCCATTTTCTGGTTCCGTTCTCCTGTTCATGATTCCTGTCATCCCCGCTATTTTAATGTTGGTTTTCAAGAGGTTTGCCAGTGTTAGCGCAACATACAAACACAATCTTGCGTTGTTAACAGAGCTCTTTACTCAAAGCTTGCATGGCTTACCTGTGCTGAAGTTGTATCAGCATTCTCAGGCATGGGGAGGAACAATTGAACAACACGGTGCGAAGCTACGACGCTCGACTATGTCTCTATTGAAAACGAACCAACTGGTTATTCTTCTTGTTGATTTGCTTTTTTCTCTCGGCACGATTATCGCCGCGTCTTTATTGGCAATTACTCGTTATCACGCCGGAATTATAGAAGCGAGTACTGCGGCATTTATTATTCTTGCTAGCGTGGAGTTGATTCGTCCTCTGTCGTTGATGGGCGCTTTTTTCTTCGCAGGGGCTCTGGGGCGTGAAGTTCAATCTGATGTTCTCAGCGTTTTATCGATGCCAGAAAATAATGAAGACTATCCGGTGCCTAGTGGTGAAAACGTGGTGCTTGATATCCAATCGCTTAGCTTTGGTTATTCTTCAACATCTCAATTGTTTAGTGAGTTTAATTTAACCGTTCAGAAAGGCGAATTGGTTGTTGTTTGCGGCCAGAGTGGCTGCGGTAAATCAACGTTATTCAAGTTGATTCGAGGACAACTAGAACCAGATAGTGGTGTTATTGCCAAACAATCAGTGGGTTACCTACAACAAGTTCCCTATATTTTTGATGGTACAGTCGAAGAGAACTGCCGCTTTGCCGCAGTAGACACGTCACAACATGATATTCAGGACGCATTGAAGCGCTCGGGGCTTGAAGAGTGGGGGGTGTGTTCCGATGGTTTGCGCTACCCACTAGGGGAAGGCGGGAAGTATATATCAGGTGGTCAAGCTGCAAGAGTTGGTTTGAGCCGTGCGCTGTTGTCTTCTCAACCTTTATTGTTGATTGATGAGCCGACGCGTCAACTGGATGAATTGGCAGAGTTAAAAGTCATTGATGCTTTGCATCAGATGAAAAGGAACTCGGGGCTTCTCGTTATTAGTCATTCTCCAAAGCTAATTGAGAGCGCAGACCGTTTAATCGATTTAGGTGCTTGTAGTTCTAACGCTAAATGTCGTGAGGTGGCTTTGTGATTATTAGGTTATTAAATTTTGCCAGACCGCATTGGCTTCCTTTAAGCGTATCTTTGGCGTGTCGAGTACTAAACCAATTGGGCACAATTGCGATTCTCGTCGTGGCAGGACACTACGCACAGCAATTGTTTGATGGAGAACAAACTTTCCTTTGGCAACAACTCATATGGCCTTTGTTAGTCATTGGCGTAGGGAAAGCTTTCTGTCGATATATAGAGCAATTATCGGGACACAATGCTGCATTTCGTATTCAAGAAGATTTACGAAATCAAGTCTATTGGCAATTAGAATCTCAAGCTCCTGACAATATTCATCTTCTTTCTACAGGAGATCTGACCGCTAGAGTTGTTTCGGACATTGAGCGTATAGAAGTCTTTTATGCCCACACCATTATTCCTGTGTTATCGGCGCTGATTGTTTCAGCCTTCGTTACCTACTATGGCTACCTTCTGTCAGGATCAGTGGCATTGATTTTATGCGGTTTACTACTAGTTGTAGGCTTGTTCATTCCTAGTTGGCACCTGATGCGGAGTTACACTTTAGGAAGCACTCTTCGCCGTGAGTTTGGTCAGCTTAACTCTCGATTGACGGACATCGTTGCTGGGGTAAGTGAAATCCAAAACTGGCACGCAATGAAATTCTTTCAACAACAAGTGTCTGATCAGGGGAAGCAGCTACAGCAATACCATAATCAATTGGCAAAACGTAACGGCCTCAAAGATGCGTTAACTGATTTGGTCATCGGTTTAGGTTTCTTGGGGTTTGTATTGCAAGTTTGGTGGCTAGAAGGAGAGGTATCTCTGCCTCTTTTATGTCTGTATGCCGGAGCGTTTGGGCCTGTTCTTGCCTTGACCCGGACATTCGAAGATTTGCCACAAACTTTCCCCGCATGCGTGCGTGTTTTGTCGATGCTTACAAAGAGCTTTGATTCTGCTAAACCTGAGTGTAATAAAGTTAAGAAAGCAGAACCGAGCAACACTCTACTAAAAGTTGACCAACTTAGGCATCAATATTTAGAACGTTCCGATGGGTTATTCAGGGATATATCTTTGGAATTGAACGCGAATCAATATGTCATTATTCAGGGAGAAAGTGGCAGTGGTAAAACCACGCTGTTGCGCTACTTAGCTGCAATTTATACCTCCGACCAAGGTTCTCTGTCTTTCAATGGAGAGTTAATTGATCACTCGAATCGATTAGCTATGTGGCAGAACTGCTGTTACATACCTCAGCAGACAATCATCTTTCCAGCGAGTTTGCGCTACAACCTGTGTTTGGGCCAAGAGTACAGTGATGAGATGTTGGTAAAAGCGCTCCAGCTCGTTTGCCTCGAACCCTTGTACCTCGCATTGGAGCAGGGACTGGATACTGAGCTTGGTTTAAATGGTTCGAGAGTCAGTGGTGGAGAAGCTCAGCGCATCGCACTAGCAAGAGCGTGGTTGAGGGATGCTTCTGTTTACTTATTGGACGAGGCATTTAGCGCTCTGGATAAACAGACTGAGAAAGAGATACGGCACAGGCTTGAAAGCCACTGGAAAAATAAGTTGGTGGTGGAAATTGCTCATCAGGCTGAAGAGGTGAGCCAACGTTGTCAATATTGGCAATTGCAGGATGGAAAACTGATTTGTTAAATAATAAAAAGGGCTTGGTTAATCCAAGCCCTTTTTACATAGAAAGCGTTTGATATAGAAAGAAATTACAAACCTTCAATCATGTGCTCGATTGCTGCAACGATTTCATCGTCAGAACAGTCCATACATGTACCTTTAGGTGG
>Ga0075011_10000628_pt1 | contig 18768 bp, 16 predicted proteins | sample TARM_MetaG_T_14_FD_72354 | JGI IMG/M metagenome (GOLD analysis project Ga0075011, IMG submission 72354) | Freshwater microbial communities from Pennsylvania, USA, analyzing microbe dynamics in response to fracking - TARM_MetaG_T_14 | ecosystem: Environmental > Aquatic > Freshwater > River... | reverse complement strand
GCAACACGGCGAACACGAAAGCGAGCACCACGGCAGCGACGGCCGAAGGCGCAAAGCCACCGTTGGCCTGGAAGGCGGCGACCTGATCGGCAGAGGGCGTCATGGCGACGGCTCCTCGTCGTCGGCGCGGTCGCGGCGGACGTAATCGCCGGCCAGCGGGACGGGATCGCGCGGCTGGGCGCGCTCGGGTACGAGGTAGTCCTGCAGGCCGGCGCGAACGCGCATCAGGTCGGCACGCAATCGGGCGTAGTCGAAGTGGTAGCGGGCGCGTTCCTGCGGAGCGGTACCGGCGGCGTGCTCGGCGAGGCGGTCGATCAGGTCGAGCTGGCGGGCGAGCACGGCGAGCTGCTCACGCTCCATGGCGACGCCGTCGGCGGCGACGGCAGGCTGCAGCGCCGAGAACGACACAGCCAACACCATGGCAAGCGCAGGCCATGCTGATCTGCGGTGGTTGGTCTGTCCCATCGTGCCATTCCCCGTTAAAGCGGATTGCCAGATGCTGTGGCGCGCTCTCGCTTTGCGCCTCAGGGAATGGGAACTACGGCATGACCGGATTTGTTGGTCGCGCTGGCCGACATTCGCGCAATGCCTAGTGGATTTCTTTCTGGCTAGCGCCTACCACCCTTTGGTAGAATTGGGCAAACTTGGCAATCCAAAGTCACGAAAGACCAAACCAGATGGTTTTCAGATGAATGAAGTCGAAAGCGAGATCCTCACACTGGATGAAGTCGCGGCCTACCTCAAAGCCGGCAAACGGACGGTCTATCGCCTTGCCCAGAAAGGAGAGATTCCGGCGTTCAAGCTCGGAGGCACCTGGCGTTTTCGTCGCAGCGAGTTGGATCGCTGGATTGCCGCGCAGATAGCCGAGAAAACGCAGGACAAGACATGAGCGCCCCGCAAAACGACAGCAACCTGGCGACCTCGCCCAGAGGGGGGGCTACACGCCCATGAACGCCGTAGAAATCGAACAAGCCATCACAGACCTTGCGGAGCAGCCCTTTGACCCCGCAGAGTTCCCCTACGCCTTCCTTGAAGCCTTTGGCAACAAGGCGACGACCATCAAGCGCCTGCGCGCGGGGGCGTCGAACAAGTCCGACCTCGGTGGTGTTCTCCAAACCAGCAACATCCACATCCTGACCTGCGACGCTGGGCGGGTGACGCAGACGCTGGCCGCTCTCAAGGCCAGCCTGGCGACGGCCAAGGCCAAGGCGAAGTTCATCCTCGCCACGGACGGCGCGGACTTCGAGGCCGAAGACCTGACCAGCGGCGAGACCGTCGCCTGTGCCTTCAAAGACTTTCCCGACCACTTCGGCTTCTTCCTGCCGCTGGCAGGCATCAGCACCGTCCGCCAGATCAGCGAAAACGCCTTCGACATCCGGGCCACCAGCCGCCTGAACCGCCTGTACGTCGAACTGCTGAAAGACAACCCCGAATGGGGTGCGGCGGAGCGTCGCCACGACATGAACAACCTCATGGCGCGGCTGATCTTCTGCTTCTTTGCTGAGGACACCGACATCTTTGTCGGCAAGGGCCGCTTCACTGAAACCGTCGCGCAGATGAGCGCCAAGGACTCGTCCAACACGCACGAGGTCATCGCCACGCTGTTCCGCACCATGAACACCAAGCGCGAGGATCGGGCCGCCGCCAAGATTCCCCGATGGGCCGAAGACTTCCCCTACGTCAACGGTCAGTTGTTCTCTGGTGGCGACGAAGTGCCCCGATTCAGCAAGATCGCCCGGTCCTACCTGTTGCACGTCGGCGGGTTGGATTGGACCAAGATCAACCCTGACATCTTCGGTTCGATGATCCAGGCCGTCGCCGAGGACGAGGAGCGTGGCGAGCTGGGGATGCACTACACCAGTGTCCCCAACATCCTAAAGGTGCTGAATCCGCTGTTCCTCGACGACCTGCGGGAGAAGTTGGAGGAAGCGGACGACAACGTCCGCATGTTGCTCAACCTGCGCAAGCGCATCGCCAAGATCAGGGTCTTCGACCCGGCCTGCGGTTCGGGCAACTTTCTGGTCATCGCCTATAAGGAATTACGCGCCATAGAGGCCGAGATCAACCGGCGGCGCGGCGAACCGGATCGCGCATCAGAAATCCCGGTCACCAACTTTCGCGGGATCGAGCTACGCGACTTTCCGGCCGAAATCGCCCGTCTCGCACTGGTCATCGCCGAGTACCAGTGCGATGTGCTGTACCGGGGACAGAAGCTGGCGCTGGCTGAGTTTCTGCCTCTGCGCAACGAGAATTGGATCACGTGTCACAACGCACTGCGAATCGACTGGTTGAGCGTGTGCCCTGCGACCGGTACTGGCGTGAAGCTGCAGGCGGACGACCTCTTTGAAACTCCACTCGATCAAGCCGAGATCGACTTTCAGAACGAAGGCGGCGAGACGTACATCTGCGGAAATCCGCCGTACAAGGGCAGCAAATGGCAGAGCGACGAACAAAAGGCCGATTTGGCGAACGCTTGGGTCAAGCACCCCAAGCTGGCGAAGACGACCGACTTCGTGACAGGATGGTTTGCGCGCTTCTTCGACTACGCTGACAGCGTTCCAAATGCAGTTGCCGCCTTCGTGGCAACCAACAGCATATGCCAGGGCCAGCAGGCCATTGACGTTTGGCCGGTAGCCTTCCAGCGTGGCTACGAAATCCGCTTTGCACACACCTCGTTCAAGTGGGCGAACCTTGCCAGTCACAACGCTGGCGTGACGGTGGTGATCGTCGGTCTGGGTGAAAAATCGACGCTACCCAAAAGGCTCTACCAGGAGGAGTTAGTCAAGCAATGCTCTGCTATCGGTCCGTACCTTGTGCCGGATAGCCTCGCATATGTTCAGAAGGCAAATGATCCGATTGGCGAGCAGTCCACGATGCTGTTCGGCAACATGCCACGCGATGGCGGACACCTTTTTCTTGATGCCGAATTGGCAGAGAAGGTCATTGCCGAGGACGTTGATGCGCGCCCCTTCGTCAAGCGATTTGTCGGTTCGACCGAGCTAATAAACGGCAAGCTACGGTACTGCTTGTGGATTGCGGACAAGGACGTGGAGTATGCCAAGAGAAGCGTCTTCATTGCTGAGCGCTTGCGGTTGGTGGCGGAGAATCGCAAGCAGTCAGATGCCGAATCTACACGTCAGTTCGCCAAGCAGCCACACCGTTTCGTCCAAATCGCGGGCGTGGCGCGACGGAATCAAATACTTGTTCCTGGTGTTAGCTCGGAGAACCGACCCTACTTGCCCTGCGACTACTTGACGGCTGACGTCATAGCGTCAAACAAGTGTTTTGCACTATATGACGCCCCGCTGTGGAATATGGCGCTAATTGTGTCGAAGTTGCATTGGGTTTGGATTGGGACCGTGTGCGTTCGCATGCGAACCGACTTTTCCTACTCCAACACTGTCGGCTGGAACACCTTTCCCGTTCCGGCACTGACGGATAAGAACAAGGCCGACCTCACGCGCTGCGCTGAGGACATTTTGCTGGCGCGGGAGCATCACTTCCCCGCGACCATCGCGGACCTGTACGACCCCGAGAACATGCCCGCGGACCTGCGCGCCGCCCATGATCGCAACGACGAAGTGCTGGAGCGCATCTACATCGGTCGGCGCTTCAAGAACGACACCGAGCGGCTGGAAAAGCTGTTTGACCTCTATACCAAGATGACCGCTTCGGCTGCACCGGCCAAGGGCAAGAAGCGCAAAGCGGGAGCCAACGCATGAGCGACAAGATTAAGTCCGTACCGTCCGTTTCCGTCACCTACGCCCGCAACGGTGCGTCGACCAAGGCCAATGCGCTTGGGATGCGGCCCATGCAGGAGCGGGCCTACGAGAAGCGGGGTGAGCAATACCTGCTCATCAAGTCGCCACCCGCGTCGGGCAAGAGCCGTGCGCTGATGTTCGTGGCACTCGACAAGCTCAAGAACCAAGGCTTGAAGCAGGCCATCATCGTTGTGCCGGAAAAGTCCATCGGTGCCAGCTTCAACGACGAGCCGCTGTCGAAGTACGGCTTCTGGTCCGACTGGCACGTCGAACCCAAGTGGAACCTGTGTAACGCGCCGGGCAACGACAACGGCGGCAAGGTCAAGTCGCTGGGCGCATTCCTTGAAGGCGACGACAAGGTGTTGGTCTGCACCCACGCGACCTTCCGCTTCGCGGTCGATGCTTACGGCGTGGAAGCGTTCGATGACCGACTGATCGCGGTCGATGAGTTCCACCACGTTTCGGCGAACCCGGACAACAAGCTCGGCTTGCACCTGGGGCAGTTCTTCGCACGGGGCAAGACTCACATCGTTGCCATGACCGGCTCCTACTTCCGTGGCGACGCCGAGGCCGTGCTCGCGCCGCAGGATGAGTCGAAGTTCGATACCGTCACCTACACCTACTACGAGCAGCTCAACGGCTACGAGTACCTCAAGCAACTCGACATCGGCTACTTTTTCTACAGCGGGCCTTACGTCGATGACATCCTCAACGTCCTCGACCCGGCCGAGAAGACCATCATTCACATCCCGAACGTCAATTCGCGCGAGAGCACGAAGGACAAGATGCGGGAAGTGGAGCACATCATCGAGACGCTGGGTGAATGGCAAGGCATCGACCTTGCGACCGGCTTCCAGCGTGTCAAGCGTCCCGATGGCCGGGTGCTGCGGATCGCTGATCTCGTCGATGACGACGCCGCCAAGCGCGACCGCGTGTCCGCCGCGCTCAAAGACCCGGCACAGAAGAACAACCGGGACCATGTGGACATCATCATTGCGCTGGGCATGGCGAAGGAAGGCTTCGATTGGATTTGGTGCGAACATGCGCTGACCGTGGGCTACCGCGCCAGCCTGACCGAGATCGTGCAGATCATCGGTCGAGCTACCCGCGACGCGCCCGGCAAGACCCGCGCAAGGTTCACCAACCTGATCGCCGAGCCGGATGCGGCCGAGGAAGCTGTCACCGAGGCCGTCAACGATACGTTGAAGGCCATCGCGGCCAGCCTGCTGATGGAGCAGGTTCTTGCTCCGCGCTTCGAGTTCAAGCCCAAGAACCCCGACAGTGGCCCGACGCCGGGTTTTAACTACGGCGAGGCTGGCTATGACTCTGACCGCTGCAATGTCGGTGTCAATGAGCAGACAGGGGCGTACCAAATCGAGATCAAGGGCATCGCCGAGCCCAAGAGCAAGGAGGCGGCGCGAATTTGTCAGGAAGACCTGAACGAAGTCATCGCGGCCTTCGTGCAGGACAAGCCCACCATCGAGCGCGGCCTGTTCGATGAGGAGCTGGTGCCCGAGGAGCTGACGCAGGTTCGCATGGGCAAGATCATCAAGGACAAGTATCCCGAGCTCGACGCCGAAGATCAGGAGGCCGTGCGCCAGCACGCCATCGCCGCCCTCAACCTCACGCAGCAGGCCAAGCGGCTCATCACCGAAGGCGAGAGCGATGGGTCGCCCAACACCGCCCTGATCGACGGCGTGCGCCGCTTCGCGATGGACGTGCGCGAGTTGGACATCGACCTGATCGACCGCATCAACCCCTTCGGGGAAGCCTACGCCATCCTTGCCAAGACCATGAGCGAGGACAGCTTGAAGCAGGTCGCGGCGGCCATCTCGGCAAAACGCACAAGCCTGACGCCGGACGAGGCGAAGGAGATGGCCGTTCGCGCCGTCCAGTTCAAGAAGGAGCGCGGCCGTATTCCGGCGCTCGATTCTCAGGATGCCTGGGAGCGACGCATGGCCGAAGGCGCCGTCGCCTTCATGCGCTTCAAGGCGGAGGGACGCTATGAGTAACTCTGATCTTGACGAACTCGCTGCGGAGCTTGCCGAGTTCGCTCCGGCTGAGAAGAAAAATGGCCGCCCAGCCAGCGAGGAGCGTGTCATTGCTGGCTTCGAGGAAATCCAACGCTTCACAGAGCAGCACGGGCGTGCGCCGCAGCATGGCGAAAACCGCGACATATTCGAGCGCCTATATGCCGTGCGGCTCGACCGTCTACGCGCGCTCCCGGATTGCCGCGCCTTGCTTGAGCCGCTAGACCATCAGGGCTTGCTTGCTGGGGCACCGACCGTTGCCGCTTCGGCGGACGAAACTGTCGACATCGACGACCTGGCTGCCGAACTGGCGGATGTTGCCGGCGCGGACGACATCACGGTCTTGCGCCATGTCCGTACCAGCGCCGAAAAGCGCGCCGCCGAGGAGATCGCGGATCGCAAGCCCTGCGAGGACTTCGAGACCTTCCGGCCCTCGTTCGAGCGCGTGCAAACGGAAGTCAAAACCGGTATGCGCCAGTCCCAGCCCATCGAAGCGGGCCGCCGTGCGATTGAAGTCGGGGACTTTTTCGTTCTCGATGGCCTTACTCTCTACGTCGCCGAGGTCGGCGAGCCGTTGAAGACCACCGCCGGGGAAGTGGACCGCCGCCTGCGCCTCATCTTCTCCAACGGCACCGAAAGCAATCTGCTGCTGCGCTCGCTCCAGCGAGCGTTCTACAACGACCCCGCCGCGCGGCGGCTGGCCTCGCCCGAGAGCGGGCAACTCTCTTTCGGCGGTGAGCTTGAGGCCGATGATGTCGAAAGCGGCACGATCTACGTCCTGCGCTCCCTCTCGGATCATCCCTATGTCGCGCAGCACCGCGACATCATTCACAAGATGGGCGTGACGGGGGGCAGGGTGGAGACGCGCATTGCCAACGCCGAACACGACTCCACCTACCTGCTGGCGAAGGTCGAAGTGGTGGCGACCTACAAGCTCGCGGGCATCAACCGCACTCGGATGGAGAACCTGTTCCACAGGCTGTTCGCGCCCGCGCGGTTGAACATCACCATCAACGACCGCTTCGGTCACCCTGTGCAGCCTGAGGAATGGTTTCTCGTTCCGCTGTTCGTGATCGACGAGGCCGTGGCGCGCATCAAGGATGGCAGCATCACCGGGTACATCTACGATCCCAAGGCTGCGAAGCTGGTGAAGGCGGAGTAGTAGACCAATGATCGTCCGTGGGGGAGGACAGTTTATTAGCTCAATACGATCCATCGACCTGCGCTTTGTAGATGACCTCGTTGACTTCGTTCGTGGTCCTGGGTTCGTGCTCGACTTTTCCGACACGAGCTTCGCGGATTTTTTCGCCTTGGAGCTGAAGGTCAATATTGACGATCCCAAATACGCGGCGAACGGCGGCTCCAAGGGGAAACGGCTGCGCTATTTCCTGCAAAACTGCGACGATGCCACTGCCGTTCGCGTGCTTACGGCCCTCTGGGAGTACCGCTCCGACTATCTTGCCCGCAGCGGCGGCAAGGACCCGGTAATCGATGCGCAGTCGCGCTATCAAGGCTTGATCAATCGTCTCTCCGGCGGTGCGGCTCCGAAGCCAACCCAGCCCCAACCCGTTGTCGATCGTCAGAAGATCGCCACCATAAAAGCCGAGCTGCTGAGGGTCTCCTCGCTCAGCGCACAGGCACGCGGCTTTGCCTTCGAGGGATTCCTCAAGGGCCTGTTCGACGCATTCGGTTTGGCCGCCCAGGAACCGTTCCGCCTTTGCGGTGAGCAAATCGACGGCAGCTTCCAGCTCGGCAGCGAGACCTATCTGCTGGAAGCCAAATGGCATGGTCAGCCAATTGGCGTCGCCGATTTGCACACGTTCCACGGCAAGATTGAACAGAAGGCCGCCTGGACGCGAGGCCTGTTCGTGAGCAACAGCGGCTTCTCCGATGACGGCCTCGTCGCCTTTGGCCGAGGCAAGCGCGTCATCTGTATGGACGGTCTCGATCTCTATGATCTGCTCGATCGCGAGATACCGCTCAACCAAGTTCTTGAACGGAAGGTGCGCAGGGCAGCCGAAACCGGCACGCCCTTTCTTCGCGTTCGCGACCTCTTCCCGAGCTGAGGAGGGGGCGCATGGTGCAGTTCAACGATTGGTGCGACTCAGCGGACACGCCCCTGGGAAATCATCACGTTCGGGTCATGACGGGCCGGCCGGCGGACGCTGCGACCGGCATCCAGGTGACGGCCACGGCCGTCCCCGCCCACTACGCCGCCGAGGAACGCATCGCCGCAGCGCTTGCGAGGCTGGGCAAGGTCGCTGCCGCGCAGATGATCACCAATCTTCTCCCGCAAACGCCGCAGATCCGATCGGGCGATCTCGGCGAGATCTACGCTACGGAATGGATCGACGCGCACAGCGGCTATCGCGCCCCCATCAAACGGCTGCGCTGGAAGGATCACCGCAACATGGCGATGCGCGGCGACGACGTCATCGGCATGCTTCTCGACCCGGCAACACAGCGCCTCCGCTTCCTGAAGACAGAGGCCAAGAGCCGCATCGACCTGCGCGCCCAAACGCTGGAGGAGGCGCGGACCGGCCTGGATAAGGATGGCGGCCTTCCCTCGTCGCATGCATTGTCCTTTATCTCAGCCAGACTGATGGAGCTGGGCACCGACGCGCCGCTCGTCGACGCCATCGACGAGGCGCTCTATCGGCACGGTATTCCGCCCGAGAGCGTGAAACATCTCCTCTTCACCTTCTCCGGGAACTCCCCGCAAGCGCTGCTGACACAGGCGCTGCAGGCCTATCCTGGTTCATTCGAACAATTGGGTATCGGTCTGCACGTCGACGGCCATGCCGCCTTTGTTGGGGCCGTCTACGATCGGGTCATAGCCGATGCCAACCACCCCTGACGCGATCACAGCCGCCATCACGGACGCGGCGACGGCAGGCTTTCGCGGCAGGCTCATCGCGCGAGGCCAGGCGCGCGCCATGATCTGGCGTGACGGTGTTCTGCCCCCTGGCGCGCCCGCCTTCTCGCCGCAGCTCAGCTTCGATCTCCACAGTTACGCCTATGGCTTGCTTGGGCTGGGGCTGCGCCTCCTCGAACTCGATGGCGACCCGAACCAGGCACGGATCGCATTCGAACAGGCGGCGACCGCCCTCGAAGCGGTTATGGCCAAGGGCAACCGCGACGAAGCAGACCGCGATTTCCATTTCGTCATGGCGGCGGCCAGCTATCACCTCGCACACCTGTCTGCCCGAGCCTATTCCCTCCTTGCGATCGTGGCCGCCGAGGAGAATTTCTCCCCGATCGAACAGGCGCTCGCGCTGTTGATGCGCCGAGACGTCAACGAGCTGCGCGCACGCGTGTACGCCTTCCGCCTGGATGGTCGAGGATCGGACGCGACCATTGCAGCGCTATTCCAACAACGACTTGTGGAGCCTGTCGCCGCCGACGCGCCGGAGCGCGATGGTCAGGACTTCCTCTTCGAGGGCCTCGATCTCGCCCTGACCGATGCCTTCTTCGGCGCATTCGCGACATTCCTGCTCGCGCTGGATCGCGGCGAGAGAGCCCTAGTCGACCGGGCGATCGCGCAGCTTCGGGAAAACCTCGACATCTGCGCGGAATTGAACCTTCTGCCGCAATGGTGGGTGCATCGGGTCGCCATCCATCTGCTCTCCGACCTCTGGTCGAACACTTTCCACGAGAAGGTCCCGCTACTCCCCGCCGGTGGCGCCGCGGCGTCATGGCCCGGCCTTCGCGAGCTCTTCATCGCCCTGCTCGCTCGCCGCCCGAGAGCCGAGGTCGACCTGTGGCCTTCGCAGACCGAGGCGGCGTCGCGCGCCGTCGATCAGACCGACAATCTCGTTGTCTCGCTGCCGACCAGCGCCGGCAAGACCCGGATTGCCGAATTGTCAATTCTGCGGTGCTTGGCTGGTGGCCAGCGAGTTATGTTCGTGACACCGCTTCGCGCTCTGTCGGCGCAGACGGAAACCACGCTCCAGCGCACCTTCGGTCCACTCGGCAAGACCATCTCCGCGCTCTACGGCAGCATTGGCGTATCCGGCTTCGATGAGGACGCTATCCGCGAGCGTGACATCGTCGTCGCGACCCCTGAGAAACTTGACTTCGCGTTGAGGAACGATCCGTCGCTCCTCGACGATGTCGGCTTGCTCGTGTTCGACGAAGGCCACATGATCGGACCTGGGGAACGCGAGGTTCGATACGAGGTTCAGATTCAGCGCCTCCTGCGCCGCCAAGACGCCGGTCAACGCCGGATCGTTTGCCTGTCGGCGATCCTTCCTGACGGAGATCAACTCGAGGACTTCTCGGCATGGCTGCGTCGCGACCAGCCCGGAGGCCCGATCAAGAACGACTGGCGACCTACGCGCCTGCGGTTTGGCGAGGTAACCTGGAACTCGCCAACGGCGCGTCTCAATCTTCGCGTCGGCGATGAAAGACCCTTCGTGCCTCGCTTCCTTACCGGCGCGGCGCCGCCGCTGTTCGTACCGCCGAAGAAATTACGCACTCGGCTCTTTCCGGACAGCCAACAGGAATTGAGCCTTGCAACGGCGTGGCGGCTCGTCAGCGATGGCCAGACGGTGCTGATCTACTGCCCCGAGCGCCGAAGCGTCGAGCCGTTCGCCAAGGTTGTCGTCGACTTGCACTCGCGCGGCGCGCTCGCGTCCCTGCTAACGGTTGACCCCGCCACACTCCAAACCGCTATCGCGCTCGGCGAAGAATGGCTTGGGCCGGACAGCGACATCCTCAAATGTCTGCGGCTTGGCGTGGCGCTTCACCATGGGGCCTTGCCGACCGCCTATCGCAAAGAAGTCGAGCGACTGCTGCGCGACAGCGTGCTCAAGGTAACGATCTCATCGCCGACGCTGGCTCAGGGCCTCAACCTGTCGGCCACGGCGGTCGTTATGCATTCGCTCTATCGCCACGGCGAGAAGATCAAGGTCTCTGAATTCAAGAATGTCATCGGGCGCGCCGGCCGCGCCTATGTCGATGTTGAAGGGCTAGTTCTCTTTCCCATTTTCCAGGATTCGAGGAACAAGAAGCATGACGAATGGGTCGCGTTGATCGAGGATCTTGGCGCCCGCGAGATGGAGAGCGGGCTCATTCAGCTCATCCTTTCGCTTCTCATGCGCATGCATGCACGGCTTGGCGGCAATCTCGATCAGCTAATGGACTACGTCGTCAACAACGCCGCGGCATGGACCTTCCCCGAGGTCGCCGGCGAGAAGGCCGACAAGCGCGAGCGGGCGCTGAAAGAGTGGGAGCGTCATATGGCGACGCTCGACACCGCCATTCTCAGCCTCATAGGCGAGGCCGACGTGCCCGATGACCAGATCGAGGCCGCGCTCGACAACATCCTTCAATCTTCGCTCTGGCAGCGTCGCCTGCTTCACGTCGACGACGCATCACGCGCCGCCTATCGCGCCACGCTGCTCACGCGGAGCCGGTATATCTGGGCGAATTCGACTGCCGCTACACGACGCGGCTACTTTCTGGCCGGGCTCGGCCTCGAAGCTGGACATGCGCTGGACGCAATTGCGGCTGAGGCAAACGACCTTCTCATACAGGCCAACGCAGCCCTCGCAGCATCGGACCATGAGGCGGCAATCGCTGCGATCACCGGCATCGCCGAACGCGTGTTCGCCTTCTACCCGTTTGAGCCGGATCCATTCCCGGCGAATTGGCGCGACATCCTCAGATGCTGGCTGCTCGGGCAGCCGTTGGCAGCGATCGTCGCCGGACAGGAAGCTGAGGCATTGCCGTTTATTGAGGGTGGCCTGGTTTATCGCCTGCCTTGGGCCATGGAGGCCTTACGCGTCCGTGCCGCCGCCAATGGTGATGTCGTCGGCATGTTCGCACTGGCGTTGGACGACTATGAGCTCGGCCTGGCTGTGCCGGCTGTCGAAACGGGGACGATGAACCGCTCCGCCTCGATTCTGATCCAGGCGGGTTTCAATTCCCGACTGGCGGCCATAAAAGCCGTCACCGACACGGCCGCCACCTTCACGACTGGCGCGGAATTGCGCGCGTGGCTGCGCTCACCCGGCCTCGCGGTCTGGTCGGCGCAACCCAACTGGCCAACGGCCGAGACGCGGGCCATATGGCTCGAATTCATCCAGGAGTTCGCCCCGTCAGACAATCGGACCTGGGCGCGATGGAATTATCTTGGAAACGTCCAGTGGTTCGCCGCACCCGCGCCTCCCGGAACACCAGTCAGCCTCTTTCATAGGAACGGACAGCCGCTGGTGCTGGCGCCCGACGGGCACGCGATCGGTCTGCTACAGCACCCGCTCAACCCGAATCGGCGCGGTCTTGTGCGAGCGACTGTCGCTCTGAATAGCGGCCAGCTCGATCTGAGTTATCTCGGCCCCGATGACTTGTGGGAGGGTTAGAACCGCAGATGACGAAGCCACCTACATACTTCGGCGCATGCGGGTGTACTGATCTTACAGATACTTCTTGAACGTCGCCGCCGCAATGCACACCGCCACGCCGAGCAATGCGGCGCTGGGCAGCAGGATCAGCAGCGGGTTCACGCTGACCGGCAGTGCCAGGTAAGTCACCCACGGCAGTACGGCCAGCGGGATCAGGCTGGCCCTGGCGCGGTGATAGATGAACCCCGATTCGCGTCCCGCGCCGAAGCGGCGGATGTCCCGGCGCACCAGGCCGTCCACCAGCCCGACGAAGGTGGCACGCTGCGACGACATTGGTTTGTGTGCCGCTATTCCACAGGGGAGAATACTGATCCTTGGCCTGAGCCTGGCACCAACTCAATATACAGGGCATTTCGGCCAACAATGACAGCGAGCGTTGGTCGCTTATCCCGACGCTTGGCCGACAGACGGTTCCACTCCGATCTATCGAGGCCCGACGGGTTGGGGTTGTCTTCCGGATGGGTGTGCCATTCGCCCAAATAGCGGATGGTTCCCTGGCTCGCCGTCCATCGAGCCCGTGCAATGGCATCGTGGCCGAATGGCATTCTCTCGAACAGGTAGCGAAACCGTTTGTCCCATGCCGTAGGAACCGTTGCCTGCTCAATGAGCATGTGAGTCCCATGGACCGAGCCGAGCAGCAGCCCCCCAGCTTCGCAGTCAGAGTCACTGACCTGGACATGCTGGCGGAAGGCCTCCAGCGTGGACTTCGAAAAATGCAGCAGCGTTCTGTTGTCGTCGGCCGCCCAAGAACTCATGAACTGCATAAGGGACATTCCCGATCCCGCAGCGGATCGCAATCGGGTGTGGCAAGCTGCTGGGCGCGGTCGATCAACCTGGTTCGCAACGCGGGGGAATAGACGCCGTTGACCCAATCAAGGGTCATCTCAGCGCCCAGGCTGGCAGCGTGCACCGACACCGAAGCGGGGAATGGCACGTACAAGCCCTCGCATCCATGCCCCGCCAAAATGGCAGGAAGAGGATCAATGGTAGAACGGAGCTCGCCTCTTCTGTTGCTATGCCAAAGACATCGATAGCACGCACCAGACGCGTTCGTCCTCAGAAGCGTGCGGACAGCCGTTCCCGGCCCCTCGATCCAGACCGAAAGCATGGCCGTCGGAGGCGGATAGTGGCCGCACAGCCAATGCCCGAGCGATTCTTCCCCGGTGGCATCTATGAGCAGGTCCAGCTCTCCCAATTGGGCCTGCCTGACATCCACGGGCAGCGCACGAATCTCGGCGCCTGGCGTCAAGTGCTTGAGTTCCTTCGCCATAGCCTCGGCTTTGTTAGACAACAGGTCCGGAAATCCCAGGCGATGACGCCCGAAGTTTTGCGGGAGAAGGCAGTCGAAATCCACCAACGTGAGTTTTCCGCCGCATGTCCCCGCCCCAGCCTTGACGAGCATATCCGACAGATAGCCGCCAATCGTGCCGCATCCAACGACGGCGACGTTCTTCCCTGCAAGCGTCTTTGAGTTCGGCATGTTCCGCTGGGCAAGATACCGATCGTCAATTCTGACCACCGAAATGGGCATCACCTTCAACCGGTAGCTCGAATCCCTGCGATCTACGAGCTTGCTCTTTTGGACAGGACTTTGGCGGTCGTAGAGAACCGCAAAGCCATAGGTCATCAGCGGAGACTCGATGACGATCAGAACTCCGTTGGCCTTCTTCCTCTCCCCCTCCTTGATACGCTCGTGAATCTTGCGCCGGCACCGGGGGTCAAGAGTGCTCTGCCACGCCAGGATATCCCCGACTGTTTCAGGAGGCCAATTGCTAGTCAGAGGGCGCGGTTGAGCACCAGTCTTTACCCGGTAAGTCAGCACCGTTCTATCGGTGACTTGGTAGCCGAGCGACTTCAGCTTCTCAGTTGTTCGATCTTCGTTGTCGGTGATGAACCACAAGGGGCACCCATTGGCCTGCGCGACTATGCAGTTCTGTCGCCCGAGATTCTCGCCTTGCATGTCCACGAAACAATGCCAGCCGTGCCAATAGGCGAAGAACTCTTCCGCGAGGTCTTCGATCATCTCCCCCTGCATGATCTGCCCGAACACGACGGCCGCGCGTTGCAGGCACGCCAGCGACTGTCCGACAGGATCGTAGATGTCCAGAACGACGGTGCCCTTGGCGAGATAGCAAAGCCCGCCATCTGCGCCAAGATGAGGAACCGCTGCGGGCAGCTCAGGAGGGATTTCCAGCAGCCGGATGCGAGGCAAGTTGAAGAACGTGGGGTCGAGCTGGACTTCGCACGGGCAACCCTTGTCCGCTTGGGGCGGTGTCAACCGCCCGTGCAGCCTGAACCAGCCGTCATCCGTCTTGCCGACAAACTCGAAGCCTCGCTGCTTGAAGGCCTCGATCACGTCTGCGACCGCTGCGGCGCTGCTCATCCAGCCTTTGTTCGCCCGACAAGTTCGCTCGGGCCGGCGGTGGCGGGAGCTGCGGCAATGGTGGCGGCAACGGATACCACCTTGACCCGATCCGGCTCGTTCGGAAAGCGCGGGCCGAATTCGCCCTGCATCCAAATGCAGGCCTGTGAAGGGCTGCCGGCGTCGGTGGCTCCGCGAAGCACCTTCTCAAACTCTTCGAATGCCTTTGCCGCTTCTTCGACACCCGCTTTGCCAAGTCGCTCTGTGAGCGACTCAGACTCATCCACGGGGTTGTTCACACCCGCCCGCAACCTGGCCGGCAGTGCCGCGACGACATCCAGCAACGCGAGGTCGTCGCGCCGATCACGCTTTTCAAAAAGAAGGGCCGCGGCGGCCATCAAGAGGATCGAAGCGGGGCCGCCGCTGGACCACCTCCAATCACGAAACGCCTTCAAGTAGCGAACCACGCGGCGGAATTGCTCCCCCTTGGCCTCCACTTCGCCCAGGAACCATTCCTTCACAGGCCTGGGGTCCGAGGACATCCAGTTGCATTCACGATGGGCCAGGAGAACCTTGTCAGCGGGCAGCGCAGTCCAGGCATCCCGCTCTGCCATGTTCACCGCTTCCGTCAGCGAGTCGTAGCCATATCGCTCCATCGATGCCTTTGCGAGCGTGACAAATTCCTCGTCGGGAATGGCGTACAGAGGAATATCAATGTGGGCGTACGCAGCAATGACGATGCGGATGCACGTCGGCTTGTCGGTGACAAGCTTCCACCGCTTCTCCTCGACCAGCGGCTTCAATGCTTCTTCCGCAGCTGCAAAGAACACCGTCGCGGCAGTGCTGGGACGCCTCGTCTGCGAGACGAAGCTCATTGGCAGATAGCAGCCATCATCGACATCCGCCTGCTGAGGGCGTTGTGCCGGGGAGTTCAGCGTCTTGTATGCCCACGACCCTTGCGTGAAGAAGCGCGGCTGCGGCACGTCTTCCGTGTATCCGCTTGTCCTAAGCACGCGGGGTATGCCTGTGCGCAAGCAGTCCCTGACGTCAGTGCGTGCGCTGGCGATCCAGGCACGCTGTTCAGGCGTCAGATCCAACTCGTCGTGCATGCACGATTCGTTATCAAGGGTGGTGAAGAAGAGCGGGCTCAAGTTCAGCATGCGGCCTCCGGAACATTCTTGTTGGGGCCGTGATAGAAGATGGGAGCGCCGGCCTGGTGCGCTCGAAATGGTTGGAAAAGAGGATCGCCGAGCGCACGCTGCGCCGCGTGGTTGCCGCGATCCTTGAGCGTATTCGTGGCGCCAATGGAAACCCGATCCAGCGCCTTCACGTCCTTGCTTTGATCCGGCGTCGCCTTGTCGTCGATCTGGAAGTAGTTGTTGCCCAACGCCTGCCGCAGCATGTAGTCCACCGACGACTCCTGGGCGGAGATCACGAGATCGAAGAGTCCCCCGCGCCACTTGCCGAATCCGCGGTCGAGGCTGGCGCCGCCACGAACGGTCGCACCGATGGTCATCGTGCCGATGGCGAGGACCCGAACCAGCGCATCCTGCTTCGGCGCCAGGAACGTCTTGACTTCGTGCAACCCGAACAGGCCCGGGGCGTTGCCCACCAGCCCCCCATCCGCGAAGACACCGCGGTCGTTGCGCGCCAGAGGAAAGTAGACGGGCGCGGCGGCTGTCGCCAACGCCACATCAACGACCTTCATGCGGTGATCCAGCTCAAAGGACGGATGGTGCGGTGTCTTGAAGAACTGCCCGCGTCCCGTCGAGTAGTTGACTGCCGGCACAAGAACACGATGCTTCAGGTCACCTATCGTGGTCCCTTGGAAGCGCTCGGTCAGTACCTCTTTCAATCCCGCTGAGTCATGCTTTGCAGTCAGCCAGAATCCCAGAAGCCGCCGCGGCAGGCTGCGGCAGCCAAAGATGCGGCTACCCTGTTCTTCAAACAGTGCCTTGAGTTCGCAGGCCGGAATTTCCGCAGCCAGCCCCAAAGCCAGCATCCCTCCTGCCGATGTGCCGCAAATCAGATCAAAGTGCGAAGCGATCGGACGGCCCAGCACGGTTTCGAGTTCGGCGAGAACCGTGGCGGTGTACAGGCCGCGATAACCGCCCCCTGACAGGGCGAGCACATGGTAGGTAGGGATGCCCGTCATGGCACTTCAGCCCTTCGGCGGGAAGGAGTCATTGCCGTGGCTGTCCTTGTCACGGATACGGCCATCCGGACGATGGATGACGAGTTCGGATTGCTGGTTGCGTGCGATATCCCTCGCTGCGTCAATGGCCTGTTGCTGCGTGTCGTGCACGGAGGTCGCCCGCTGATTGCCGGCTCCCTTCACGGCCCAACCGTCCTGATGAGGGACAACATGCTGATTCTTGCCTGCCATGATGACTCTCCTACAGTGGAACTATCGAAGTCCCAGCCGCTCGGCTAGGTTGTCAACGGCCGCCCGCTGTAGCACAATTCGTTGCTCACGCAGACAACAGGAAGGCCGAGCCAATCCAACCTGGAGCAGGCGTAAAACCTACATCTGTTGTCTGGCTGGACAACAATGTATCAGAGCGCGTGCGCCGGTGCAACTGGGCGTGCCGTGTGCGCCTTTGAACATCAACCGGATGTGGAGGGGCAACAGAGGGCTTGGCCCTTCTTCCCGCAACCGCAAGGATCAGAACTCATGCCGCAAACAGGCTTACACGCATGCGATGGCGACCCGTTGCTGCTCGCCACCGGAGAGTTGCGAGGGCATGGCGCGAGCCCGGTGTTGCACATCGAGCGCCGTAAGCAGTTCCAGCGCCTTCGCGCGCGACTCCCCATTCGCGACGGATGCCGGATCGAACTCGAATGGCTTGCGGTTACGCGTCGGTGCCTCTCGCCCGCCTTGCACCATGCCGCATTCCACCAGGAGGCGGGCGTTGGCAGCTTCCACCAGAAAACACGAGCCCGTGACTTCGCGTGCCGCACCCAGAAAACTCAGCTTCATGGGATGTTCACTCCGGCTTCTTCTCTTGCATCGGGCAGGTGCTCAGGCCGAACAGGCGGTAGCCTGGGCAGCGGCCAGCCAGCCCTGTGATGAGAGGCATGAATCCAATGAGTCCCAGCCAACGCCAGGATGAGTCCAGCCACAATGGGAGACTGAGGAGAACCAGTCCGATGACGACGCGCACAATGCGGTCGAGCCGTCCAACGTTGATTTGCATGACGGTCTCCTTGTGTTGAGTCAGCGGCTTGAAAACGCGACCTGATTAGGCATGAAGCTCAGCCGGGCTCAGCCGGTGAGACCGTGAGGGTTGAAGCTGGCTCGACTTCAAGCCAGGAGAGCCGGTCATGGGCCGAGGCGGATGCGAGGCAACCGCCTCGGCGGTGACATCCTGCAGATTGCGGCATGTCATGCTCATGAACAGGCTCCCCGAAGCCCTCCTGCGGACGGCTGAGCTTCATGCCTAATCAGGAAACGCGACGGGGGCGGCAGCGCCCCGCAGCGGATGGGTTGCGGTCGATGCCGTCGTGGATACGTCCCAGCCACCCCCAAGGGCCTTGTACAGCGCCACCAATTGCACGGCGGCGTTGGTATGCGCCCGCGCGGCTGCGGTTTCGGCCTCGTGCAGGCTGCGCTGGACTGCCAGCAGTTCGACCAGGGCGATGTCGCCCGCGGCGTAGCGGGCCTTGGCGTGGCCGTAGCTCACGCGCGCGGCATCCAGTGCCATGCCGCGGCGCTCCAGTGTGTCCAGCCCGCCGTGATAGTCGCCCAGCGCGCGCTCGGCATCGCCCAGCGCCGCCAGCACCGCCTGCTCGTAGGCCAGCGCAGCCTGCCGCTCGGCCGCCTCGCGTGCCCGAATTTCGGCTCGCACGCGGCCACCGTCGAACAGGCGCCAGGAAATCAGCGGCAGGATGGAAAAACGCGAGCTGGATGCATCGAACCAATTGCCCGTACTGAGCGCCTGGAACCCGCCGCCGACACCGATGGAGAGTTTGGGGAACAACTCGGCTGTGGCCACGCCGATGTCGGCAGAACTCGCTGCCAGGCGACGCTCCGCAGCCAGCACGTCAGGGCGTCGGCGCAGCATATCTGCGCGCTCGCCCACCGGCAGCGCCCGCAGCGTGCTCGGCGTCAAGGGGCCATCAAGCAGTGCCAGCTCCCGCTCCGGCGGTGTGCCCAACAGCACGCCCAGGCTGAGCACCGCGGCGCGCTGGCGCGCCTGGATATCCGGGAT
>Ga0075011_10000627_pt1 | contig 18783 bp, 10 predicted proteins | sample TARM_MetaG_T_14_FD_72354 | JGI IMG/M metagenome (GOLD analysis project Ga0075011, IMG submission 72354) | Freshwater microbial communities from Pennsylvania, USA, analyzing microbe dynamics in response to fracking - TARM_MetaG_T_14 | ecosystem: Environmental > Aquatic > Freshwater > River... | reverse complement strand
ATAAATTCATCCGGTGAAATGAAACCTAACTGCGGGTCATTCCAGCGCATCAGGGCTTCCGCTGCGACAATCTTACGGCTTTTCAGGTCGACTATCGGCTGATAGTACATTTCAATTTCATTATTGCTGATAGCCAGGCGTAAGCGGCTGGTTAAGAAGAGAGTGCGCAGCATGGCATCATTCATGGCCGGATCATAAAAACTAAAGCTATTTCGCCCCTGATCTTTAACGCGATACAGTGCCATATCTGCACTTCTAAGCAGACTGTCGGGATCATTGCCATCATTAGGGTAGACAGCCATTCCGATACTGGTTGTTATAAAAAATTCCCGGTGAGCAGCTGCAAAGGGTTTGTCAAAGAGTGCGAGAATTTTTCCGGCAAGCATTTCCGCATCTTTACTGTTGAGCAGATCCGGGATAATCAGTAAAAATTCATCGCCCCCCAAACGTGCGACCGTATCTGTGCTACGTACGGCATTGAGCAGACGGGTGCTGGTCTCTTTGAGCACGTTATCTCCGGCAATATGACCGGCGGTGTCATTGATCTGTTTGAAATTATCGAGATCAATAAACATCAGCAGTACCTGGCTTTTATCTCTCTGCGAGTGATGAATGGCCTGATTAAGGCTCTCATAGATGTAGTTGCGGTTGGCCAGCCCGGTAAGGGCATCATGAGTTGCCTGATAGGCCAGTTTTTCTTCTGAGCGCTGACGTTTTTTTATTTCATTTTCCAGCAGGTAATTATGCTGAGACAGCTCACTCTGCTGCTTTGAAGAGAGGGTTATCTGCGTTTGCAGAATAGTATTGCTGCGCTCTATACGCATCAGGTAATAAAGCCCCAGCATAACAGGAATGGCCAGTGCTGAAATGGCGACAATCAGCCAACCTGAGGTGAAGATATCCTGTTCATTGACCGGAGCAAACCAGCTCATCAGCTTAAAAGGGGTGCCGTTCACCTGTTTTTCAATATAAAGGTTACGCTGCCCTCGACCCGTTTCGGGCGGTGCAGAGAGGCGGGTGGATTTTAATGAGTTCCATACCTGAATATCGCCGGTTGGCGTGCTCAGCTGCAAGCGGCTGGGGCTATGAGCATGCTCCTGTGCAGTGAGCTGCTGAATGATAATGTCGCTATTGATATCTGCGATTAATAACGCCACCGCCTGTTTTTGCTGATAGATAGTCCGTAATATTTTTATCTTCAGGCTCCCCTGATCGTTGGTCACTATTATCTGTGCGTCTCTGTGTTTCATCTCCTTAAATGGAATTTGACTGAGTTCAGCTGCGAGTTGCGGCTTGCTGTCGCTAATAATAGCAACGCCGAAATCCACCAGCATGATTCGCTTATAAACAGGCGTGCCGTCAACCACGCTACGGGCAAGCCGGTTAATCAATTCCTGTAAGTTAAACAGGCTTGCGCCTAACCCGTATTCCATGGACATACCGGAACTGCGGTTGGCAAAAAAAGTGGCCATCGCATTATCGTTGCACAGGACATAAATATTGTCCTGTGTCACAGCAAAGAAGTAACTCAGGCTATTTACATATTGCGTGACTTTAAGATGCAGTTCGTTGTGCTGGGACTCCTTTAGCCTGCTCTGGCCGATATTGGTCACTGCCAGAATTAACAGCAGGTAACCTGAAAGTATGATACCAGCAAGAATAATGACGGTTTTGTTACTGAAATATTTTCTTAAGTGCATCTGTTTAAATCTCTTCTGTTGCGACTACAAAGAACTTTCTGTAAAAATGGAATACAGAGGGATAATATTTCTCTACCATCTTATTGTAGCTGCCATCTGCGCGAATTTTTCTCAGATAAGCATTAAAAGCTGCGCGCAGTTGCGGTGAATTCTTACGGAAGCCAACCGCCATCTGCTGGGCAGGGGAGATCGGCCCGATAACCTTAATTTCACCCGACCATTTCTGCAGTGCAATCAGCGCATCGGGCACATCGAGCAGGGTACTTTCTGCATCATTGTTCATAATCGCGGGCACCATCTCATTTAATTTACGTTCTTTGGTCGGCAGAATGATATTGGCTTCGGTTAATTCCATCCCGTATAAATCGGGATCCAGACAGGACTGCTTCATGGCCAATACATCATGGCCTTTAAGCATCGCCTTGACCTGGCGGATATCTTCATCGAGCCGGCCGCTTGGTGTGATCGGTTGAAGGTGGGAGTCTGTTCGCGCTATTAACCAGACCGCGGAGGGGAAGTAGGGATCAGAAAAATCCACCACCTCTTTGCGCCACTCTAAAATGGTTGCACCATTGGCGATAATATCGCCCTGAATCGGCACCTTATCACCCCAGACTATTTGCCGGTCAATATATTGTATATGTTGGCCGTTTAATAAACCGAATACGCTCGTCCATTGCGCGTCCACAAACTGGTATTTAAGGCCCAGGTGAGCGGCAAAACCCTGCATCAGCTCAACATCCAGCCCCCCTTGTATCTGTTTACCGCCCTCTGAATAGTGGTTGACAAAGTTCGCATAAGATACGCCGAGATGGCGCAGTACACCGGATTTTCTTATCTCAGGAAGATCGCGCGCGCTTATCTGCCCTACTGAAACAAGTAGGGTGACAGATAAGGCCAGCTGTACAAACAGTCTCATTTTTAATACCTCTATCCTGTTACGCAAATATTGTGGTTTGATAAGACCTCGTAAATTATATGATACAAGCAGTAAAAATAACATGTTAATCAGGTGTTATCGTTATGTTGCAGGGATTTGCGGTGCAACTGTTATTATCCTAACCAGGTAAGGTTGGCAATATTAGCGGTTTGGCTATAGATACCTATCTGCATAGTGGCAAAATGATGGAATAATATGCAGGGCAAATTTTATTGCCAGCAGAGGAGAGCCAAACCCGAACGGCTCGGGTTTGGCTCTGGCCTATAACATCTCCTGATGGAGGTATTGCATAGCGGCAACTAGGCCGATGACATCCTGCTCATTATGGAACAGATGGGTTGAAATACGCAGCGCATGGGTGTCGACAACATCTGTTACTTTTACTTTAAAATCTGTGCTGCGGATAATATAACCGTACTCTTCACGTAGACGGTCGCGGAAAAGGGTTAATATATCGCCATCCTGAACATCAAAAAACGGGTTGAAGGTGGTCAGTCCACTGGCTAACCCGGGAATGTTCGGCGAGTAAATATGAGCCGAGGGGAAAGCCTCCGCAAGCAACTCTTTGCATAGCTGGCTCAATGCCAAAATGCGCGTTTCAATAATATCGCGCCCGAGCTGATCCCACATCTGACAGGCATCGGTTAGTGCTTGTTTTGCCGGATAGTTATCATTGCCAATATATTGCAGCTGCAGCTGGGTGCCAAGTTCCGGTGCGTGCGCCAGCGATGAATTGATAAACCACAGTGGGTTTTCCCGATCTGGCCAGTATTGCTGCAGGCGTGTGCCGTTATCCCGCATATATAAAATGCCGGTTGCACCCGCGCCACATTGCCATTTGTGACCGGAGCCTGCATAGAAATCACAGTCTATATCGTGAAAATCGAGATTAAACATGCCTATCGTATGCGCGCCGTCAATTAATGTCGGGATATTATTAGGAATGGCTACCTCCTGACAAATGCGCTTGGCGGGCAATGCGGTACCTGTTTTGTAGGTAATATGAGAAAAAGTGATTAAGCGCACGCGATTGCCGTACTCTGCTACCGCCTGAGCGAAAACATCGACAAAATCCTGCGCGCTAATTGGCTCATTGCCGGTATAAACAGGAATTTCCAGATACACGACTTCAACGCCATAACGTTGTGTGAGCAGATTGAGAGGCGAGTTGGCAGCCACATGCTCATGATGGGTGGTGAGAATCACATCGCCGTCTTGAAAATTCAGGCCATTGAGGATAGTGCACATGCCGTCAGTCGTATTACGGCTTAGTATAATCTCATGATTATCAGCGCCAAAACCGGGGGCGATTGTCTTTACCATCTCTGAAAGATAAGGCCATTGAGCGAACTTGTCCTGCATATCCCATGGGCTGGTGGCAACGATTTTGTTGTTTATATTATATTCCCGGAGCACAGCTTTAGGCATAGAGCCCGTTGTGCCTATATTCATATAGACGCTTTTTTTATCGAGAATAAACTCGTTACGCACTTTTTTCCAAAGTCCCCTGTCATTTTTTCTGTTATTTTTATTGCCTAAATGATGCCAGTTCAGAGAGCTTTCCTGTGCCTGTGCTGCACCACTAAAGATGACACTGGCAGCGCCAGCTAATGCTAAGCCTGTCGTGCTTTTCAAAAAATTCCGGCGGTTGATAGTTGCAGATGAATTTTGTTCATTATCCTTCATTGTCATATCCTTTTAACAGTTTTTGGGGAAGCAGTGGGTTTATACTATGACCTATTTTAGATGCTATTTTATTTTTAGATAATTATTTATATTTGAGGGTGACGTTTTTCTGATTTAGCAAAAGAGCAACAGATACCTTTAGCGCTTCATATAATAAGCTGTATGCTTATACATTAATCAAATAGAGAAGGCGAAGCAGATGAGAATTGCAATTGTGGGTATTGGTGATATTGCTGAAAAGGCTTATTTACCTATTCTGACTCAGTTACCGGGCGTAGCGCTGGTTTTTTGCACACGTAATAAGATGACGCTGCAAAGACTCGCTGCGCAATATCGTATTAAAGAGTGCTACCAGGATTACCGGCAACTAAACCAGGCGAATATAGATGCGGTGATGATCCACAGCAGTACGGCTGCGCATCCTGAAATCGCCGCCTATTTTTTACAGCAGGGGGTGCCGACCTTTGTCGATAAGCCCCTTGCGGATAATGGCTCTGATTGCGAACAGCTTTATGAGTTAGCGCAAAAGCGGCAAGTGCCTCTGTATATGGGCTTTAATCGCCGTTTTATTCCGCTTTATCAAGCCCATTTCGGGGCGCTGCAAGAGACAAACCCGGACGCTTTATTATCATTACGCTGGGAAAAAAACAGGCACAATCTGGCGGGCGATATCCGTAATTTTGTTTTTGATGACTTTATTCATCCGTTAGACAGCGTCAACCTCTGTGCGAAAAATACGCTGGAAGATGTCCATCTGAGCTGTCAGTTTAAAGGCGCTCAGCTGGCGCGGTTAGATGTGCAGTGGCAAAACGGCAATACACTGCTGCATGCTTCCATGAACCGTTTGTACGGCATCACCTGTGAGCGGGTGTCGGCGAATTTTGAAAACCGCGCCTATGAGTTTGACTCCTTTAGCACAGGTAAATTGCTGGAGAATAAGCAGACATCAATTATCCAGCTTGAGGACTGGACGCCTATGCTAACTGCAAAGGGATTTGCCGGCATGATTGATGACTGGATAGCTGTGATTCAGACAGGAAAATTAAAGCAGTCGGTGATAGAGCGTAATCTCAGCACTCATCAGTTAGCGGAGGCTGTCTGCCAAAAAGTGCAGGGGATGGTCATATAACAAAAACGCCACGGTTAGGTGGCGTTATTTGTTTGTTTAATACTGCTTTAATTCACTTCATTGCCATTCGGGGTGCCGGCGGCAAAGCTCTGCAGGTTACCTAATGTGGTTTCAGCTATGCTGGTTAGCGCTTCTTTTGTTAAAAAGGCCTGATGACCGGTAAAAATGACGTTATGGCAGGCAGACAAACGGCGGAATACATCATCACCGATAATCTCATCGGAATGGTCGCCAAAGAAGAGCGAGTCTTCCTCTTCATAGACATCCAGCCCTAATGCGCCTATTTTACCCGCCTTTAAGGCGACAATTGCATCAGTGGCATTGAGCAGAGCGCCACGGCTGGTGTTAATAATCATGGTGCCATCTTTCATTTTGGCAAATGAGTCACTGTTAAGCAGATGGTAATTATCTTTAGTGAGCGGACAATGCAGGCTGATAATATCGCTCTGTGCAAACAGATCATCGGCACAAACATATTCAGCGCCCAGCTCGATAGCCTGCTGTGAAGGGTAAGGGTCGAATGCCAGTAATTTACAGCCAAACCCTTTTAAAATGCGCATGGTCGCAATACCAATTTTACCTGTACCAATAATGCCCACAGTTTTACCGTGCATATTAAAACCGACTAACCCCTGTAATGAAAAGTTAGCATCACGCGTGCGCTGATAGGCTTTATGAATGCGCCGGTTAAGGGTCATCATTAATGCGATAGTGTGTTCGGCAACCGCTTCAGGAGAATAAGCCGGGACGCGCATAACTGTTAACCCGAGCTGTTTGCTGGCGTCGATATCTACATTGTTAAAACCTGCGCAGCGCATAACGATAGCTTTAATACCTATCCGGGCAAGCTCAGTTAACACTGGCGCGGATAAATCGTCGTTCACAAATGCACAGACCGCATCATATCCCTGTGCCAGCTGACAGGTGTGGATATTAAGTTGCGTATCGAAATATTTTATCTGAATGTCTTGCTGGTTAATAAGGGGATCGAAATGGTTAATGTCATAACTACGCGTACTGAACATTGCAACTTTCATAATACAACTCCAATTGAGAATAATAGCTTTTTAATGAATGTAATAAATATTTTTTAGTGACTGATCGATCAATACTGCACTGTTACAGTGTGCACTCAAACTATGGGCAAGTATATCAAACTCTAGGACAAGTAGAGATGAATAATGGCTGCACCTTGAATTGGCTAGCATAGGTTTTTCCTGTATTCAAATTGGCATTTATTATCTGTCATAGTGATTGTGTAATTAAATTACAAAATCAAAAAAGCGGCAAGCAGAAAATTGTTCTGCATCAATTTTTGCTGGCTGTTATTACTTGTCAACCCCTGCGGTTTGCTGTGACGTTCCTATAATGCGATCTATATCACTAACTATTTAAAACAAACAAAAACAAAAGTGTGATGTAAATCACTTGTTTTTGCTGGTGAGTGATGCTGTTTGTATGTTTTGTTTTAATATTACGTTCAATATTGTGAATGCAGGCGCTTTGTTTTGTTGTTTTTGCTTAATTTTCGTGGCCTGTGTCACACCCTCTGGCGGCGTGTGTGTTATCAGGAATGTTGTGGTAGTTTTAGTGCTGAGCGATTAACAACTAACCATTTCCTGCTTAGGGAATATAAACACACGGAGCAAATTATGCTGTCATCACAAACTAAAATTAAAGTACAAAACTTTGGTCGATTACTCTCCAATATGGTCATGCCAAATATTGGCGCTTTTATCGCCTGGGGTTTAATAACCGCACTATTCATTCCAACAGGATGGATACCCAATGAAACATTGTCCACTATGGTTGGACCAATGATCAAGTTTATGCTGCCCCTGCTTATTGGTTATACCGGTGGTAAAATCATAGCTGGAGAGCGTGGTGCAGTTGTCGGTGCAATTGCAACAATGGGTGTTATCGTCGGTACTGATATCCCAATGTTTATGGGCGCTATGATCGTCGGTCCATTAGGTGGCTTGGCCATTAAGAAATTTGATACTGCAATACACGGTAAAGTGAAAAGCGGTTTTGAAATGTTGGTTAACAACTTTTCATCCGGTATCATTGGTATGCTTCTGGCGATACTTGCTTACCTGGTTATTGGTCCTGCTGTTAAACTGCTATCTACAGCTCTGGCGGCTGGTGTTGATGTGCTGGTTGCCAACAACCTGCTGCCTTTGACCTCTATATTCGTTGAGCCGGCGAAGATTTTATTCCTGAACAATGCGATTAACCATGGTATTTTTACTCCGTTAGGTATTGCCCAGTCTGAGTCTCTTGGACAATCTATTTTCTTCTTAATTGAAGCAAATCCAGGTCCTGGTTTAGGTCTGTTATTGGCTTACATGGTGTTCGGTAAAGGCTCTGCAAAAGAAACCGCGCCTGGCGCCGTAATTATCCACTTCTTCGGTGGTATTCACGAAATTTACTTCCCATATATATTGATGAATCCTCGCCTTATTCTAGCGGTTATTGCCGGTGGTATGACAGGTGTTTTCACTCTTACTCTATTTAATGCAGGTCTTATCTCTCCAGCGTCTCCGGGTTCTATCTTTGCCGTTTTAGCAATGACACCTAAGGGCGCATATGTCGGTATTCTTCTGTCTGTTGCTGCTGCTGCTGCTGTTTCTTTTGTCGTGGCTTCTGTATTGATGAAAACACAAAAAAATGTTGTTGATGATGAAGACTCCCTACAAAAAGCGGCGAGTCAGATGCAGGATATGAAGCAGGGATCTAAAGGTCAAATTCCGGCTTCTGCAAGTGCTAAAGTGGATATGTCTGCTATTAGAAAAATCATTGTTGCTTGTGATGCGGGTATGGGATCAAGCGCAATGGGGGCAAGTCTGCTACGTAAAAAGGTTCAGGCGGCGAATTTAAATATCGAGGTTATTAATACCGCTATCAATGATTTACCTGATGACGTTGATATTGTTGTTACCCACAAAGACTTAACCGCTCGAGCGCGTAAACATGCAGCCGCTGCACATCATATTTCATTAACTAACTTTTTAGATAATGCTATGTATGACAAATTGGTTGCTGATATTAAATCTGCTGTTGGCGACTCAGCTGGCAATGAACAGGCGCTTACTGCAAAAAAGTCTGATGGTCCTTTGAAGTTAACAGATAAAAATATCTTCTTAGGACTAAAGCCGACAACAAAGGAAGAGGCGATCAAATTTGCGGGTGAGCAATTGGTTGCTATGAACTATGTTGAGCCTGAATATGTACAGGGTATGTTTGCCAGAGAAAAATTGGTCTCCACCTATTTAGGTGAATCAATCGCAGTTCCTCACGGTACGATTGAAACCAAAAAACATGTACTGAAAACCGGCATCGTATTTTGTCAGTACCCGCAAGGGATTCAGTGGGGTGAAGAAGAAGATGATGTTGCAATTCTGGTGATTGGTATTGCAGCGCAGGGTGATGAGCATATTCAGGTTATCACTGCTATCACAAATTCACTGGATGATGAAGAAGCAATAGAATGTTTAAAAACAACAGTCAATAAAGAAGATGTACTGCGAATTTTAACTCTCTAAGCGCTTATTAAGGTGGCTGCCTCCATGGAGGTGGCCGACTCAATATTAAAGGCTGGATTTTCCGGCCTCTTTTAAATTTCTGGAACTATTTATTATGAAAGCGATACATTTTGGTGCAGGTAATATTGGCCGTGGTTTTATTGGTAAACTCTTAGCGGATGCGGGTATTGCAGTCACTTTTGCCGATGTTAATGAAACGGTTGTTAATGCGCTGATAGCGCGCAAAGAATATGATGTGAATGTTGTTGGGGCTGAGTGTGTGGTTGAAAAAGTAACTAATGTTACTGCTATTAACTCAGCCAGTCCTGAGCTTATTAAACTTATTGCAGAAGCTGATTTAGTGACCACAGCGGTAGGTCCGACTGTCTTGAATATTATTGCCAAAACAATTGCTGAGGCGATTGAACTGCGTATAAGTAATGGCAACAATTCGCCACTGAATATTATTGCCTGTGAAAATATGGTACGTGGTACTAGCCAGTTAAAAGCGGAGGTATTTAAATACCTGCCCGAGTCTCTGCACGCTAAATCAGATCAGACCATTGGTTTTGTCGATTGTGCTGTTGACCGTATTGTGCCGCCTGCCGCTGCGGGGGAAACAGATCCACTAGCGGTGACAGTGGAAACCTTTAGTGAATGGATTGTTGACCAAACACAGTTTAAAGGTGAAATTCCAACCATTAAAGGGATGGAATGCACGGATAATTTAATGGCCTTTGTTGAACGCAAACTGTTTACGCTCAATACCGGCCATCTGATCACCGCCTATCTGGGTGTGCTTGCCGGTCATGAAACCATTAAAGAATCCATTGAAGATGAGGCTATCCGCGCCGATGTCACGGCTGCGATGCAGGAAAGTGGTGAAGTGTTAATACGCCGCTACGGTTTTGACGCACAAGCGCATGCGGCTTATATTCAGAAAATATTAGGTCGTTTTGCAAATCCCTATCTACGTGATGAGGTGGATCGTGTCGGCCGCCAGCCAATCCGTAAATTAAGCGCCAACGATCGCCTAATTAAGCCGCTAAACGGTACCTTAGAATATGGCTTGCCTAATGCGCATTTAATTAAAGGTATCGCTGCGGCATTCTTGTATAAAAACGACCAGGATCCACAAGCAGTTGAGTTGCAGGCTATGTTTGCTGAGAAAGGACTGGCGGAAACATTGGCCCATTACTCCGGGCTGGCTGTTGACAGTGAAACTGTTAAACTAGTCGAACAAACTTACCAAAGCTTAAAATAGCCAGTTAATTTAAGTGCCACTTTTTGTGGCATTTTTTATTATATTAGAAAAACTATGCCGAAATTTGAACGATTAAAATTTGATATTGATATTGTAGAAACGCTTTCTGAAGCAGAAACTGCCTATGATTTTTTCACGGCAAGCTTTGATCTATTTGAAGATGCTGTTGATGTTTTGATTCAAAATGTTTTTAGAAAAGATGATTATGCGGTGAAATATGCGGTTGAGCCTCTCCTGAGTAATGATGGACCCTTGGCTAATTTAGCTGTGCGTATCAAGCTGTTATATGGTTTGGGTTTATTATCTCAACGCGCCTATCAGGATATTGAAACTTTTATTGAATTGAAAAAGTTTGTCAAATCGCAACAGGAGCCGATAGAATTTATCTCACCACGGCTGCTTGATAAAATAAATTCTATCAGTGCCATGGCTAAAATTATGCCACCTAACTTGTATAGTGGCGACACAGAAGAAAGTTCCCATTTTATCGTGAAAATGAAACTGGAGCAGAATAAAAAGATTATTAAATCATCCTTAATACTGGTGATAACTGCAATCATACAAGAGCTGCATAAAGATACGCCATTGAGTTAAGTCGCAGATCGGACAATATTCTCTGGCATTCTCTTTTACCAGGCTTTTTCGGCGCATGCTGATTCCTGCATCTTGAAGTAAAATCAGCTCAGCCGTTTTGCGCTTAATTTTAATACTCTCTTTACTTTCTGTTCCGGATTTCAGCAAATAGCTGCAGGTCCTGCATTTTTTTAGGTAAAAGGTTTTTATTCTTCCTATACTCATAGTCGTTTGAGGTTGCCATTGTCAGTGGATTAACTTTACTGGCACTGAGCGTAATCAGTTTGCTGCAACAGAACCGATACAAGTTTTGTGCATCGAAAAATGCTTTTTTTGCAACGATTGAGCCGTTGAGGTTAGATGATAGTGAGTTTGTTAAGGGGATTGGTTATGTCTGAAAACAAAATTAATATTGATGCTAAAAATACTTTCACGGTCAATGGCCGGGTCTATAGCTACTACGCGATAAACAGAGGTGAACTGGCTGACAATGATTCGATAGCGCGTTTACCCGTATCAATCAAAGTGTTGCTGGAAAATTTATTACGTCATCAACAGAATAATGCTGATAGCAGAAAAGAAATTGAAGCGCTCGCCAGCAGTAGGGGACGAGGCAGTACGACAGAAATTAGCTATCAGCCTGCGCGCGTTTTAATGCAGGATTTTACCGGCGTGCCGGCAGTTGTTGATCTCGCAGCTATGCGTAATGCAGTCGTTAAACAAGGGCTTGATCCGCAAAAAATCAACCCGTTGAGCAAAGTTGATCTGGTGATCGACCATTCGGTCAGCGTTGATAAATTTTCAACTAAATCTGCTTTTGATGAAAACGTGGCTATCGAAATGGCACGCAATAAAGAACGTTATGAATTCTTAAAATGGGGTAAACAGGCGTTTAGAAATTTCAGTGTTGTACCTCCAGGCACAGGGATTTGTCATCAGGTTAATCTTGAATATCTGGCCAAAGTTGTGTGGAGTGAAACAACGGGTAATGAGTATCTGGTCTATCCCGATACGCTGGTGGGCACTGATAGCCATACCACCATGATTAATGGCCTGGGCGTGTTAGGTTGGGGGGTTGGTGGGATTGAAGCCGAGGCGGTCATGCTCGGGCAACCCATTTCAATGCAGATCCCCGATGTAGTCGGATTTGAACTGACGGGCAGACTGACGGAAGGGATCACGGCGACGGATCTGGTGCTGCAGATTGTGCAAATGCTACGGGCGCAGGGCGTGGTCGGAAAATTTGTCGAATTTTATGGTACAGGTCTAGCTTATTTACCCCTGGCAGATCGAGCGACCATTGCCAACATGGCACCGGAATATGGTGCTACCTGCGGATTTTTCCCGGTCGATCAGCAAACCCTTAATTATTTACAGTTGACAGGTCGAGACCAGCAAACTATTGATCTGGTTGAAGCTTATTGTAAACTCCAGGGGTTGTGGCATGATCAAACGACCCCCAGGGCTGATTTTGCCGATACTTTGTCTCTTGATCTGAGCAGTATTGAACCTAATCTTGCAGGACCAGACAGGCCGCAGGACAGGGTTGCTATGCGCCAGTTAAAAACGGCTATTGATGACTTTATTGACCTCAACGGGAAGGGGCAGCAAAAGACAACCGATTTTCCTCTCAAAGGCAGTAACCAATCGCTCCATCATGGAGATCTGGTGATCGCCGCTATTACCTCCTGCACTAACACCTCCAATCCTGCCGTTATGCTGGCGGCCGGACTGCTGGCGAAAAAAGCACTGGCGAAAGGGCTGAGCAAACAACCCTGGGTCAAAACCTCACTGGCCCCCGGCTCGCGGGTTGTTACCGATTATCTTGTGGCAACAGGGTTACAGCAATCACTCAATACACTGGGCTTTAATCTGGTGGGTTATGGCTGTACTACCTGTATTGGCAATTCAGGCCCTTTGCCTGAGGATGTCCGGGATTGTATTGAAGAAAACGATCTTATCGTTTGTGCTGTGTTGTCCGGTAACCGTAATTTTGGCGGACGAATTCATCCACAGGTCAAGGCTTCCTGGTTAGCATCGCCCCCTTTAGTGGTGGCCTATGCGCTGGCGGGCACCACGCGAATCGATCTCAGTCAGGAGCCAGTAGGAACGGGCAGTGACGGTGAAAAAGTCTACTTAAAAGATATCTGGCCGAGTAATGCAGAAATCGCCGAGCTGCTCAAAAGTGTTAGTTATCAGATGTTCGAAAAACGCTATAGCGCAGTGTTTGACGGCGATAAAGCGTGGCAGGCGATCCGCTCAGGAGAAGAAGCTGATTATCAGTTTTCTGATGAGTCCACCTATATTCAGCGGCCACCCTTTTTTGAGCCGCAATACCGCGATAACTTTAGTAATATTATTGATGCACCTATTTTGGCTATGTTTGGAGATTCACTGACCACTGATCATATTTCACCTGCAGGTGCCATTGCTAAAGGCAGCCCAGCAGCGCAATTTTTGCGCGACCATGGGATTGATGAAAGAGATTTCAACTCTTACGGTTCACGACGCGGTAATCATCAGATAATGGTGCGCGGTACTTTTGCTAATATTCGCATTCGCAATGAGATGACGCCGGATTTGGAGGGGGGCTATACCCGTTTACAGGGACAGTCGCAAACTATGTTTATCTTTGATGCCGCCATCCATTATCAGCAGGAAAAAAGAGCCTGTGTCATTATTGCAGGTCAAGAGTATGGCACAGGATCGAGCCGGGACTGGGCAGCCAAAGGGACCTTATTGCTTGGTGTCAAAGCCGTTATTGCCGAGAGTTTCGAGCGGATTCATCGTTCTAATCTTGCTGGAATGGGCGTATTACCCTTACAGTTTCTGGAGGGGGAAGGGCGTAAATCGCTGCAGTTAAGCGGCGATGAATCCTTCGACATAATGGGGCTGGAGAGTGAAATGAGTGCCAATCAAAAACTCGACGCCGTTATTCATTATCCCTCCGGTAAGCAGCGCCAAATTAAATTATTGTCCCGACTCGATACGGCCATTGAGGTTGATTATTATCGCGCAGGAGGCGTGCTAACTTATGTCCTTAATCAAATCATTTCCCGAGGCTAGCCTTTCTTATACTGCTTCGTACATACTAAATAGGTGACCATTTTAAGAGGGCTTAAATGTCCAATTACAGCGTATAAAGGAATAACCTGTTGCGCCTTGCTCTAGCATCCGGGCGAAGATCTGAACCTGCATCTTGAGGTGGCTTGGGGATAAGTCGGCCAAAAATAATCTGGTAATTTACCCTTGCCATCTTTGCCCTGAGCAAGTTTAAACTCTAGCTCTGCAGACTAGGATAAAGTTTGCAGGTCAATTAAATCCGTGATGGTAAACATAAGCTAAATAGCCCCTAAAGCAGATTTGTATATATGTAAATACCTGAAACTAGACGGAAATAATCCAGCCAATAGAACTTAATAATATAGCTTATTTAAATGACTAAGATCTATCCTACTGTTTTTACTGCAGCATTTTGAGTGCTGCTTATTTTCTCGGCGAACACTTGTTGGATAACTGATAAAAAAAACACCCGCTGGAGAGGCGCCAGGGGGTGGTTTTAATGTTGTGGGAGAGTAATAAAGTATCATACTGAAACCAATCGATAGACTAAGCAGGCAGAGATTAGAAGTAATAAAGTATCATACTAAAATATTGTCCGACTTAACCATCAAGTTCAAGGTTCGCCTGTAATAGCTGTTTTTCTCCCTTATTAATAATCGTATAGCCCATTGCGGTATAGCCTTTCTCTCTTTTCTGATACATCCTTTGCAGCATGGGTAACGTCTGATCAATGTAATCAAAAACCATCACTTTTTCCTTTCCTTTGAATCGTCTTTGTATTCGCCCCGCATATTGAACTAATGAGCCTTTCCATGAAATAGGCAGGGCCAGAAACAGGGTATCAAGCTTAGGCAGATCAAAGCCTTCACCAATATATTTACCTGTGGCGACAAGCACCTGAGTATTATCTAAGGCGGAGATCGCCTGATCTCTTTCTTTGGCTTTCATCGCGCCACGCAATAGCTGAAAGCTAATTCCACGCAGTGCTAATAAATCGCCGAGCATTTGCGCATGCTCTCTTCGTTCAGTTAAAACAAGCGGCACTCGGCCTTGCGCCACCGCCTCTTCAATATCACAGGCAATAATCTCATTCCTCTCCTGGTCATTCATCAGCCAACGGTACACATCGGCAATATGAGGGCGCTTTTCTTCGTCGGTAAATTCGCTTGGTAACAGAGTTTGCAAACGACATAACTGAACTTGCTGGGAAAATCGACTCACTTCAGATGCTACAGTATGCCTGATAGGCCCTGCCTGCATAAATATAATAGGTTGATGCCCATCCTGACGGTGGGGAGTTGCGGTGATACCCAGCACATATTTAGCATGAATTTCGCTTAATAGCATTTCATAATTGGGGGCTGAAATGTGCTGGCATTCATCTATAATCACCTGTCCATATTCATATATGATCGGATTAATCGTATTGTCTTTACGATTAATAAAGCTTTGATAGGTCGCAATATCAATTTGACAACTCGGTTTGTGCTTGCCGCCTCCAATTATCCCAACATCACATCCATCAAGGAATACTGAAAGACGCTCTTTCCATTGATCTAATAATTGCCTGTTATGGACTAGAATTAGCGTACTCACTTTACGCCTGTAAATTAAATTGATTGCAGTGACTGTTTTACCAAATGCAGTTGGCGCATGTAACACGCCAGTCTCATGCTTCATTACTGCTAAAACGGCCTTTTTCTGATCTTTTCTTAATTCACCTTTAAAAATTAGTTGCTTTAAAGCAGTACCTAAACGGCGCTTATCATCAAAAGTGATTTCCACTGATTGCGCATTTAACAACTCAACAACACCATCAAAACAGCCTCGAGGTAAAGACAAATAGCCCTCTTCTACCAGAGCCAGGCATATAAAACGAGGGATTCCGTGAGTAGAAAAACGCAATGCCTGCGTTTTAAAAAAGACCGGATTGGAAAAACTGGCTAATCGTTTCAACTTTGCCAATAAAGCTTGCGGTAATAGCGCTACTTCTAAATAAATACGATTCGCTAAAACGAGAGTTACTTCATTTGGACAATTTGCAATGGCTTGTCGGTTATCAACAAAGGGAGCTTCCCAGGGTTTACTCTCAGGCTTATTGCTAATGCCCGTTTCACTTTTCTGTATATGTGATTGAATTTGTTTATTCGTTACTTTCTTAATGATCGTTAGATAATTCCATTGGTCGGGATAAGGCTGAAAACACTCATCAATGAAAACAGTGTTACCTTGTTGCCTGGATGTATGTTGCAAAGGCAATGCAATCAGGTTACCAAACCCACCAACTGGCAGCATATCTTGATTCGGGAATAATCTGTCATAAGATTCAAAAGATAATCCGGCATGAAAACTCATTGCTTTATCAAGCAGCAAAAAACCTAGTTTTCTAGCATCTTTAGCGGATATCAGGCTTTCAAAAAAAATCCAGATATGCGCGCCATTACCAGAGCGAGAGCGCTCAACAGCACAGAAAATATCAGACTCCAGGCAAGCCTTACGAAATGCCTTTACCGCTTCCTGCCAGTCCGATTTATCAAAGTCCGCAGCCAATAACCAACAATGGTCATCCTTCAATAAGGGATATAGGCCTAATACCTGCTTACCCGATAAATGGTTATATATGGCTTGCTGATCTAGGGATTTGAAGGCTTGATGAGGGCATTCCATACACTTAACTTTAGGCTTATTACATTTATCCTGCTGCCATTCGTTATGGCAAGCGACAGAATAACCGCTACGACCTTGTTTATTCTGCCAGCGGTTGGCATAGATATCTTGCCGCCCGCGAAACAGCTGCATATAGATATCAATTTTTTGAGAAGGGCTAAATTGAAATTCATGAACGCTTGAATTTATTAACGCAGCACGCCTAGATAACAGATTTTGCTTGTCCAGGTTTAACTGTGCAAGCTTCGCATCTATCTCATTGAGTTCATTCGGCTGCACATAACCTCCTGTTTATAGTGTTAAATATCTGTTCTAGTTAGATGTATAGCCTTGCTTTGGCGCATTAGGTTTGTACGGAAATGCCATTTTTAGTTCATTACTTTCAACCATATTCTTTAAATGACTTTGCCTAATATTTTGCGATGTGCGGTCAACTAACTCACTTAACACTGAGATAGCGATATACTGATCAGTGCAAAGTGCCTTAATGATCAATTTCATTTCATCCTTCGAAAGGCGGCGCTTATCTCTTGCTGGTTGAGCAATCGACAGCATATTGTCTCGAAACTCTGGGGTTAAAGCTTCAAGTCGATCAATAAAAGGCTTATCAAAATGATCACTCAAGAATCGACCATGTATATCTCTATCTAATTCGTTATGCGTTAAGTTATTTTCGTTATGCGTTAAGTTATTTTCGTTATGCGTTAAGCTATTCTCGTTATGCGTTAAGTGATCGGGTAAATATGCTCTATTCGAAAAAACATCATCAGGATTAGGTGGCGCCATTCCCGGTAAGCTATACGACTTATCTCGTTTCTCACCATTAGCAATTAAAAAACCTCTGGCGACTAATTTGGGTAGGGTAAGCGTTACATCACGAGAATGTTTGCTAGTAAGTTGACAAGCTCGCTCATGATTAATCCAACCCTCTATTGCAGCTGTCACCACTATCATACGTTCAAAGTCATCAAGTTGATGAAAGGTCTTACCAAATAACACGGCTAATAATTCAGTTACATGAGGTGGAATTAAGCTTGTTGTAGATAGTTCAAGTAAAGTTTGTTCAGATGGTTCTGATTTCTCATACAGTTTAGGCGTGCGCCAGTTCGCCCATTGCCAACCACTAATGATCTTTGGAATACCTGAGCCTGCTCGCTCTCCTGCCCCGATCATTAAAAACATTTGGTGAACACGTCGATTACGACAATCGCTTTCTCCTCCTTTTATGGCGATATCAGGAGGGACTCTCATTAAACCAGGGTTACGAAAGCCAAATAGATCCGGCCGTTTGACCACTAAAATAGAACTGCGTCCCGTATAATCCGCGTGTACGAGCGTATTAACTAATGCTTCACGAATAGCCTCATGAGCCTTAGTATCATCTAGTCTAGTTCCTCCCTGAAGCTCAAAGGGAACTTTTAAGTCACTGATTAATTTTCGGTAAGTGCGACGGTAAAAATCAAATATATTGCCAGACCAAGTACCGTCCGGGTATATACGATCAATCCAGCGAGAGTCAGGGAGGGTTTCGTCACGTTCTCGATAATCAACAAAATAATTAGGAACAGCATCTTGAATAGCTTCCCAAGAGCCGAACATTAATATACCCGCTAACGTAATTCCTTCTTCACCTGCTTGACGGTCTTTTCTCCACCCACCTAGATTCTTAAATAGTTCAAAAATGTCTAGCTCTAACCAAGGATGCTGAGGCTTTGCTACTGCAAACAAGTTACGGTAGGCTCGCAAACTACCCTGATCTATATCGCTGAAATTAAAACCCTTAAGTATTTTGTCATCCCTGCTGTTTTCTATTTGCTCGGCCATCATCCGCTTAACTTGTTCTTCAGAACAACGTACGTCTCCCTCATGCAAACGCAGAAAAGTGGCTGTCATTGGTTGATTTTTTAAATATACTGGTTTTTGTTCACGACGAGCGGCAGGAATCTCAATCGCTAAAATTTGCTTTCCTTCCAATGTGATGGCTTTTACATTTTGATCGCTTAGTAGATTTACATTCACCATTTGCTTATTATTTGCGGTATCAAACAGCTGCTTTTTTATATTTTCAATATTATCCAAACCAGCTACAGTGAATTTTCCATTTTTCTCTCTTACTCCAAGAACAACATAGCCGCCACGGGTATTCGCCATTGCACTATAAGTCGGCCAAAAATCATCTGGTAATTTACCCTTGCCATCTTTGCCCTGAGCAAGTTTAAACTCTAGCTCTGCAGACT
>Ga0075011_10000626_pt1 | contig 18790 bp, 17 predicted proteins | sample TARM_MetaG_T_14_FD_72354 | JGI IMG/M metagenome (GOLD analysis project Ga0075011, IMG submission 72354) | Freshwater microbial communities from Pennsylvania, USA, analyzing microbe dynamics in response to fracking - TARM_MetaG_T_14 | ecosystem: Environmental > Aquatic > Freshwater > River... | reverse complement strand
GCGCATCGCCGCGCTGGTGGCCGAACTGGGCGCGGTCTCGGGCGCGCTGGCCCACGACTTGCGCTCGCCGGTCACGCGCCTGTCGGCCGCCATCGACACCGCGCTCGTCCGCATGGAACAGGCCCGCGCCAGCACCGGCACCCCCGAGATCATCGAGGCGACCGAAGCCCTGCTCGCCGCCCGTGCCGATGCCGATGGCCTGCGCGCGATGCTCGAAACCGCGCTGGAAATCAGCCGCCTTCAGGGCGGCGCGGTGCAGGATCGCCGCGTGGCGCTCGATCTGGCCGAAGTGGCCGCCGACATGGCCGAGCTTTACGAACCGCTGGCCGAGCAATCGGGCGTCGCGCTCACCCTCGCGCTCAGCCCGGCCCCGGTGCGCGCCGACCGCGAACTGATCTCGCGCGCGCTGGCCAACTGCATCGACAATGCCCTCAAATATGGCGGCGACACGATCACCGTGCGCACCGCCGATACCGAAGATGGCGTCGTGCTCGAAGTGCTCGACAATGGCCCCGGCATCGCGCCCGAAGACCGCGCGCGGGTGGTCGAACGCTTCGTCCGGCTCGACAATGCCCGCACCCGGCCCGGTGGCGGACTGGGCCTGGCCATGGTCGATGCGGTCGCCCGGCTCCATGGCGGGCGGCTGGTGCTGGACGAGGCACCCGGTGGCGGCCTTGCGGTGGCACTTCACCTGCCGAAGCGATAAGGCGCGCGGGATGAGGCACAGAGAATGACCGCACTTCGATGGACGATCGCCGTGGGCGGGGCGGCCATGGGCAGCCTGGCCACGGGTCTGGCCGCACGGATGCTCTATCGCCGCGCGCTGGCCCGCAATCCGGTCGGCGTGCTCGATGCCGCCGACTTCGCGTTGCGGGCGGGGCGCAGCGGCGTGCGCCGGGTCGCCCGCGCCCGCTTCGGCCCCGATCCGCAGCAGGTTCTCGAAGTCTTCGTGCCGCGCGGGGCCCATCCCCGGCGCGGTCGGCGCGATACGGCAAGCGCCCTGCCGGTGGTGGTCTTCATCCATGGCGGCGCCTGGGACAGCGGGCGCGTGGCCGACTACCGCTTCATCGCCCGCACGCTCGCGCCGCTGGGCGTCATGGTCGTGCTGGCGGGCTATCGCCTGCTGCCGCATGGGCGCTGGCCGGTCATGCTCGAAGATGGCGCAAAGGCGCTGCGCTGGGTGGCCGATCATGTCGGCCCGCTGGGCGGCGATCCGGGCCGCGTGGTGCTGATGGGCCATTCGGCGGGGGGCTACAATGCGCTGGCCCTCGCCCTCGACCGGCGCTGGATGGAGGCCCAAGGGCTCGATGCCGGGGCGCTGGCCGGGGTCATCGCACTGGCCGCGCCCAGTGATTTCCTGCCGCTCGACGATCCTGCCTCGATTGCCGCCTTCGGCCATTGCGCCAACTTGCGCCAGACCCAGCCGATCGACCACGCCCACGCCCTGCGCCACACCAGTGGCAAGACCGGAACCCGCGTCCCGCCGCTGCTGCTCGTCCACGGCGCCAATGACACCCGCGTCCTGCCCCGCCACAGTCTGGCGCTGGCCGATGCCATGACCGGCGCGGGCCATCCGACACGGGCCGCCGTGCTGGAGGGGATCAACCACGAACAGCTGATCACCGCCTTTGCCCGCCCGTTTGCCCGTGAAACCCGCCTGCTCGATGCCGTAAAGGCCTTCCTCGCGGAGGTTTTCCCTTCACGCGAAGTTCATTCCGCGTCACAATAAGCAGGATCGTGATGCGCCTCCTCCCTTCCTGCCGGCCTGCTTCCGGCCAGCGGTCTTCCAGTTGGGGGGCTTTTCTGTCGGTGCGCCTGCGTTCGGGCCTTGTCGCCATGGCCGGGGCGCTGGCGATCTCGGGGGCGATCACGGGGATGAGCGCCCAGCCAGCCTGCGCGCAGGAAGTCCTGCGCGATGCCGAGACCGAGGCCCTCTTCCGCGACATGTCGGCCCCGATCATCAAGGCCGCCGGGCTCGATCCGCACAATGTCGACATCATCCTGCTCAACGACGGCGACATCAACGCCTTCGTGGCGGGCGGACAGGCGGTCTATGTCCAGTCGGGACTGATCGGCGCGGCCGACAATATCAACCAGGTTCAGGGCGTCGTCGCCCACGAACTGGGCCACATCACCGGCGGCCATGTGATCAGCACCGCCGGCTCGCGCCCCGCCACGGGGATCACCCTGCTCAGCCTGCTGCTGGGCGGGCTGGCCGCCGCCGCCGGATCGCCCGAGGCAGGCATGGGCGTGTTCATGGCTGGGCAGCAGGCCGCGATGGGCAGCTATCTGGCCTTCAGCCGCGCGCAGGAAAGCACCGCCGACGCAGCGGGCGCGCAATACCTGTCGAAGGCGGGCATCTCGGGCCGGGGCTCGCTCGATTTCTTCAAGAAGCTCCAGAACATGGAGTTCCGCTATGGCTTCACCCGCAATGCCGACAGCGAGTTCTATTCGACCCACCCGATGACCGCCGACCGTCTGGCCACCTTGCAGGACACCTATGAAAAGGACCCGGCCTGGAACACCCCGATCGATCCCGATCTCCAGGCCCGCTTCCTGCGCGTGAAGGCCAAGCTCTATGGCTATCTGGCCGATCCCCAGGCCACGCTGGCGGCCTATCCCGACTATCTCAACGATCCCCCCGCACATTATGCGCGGGCCTATGCCTACCACAAGGAAGCGCTGATGGACAAAGCGCTGGCCGAAGTGGACGCCATGCTCAAACAGTTGCCCGACGACCCTTACGCGCTCGAACTCAAGGGGCAGGTGCTGCTCGAATCCGGCCAGCCGCAAGCCGCCATCGCCCCCTTGCGCCGCGCGACCAACCTGACCGGCAACAACCCGCTGATCGCCACCACGTTCAGCCATGCCCTGCTGGCCACCGAAGACCCCGCCAATTTCGCCGAAGCCGAGCGCGTCCTCAAAACCTCGGTCGCCAGGGACCGCGAAAACCCGTTCGCCTGGTATCAGCTGGGCATGGTCTACGAAGCCGAAGGGGATACCCCCCGCGCCCGTCTGGCCAGCGCCGAACAGCAACTGATGCAGATGCAATTGCCCGAGGCAGCCCGCAACGCGCAGGCCGCCGAGGACACGCTCCCCAAGGGCTCGGCCGACTGGCTGCGCGCGCAGGACATCGCCATGTCGGCCCAGTCCCAGATGGAGCGGCAAAGGAAGAAGAAATAGACACGATGACAGCCGTTCCCGAACGCCGTTCGTTCCTGATCCTGCTGGGGCTGGTGGCCGCCGTGGCCGCCGCCCTGGCCTGGTGGGTCGTGGCCAGCCGCCGCGCCACGCAGGAGATCGCCAGTTCCGCGCCCGGCGAGATGACGCAGGCCCAGTTGACCAAGGCCCTGTCCGACGCCGGGATCGACCCGGCCCAACGCGTCGCGATCGAGGGCCTCGTGCGCCAGACCCTGATCGACCATCCCGAAATCCTCAGCGAGGCCGCGCAGGCCCTCGAAGCGCGCGAAAGCGCCAGCCGCCTCGCGCCCTTGCGCGGCGCGCTCGAAACGCCCTTCCCCGGCGCGGTGCTGGGCAATCCGCAGGGCAAGCAGACCCTCGTCGAATTTACCGACTTTGCCTGCACGTTCTGCCGCGCCAGTGTCGCCGAAGTCGAGGCGCTGGTCGCCGCCAACCCCGACTTGCGCGTGGTCGTGCGCGAATTGCCGATCATCTCGGAACAGAGCCTGCCCGCCGCGCGCATGGGGCTGGCCGCCGCCGCGCAGGGCAAGTATGCGGCCTTCCACAAGGCCATGTTCAGCGGCGAATCCCCCAGCCCCGCCAGCATCGCCGCCGCCGCCGCCAAGGCCGGGCTCGACATGACCGCCGCGCGGGCCTTCGCCGCCCGGCCCGACACCACGACCGAACTTCAGCGCAACCTCGCCCTCGCCCGCCAGCTGGGCATCAGCGGCACCCCGGCCTGGGTCGTCGGCGACCAGTTGCTGAGCGGCGCCGTGGGCCGCGACCGGCTTCAGGAAGCGCTCACCGCCGGAAAGGCCAAGGGCGCGTGATCCGCGCCGCCGCGCCAGCCCTGCTGGTGCTGGCCTCTCCGATTGCATCTGCCCGGACAGCGCCCCTGCCTCCTGTTCCCCTCCAGCCAGCTGACGAGATCCAGAAGGACGATCAGCTCGTCCAGTCGATCGGCTGGAGGCTGGCCCGGGCCAATGCCCGCTTCTGCGCCCGCGCGGGGCCGGGCGTGGGCATCATGCTTCAGGATGCGCGCACGTTCGACGATCCGGCCCTTGCCCGCGCGGTCTATGGGCTGAGCGGCGACATCGGCATTGCCGCCATCGCCGCTGATGGCCCCGCTGCCGCCACCGGCCTGCCCCTCAACGCCACGCTCACCGCCATCGACGGGCTGGCGATCACGTCCCTGCCCGAACCTCGCCCCGGCCACTGGGACCGCCAGATGGCCTTGCAGGATCGCCTCGAACAGGCCGTGCGCCGCAAGGGCGCCATCACCCTCACGCTGGCTGGCGGGCAAAGCCTCACCATCTCCGGCCAGAGCGTGTGCACGGTCCGCTTCCTGATGGACGACAGCACCGGCAATGCCGGCGCCAACCGCGACATCGTGCGGATCGGGCGCCCGATGGCCGAAGCGCTCCACTGGAACGAGGCCGAAGTGGCCGCCCTCATGGCCCATGAAATGGCCCACGCCGTGCTCGACCACCAGACCTGGCTCGCCCACGGCGGCAGCACCCGCAAGGCCGAACGCGAGGCCGACCGCCTCTCGGTCTGGCTGCTGGCCAATGCGGGCTACGATCCGCAAGCCGCCCCGCGCTGGATCGCGAAAATCGGCCCGCGCTACCAGATCGGCTTCCTCGTCTCGCCCAGCCATGGCGGCTGGCGCACCCGCGCCCGCGACATGACCGCCGAAATCGCCACGATGCAGGCCGCGCGCGCCGGATCGCCAGAAGCCGGATCACAAGAGGCCGGATCACAGGAGGCGGGATCACAGGAGGCCGACTGGCCCCGCCTGTTCCGCCGCGAGGAAGGCGCCCCCGCGATGCCCACCGTTTCGCACGACGAAGCGATGGCGCAAACACCCGCAACCCGCTAGGGCCTTGGCGGTCGCATCGTCTGATGCGAAAAACCGGTTCCCACTTTTTCACGCGATGCTCTAGAACCGTCTTCCCATGGCTATGCTGCCCCTTCGCCCCACGCCGTTCTTCGGCAACAAGAACCGCGCGTTCTGGCGGCTCCAGTTTGCCGGCTGGGGTGGCGCCATGGTGCTGCGCGCGATGTCGACCATCGCCAATGCCCAGCCCTGGTCGTTCCTGCTGATCGTGCTGATCGCGTCGATCACCGGGTTCTCGATCTCGTCGATCCTCTCGGTGATCTATCGCGCGCTGATCAACCGCCGCCCGATCATCACCTGGGGCGCCACGGCGGTGGTTCTGGCCATCGCGGTGTGCCTCTATGCGTTCATCGATGCCTGGGTGATCAGCCTCTACCGCCCCGGCAGCGACGCGGGCTTTGCCCAGCTGTTCGTTGGGGTGTTCTATATCGACCTGACCCTTCTGGGGGCCTGGTCGGCGCTCTATTACGCGATCAATTTCTACATTCAGGTGGAAGAGCAGAACGACCACCTGCTCTATCTGGAGGCGCAGGCAACTTCGGCCCAGCTGGCCATGCTGCGCTACCAGCTCAACCCGCACTTCCTGTTCAACACGCTCAATTCGATCTCCACGCTGGTCCTGCTCAAGCAGACCGAACCGGCCAATGCCATGCTCAGCCGCCTGTCCTCGTTCCTGCGCTACACGCTGATCAACGAACCGACCGGGCGGGTGACCGTCGCGCAGGAAGTCGAGACGCTCAAGCTCTACCTCGACATCGAACTGATGCGCTTCGAGGAGCGCCTGCGCACCGAATTCCGCATCGACGAGGACGCGCGCAATGCGCTGATGCCCTCGCTGCTGCTCCAGCCGCTGGTCGAGAACGCGATCAAGTATGCCGTCAGCCCGCTCGAAGACGGCGCCCAGATCACCATCAGCGCGCAAGTCGTCGGCTCCATGCTGCGGGTCACCGTTTCGGACAGCGGACCGGGCTTGCCAGCGGGCACCGATCCCTCGACGCTGTTCGGCGTGAACCCTGATTCCACCGATTCCGCCCGATCCCATCCCCCCCTTCCGGGGGCTCCGGTTTCCACCGGGGTAGGCCTTCCCAATATCCGCGACCGGCTGGCCCAGGCCTATGGCAGCAACCAGCGTTTCGAGGCGGGCAACCGGCCCGAAGGCGGCTTTGCCGTCACCATCGAACTTCCTTACGAACCCCGTGAGGAAACCCCGGCGTCTCCCTCGTCGCGGCGCCTCGAACGGGCCTGAAAAAAGGATTCGGGCCAGTCCGGGAACTTCTTGGGCTTGCCGTAATTGACACGCGGGGGCAAAAATAACCGCAACAGGGCAGACGCTCCAGGCAAAGGTAGCAAATGACCATCCGCACGATCCTCGTCGACGACGAGAAACTCGCCATCCAGGGCCTCCAGCTTCGTCTTCAGGCCTTCCCCGATGTCGAGGTGATCGACACCTGCTCCAACGGGCGTGAAGCGATCCGCAAGATCAAGACCGAAAAGCCCGACCTGGTCTTTCTCGACATCCAGATGCCCGGTTTCGACGGGTTCAGCGTGGTCAAGGGGGTGATGGAAATCGACCCCCCGCTGTTCGTCTTCGTAACCGCCTATTCCGAACATGCACTCAAGGCGTTCGAGGCCAACGCCGTCGACTACCTGCTCAAGCCGGTCGAGGAAGACCGCCTGGCCGATGCCCTCGACCGCGCACGCACGCGCCTCGCGGAAAAGCGCGGGCTGGAGGAAGTCGAAAAGCTCAAGACCGTGCTGGCCGAAGTGGCGCCCGACGCCATGCCCGAAATGGAAGACGATGGCGAAGTGGCCGCAGGCCGCTTTGAAAAGCTCATCAACATCAAGGACCGTGGCCAGATCTTCCGCGTCGATGTCGACACCATCGAACGGATCGAGGCGGCGGGCGACTACATGTGCATCTATACCGGCGACAATTCGCTGATCCTGCGCGAAACGATGAAGGATCTCGAACGCCGGCTCGACCCGCGCGTGTTCCAGCGCGTCCACCGCTCCAAGATCGTCAACCTCGATCAGGTCCGGCAGGTCCGCCCGCACACCAATGGCGAATGCTTCCTCGTCCTCGAATCGGGCGCCGAAGTGAAAGTCAGCCGCTCCTACCGCGACGTGGTGGCGCGCTTCGTTCACTGAAACCCGCTTTCCTTCGCGCGCCTGCCTGCGTAAACGTCCCGGCATGACCGATTTGAGCATTCCGGGTTTTGACCTTGCTGCCTTCGTGAAAGCCACGCTCGAGGAAGACCTCGGGCTGGGCTTTCCGGGCGGCGGGCACGATGTCACCAGCGAAAGCGTGATTCCCGCGCAGGCCCGCTTTGCCGGGGTAATGGACAGCCGCGACCCCATCAGCGTCTGCGGACTTCCCATCGCCGCCGCCTTCTTCCGCGCGCTCGACCCGGCGATGGAGATCGAGATCCTCGTGCCCGAAGGCGCCCGCGTCGAACCGGGCACCGCGCTCATGCGCCTGACCGGCAATGCCCGCGCCATGCTCACCGCCGAACGCGCCGCGCTCAACACCGTGCAGCACCTCTCGGGCGTGGCCACCCTCACCCGCACCTATGTCGATGCCATGGGCCAGACGAAGGCCCGCCTGCTCGATACCCGCAAGACCATCCCCGGCTTCCGCCACCTCGAAAAATACGCCGTGCGCATGGGCGGCGGCCACAACCACCGCATGGGCCTGTGGGACGCAGCGATGATCAAGGACAACCACGTCCTCGTCGCCGGCGGCGTCGGCCCGGCCGTCGCCCGCGCACTGGCCGCTGGCGTGCGCGACGTGATCTGCGAAGTCGACACCCTCGACCAGATCGAACCCGCGCTGCAAGCAGGCGCCACCCGCCTCCTGCTCGACAACATGGGACCCGACACCCTGCGCGAAGCCATCGCGCTGGTCGCAGGCCGCGTCCCCTGCGAAGCCTCGGGCGGCGTCAACCTCCAGACCATCGCCGCCATCGCGGCCACCGGCGTGGATTACGTCTCGGTCGGCCGCCTGACCCAAAGCGCCCCGGCAGCAGACATCGGCCTCGATTTCACGCCGCTTTGAAGAAAAAGGGAAAATGAAGGGGCTTGTCGCCCCTTCGACCCCGAAACTCCTGCGGATCGAGCGCATGAGCGCCAAAGCTCCGCCTCCATCCGGGCCTTTGCTGGCAAGCACGCCATTGTCCGCGTATGCCGAAAACGGTCACTCCTAAAGCATCTTTTGCCCCGCGAAACGGCAAGATGTATATGTTGAAGCATATAATTTTCACCATGAATATGCTTGGACATATTTCCGGTTGAGTCCATCGCGCTATTTGATATGCTCAAGCATATAATATTAACAAAATATATGCCAGAATAGATAAATGAGCGCGGGAATTGAAGAGATAGCGGCGAGTGTCCGTAAGGCACGTATCGCAAAGGCACTGACCCAGAAGGAACTGGGGCGGCGCGTTGGCTTGCCCCAAAGTCATATCTCCAAAATCGAAAAAGGCACGGTTGATCTCAAACTTTCAAGCCTTGTCGAGATCGCGCGCGCACTCGACCTTGAGATCACGCTCGTGCCGCGCAAGGCTTTGCCTGCCGTCGAGGGAGCGGTGCGCGCGCATGGCACGGCCGTCGAAACAAGCCGCGCAGTGAGCCTACTCAACGAACAGGCGGAAATCGCAGAACGGATCAAAGCAAACTTCCCAGACCTCTCGCAGGTTGAAGGCTTCCAGAACGCGATCCGGAGCATCCCCAGACTGCAATTCGATGCAACTCAACTCAAAGCCCTCGACGAGGCCTTACAGCCAGCAAAACGGCTGAAGACGATCCTCGAGGCGCAGGGCGGGGCGGCGGCTCTCGCCAAACGCATTGAGGAGGCAACTTCGGCTCTCCGGCATTTCCGCAACATTCAGGTGCATCATGCGCCGTTGATCGAGGCCGCACGCCAGCTTCCCGCTTACCGGCTGGAGGAGGATGACGCATGATTGACGCAGCCGCTCTCGACATACTCCTGCATGATCGCCGCATCGGGACGCTCGCGCGCCTCGATGGCGATCGTAGCATCTTCACGTTCGACGAGGCCTACCTCGCCGACGAAGAGCGCCCGACGCTCTCGCTTGCCTATCGTGACCAATATGGCGCGATCATCAATGCGCCTCGCGCCTATCAAACACAGATCGAGCCGTTCTTCTCGAACCTTTTGCCCGAAGGAACCCTGCGCGATTACCTTGCACGGCGCGCAGGCGTTAAGTCCGTGCGCGAATATCTCCTTCTCGCGCAGCTTGGCGGAGACTTGCCAGGCGCGGTCAAGGCCGTGCCAGTCGAGGCACGTGACGTGCAGCCTGAAGGCGCAGGCGAAGAAGGCGTTGCAACTGAAGCCAAGCGCGCACTGCGCTTCTCACTCGCCGGCGTTCAACTCAAATTTTCAGCCCTGAAGAACAGGGGCAAGAATGGTGGCCTCACCATTCCGGTGAGCGGCACGGGCGGCGACTGGATCGTCAAACTGCCGTCAGCCCGTCATCCCGACGTTCCGGAAAACGAATTCGCCGCCATGAGCTTGGCCTCCAAGCTCGGGATCGATGTTCCCGACATCGATCTTCTGCCGCTGGAAACAATCGACGGATTGCCCGACGGGATCACCCGATACGGGGCGTCAGCATATGCCATACGCCGTTTCGACCGGACCGATGCCGGACCCGTCCACATCGAGGATTTCGCGCAAGTCTACGGTGTCTATGCCAACGACAAATATGAGAACGCGAGCTACCGCCAAATTTTGTCGGTACTCGCGATCGAAGCCGATGAGGCAAGCTCGGTCGAATTCATCCGCCGGCTCACATACTCCGTGCTGATCGGTAATGGTGACATGCATCTGAAGAACTGGTCACTGACCTATCCCGATCAGCGCCGCCCTATCTTGGCACCAGCATATGATCTTCTCTCGACCGTCGCCTATATCCCTGAGGAGGATGCCGCTCTCAAATTTCATCGGTCACGCGAATGGGAGTCCTTCACCTACCGCGAACTGGAGACGATCGCCGACAAAGCGCGGCTGCCGTCGCATCTGGTTATTTCGACAGCGAGGGAAACAGTAGAGCGGTTTGACGGGCTTTGGGAGCAGGAAAAGACGCATCTCCCCTTCTCCGGTGAGGTCATTGCCGCAATCGAAAAGCACAGAAAGCGCCTCCCAGTCTGAACCAACTGCAACAGAATGCGCTTGCATCGAAACATTTGGCCCGCTGCAGCGGGAGAGCTTAATGGGATGAAGGGGGCCTTGCCCCCTTCGATGTCTCTTTTTTCTCTATCTTCCTGGAAACAGCTTCGCGCAGCGATTATTTATTCAAAACTCCCAAGGCCCAGACTGCCGCCTCGGCCACGACCGGGTCGGGATCGGCGCAAAGCCCCTCGACGGTCGGCACCAGCCGTTCATCTCCGCTGTTCCCCGCCGCGTAGAGGCAGTTGCGCACGAAGCGGTTGCGGCCGATCCGCTTGATGGGGGAGCCTGCGAAGACCGTGCGGAAGGTCGCGTCGTCAAGCGCGAGCAGTTCGGCAAGGCGCGGCGCGACGAGTTCGGCGCGGGGCAGGAAGGCGTGGTTGTCGTGGGCCGCGCGGGCGAACGAGTTCCATGGGCAGACCGCGAGGCAATCGTCGCAGCCATAGATCCGGTTGCCCAGCGCCGCGCGATAGCGTTCGGGGATCGGCCCCTTGTGCTCGATGGTGAGGTAAGAAATGCAGGCCCGCGCGTCGAGTTGGTAGGGCGCGGGGAAGGCTCCCGTCGGGCAGGCATCCTGACAGGCCGTGCACGAGCCGCAGCGGTTGGCGTGGGGGGCATCGGGGGCAAGGTCGAGCGTGGTATAGATCGCGCCGAGGAACAGCCACGAGCCGTGGCGGCGGCTGACCATGTTGGTGTGCTTGCCCTGCCAGCCCAGCCCGGCGGCCTCACCCAGCGGCTTTTCCATGACCGGGGCGGTATCGACGAAGACTTTTACTTGCGCCTGCGGTTCCTGCGCCACGATCCAGCGGGCCAGCGCCTTGAGCGCGCGTTTCACGAGGTCGTGATAATCGACCCCTTGCGCATAGACCGAAATCCGCGCGCGGTCGGCCACATCGGCCAGCGCCAGCGGGTCGTGCGCGGGGGCATAGCTCATCCCCAGCGCGATCACGCTGCGCGCCTCGGGCCAGAGCGATTGCGGGCCCTGGCGCTGCTCGGCGCGGGTTTCCATCCAGTCCATCGAGCCGTGGCGGCCCTCGCCCAGCCAGGCGTGGAGGCGGGCGGCGCGGGCCGGGTCGTCCTGCGCGGTGGTGATCCCGCAGGCGGCAAAGCCGATCCGCGCGGCTTCCTCGCGCAACCTCTGTTCGAATGGCAGGGGGACGGGAGAGACGATCTTAACCAAACCTTCTTTCCCTTCCGGCCATAGGCATGTTCAAATGGCCAATACAGGATCGGCGGGGGTAATGGCAGATTTCGGGCAGGACGGCGAATGGGCCATCGAGGCGCTGGGCCTCGTCAAGCGGTTCGACGGGTTTACCGCCGTCGACGGCGTGGACATCCGCGTGCCCAAGGGCGCGATCTATGGCATCCTTGGCCCCAATGGCGCGGGCAAGACGACGACGCTGCGCATGTTGCTGGGCATCATCGACCCGGACGAGGGCCGCCGCGTGGTGCTGGGTCACGAGCGCCCCACCGATATCGCCCGGCGCATCGGCTACCTGCCCGAGGAACGCGGGCTTTACCCGGCGATGAAGGCGACCGAGGCCATCGCCTTTCTCGCCGCGCTGCGCGGGGTGCCGCTCAAGGTGGGACGCGCGAGGGCGCGGGCTTTGCTGGAAGAGCATGGCCTCGCCTATGCCGCTGATCGGCAGATCCGCCAACTCTCGAAAGGCATGGCCCAGCAGGTCCAGTTGCTGGGCACCCTCGTCCACGAACCCGATCTGGTGGTCTTCGACGAGCCGTTCTCGGGGCTCGACGCGCTCAACCAGGGCAAGCTCGAAACGATGATCCGCGCGCTGGCCGCACGGGGCACGACGGTCATTTTCTCCACCCATGTCATCGCCCATGCCGAGCGCCTGTGCGACCGGGTGGCGATCATCGCAGGCGGCAAAGTGCCGTTTGCGGGCCTTGTCGACGAGGCGCGCGACCGGCTGCGCCCGCAAGTCCGCCTCGAAACCCGCGTGGCGGATGGCCCATGGCGCGCCGCGCTGCCGCCTGAAGCGCGCCACGAGGGGGCCTTCTGGCACTTCACCCTGCCCGAAAGCGGGGTGGAGCCACTGCTGCGCGCGCTGATCGAGGGGGAAGCGGGCATCCTCTCGCTCTCCATCGAGCGCCCCGGCCTGCACGATGCCTTCGTGGCCATCGCGGGCGAGGCTGCCGCCCGCGCTCTCGCCGAAAATGCCGCGCAAGCTGAAGAGGCCATCCGATGATCCCCGAAAAGCTGCGCGCCGCCGCCGTCATCGCCCGCCGCGATTTCGTCGCGGTGATCTTTTCCAAGACCTTCCTGCTGTTCCTGCTCGGCCCGCTGTTCCCGCTGGTGGTGGGCGGCATGGCCGGGGCCATCGGCGCGCAAGTGGACAAGGAACTCAACCAGCCGCAAGTCGGCCTTGCCCTGCCCGCCGAACAGACCCGGCGCCTGCTGGCCGCCCATGCTGCGCTGGCCGATGCCCTGCCCGGCGATGTCCCCGATTTCGTCGCCCTCGATGCCCCCGGCACCAACCCGCGCGCGCTTCTTGCCAAACATCTGCCGGGGCACGAAGGCGTGCTGACCGCCGTCGTCTCGGGCACGCTCGATCACCCCGTCCTCACCGCCACGCCCGAACGGGCGCACTTGTGGCAGGGCATGGTCGCCCTGTTCGCCGCCCGCGCGCGCGACGACCACCCCGCCCCGCTGCCCCCCGTCACCATCGACGAAGTGGCCACCAGCGCGGCCAAGGTCAAAAGCGGGCAGGTCATGACCGCACAAGCCGGGCAAGTGCTGCTGTTTCTTCTCACGATGCTGCTGGCAGGCATGGTCCTGTCGAACCTCGTCGAGGAAAAGGCCAACAAGATCATCGAAGTCCTCGCCGCCTCGATCCCCATGGACGCGCTGTTCCTGGGCAAGCTGTTTGCCATGCTGGGGGTGAGCATGGTGGGCATTGCCGTCTGGGGCACGGTCTGGGGCGGGCTGGTACTGGTGGGAATGAAGTCGCTGCCGATGCTGGCCGCGCCTGCGGTGGGCTGGCCGCTGTTCGTGGGGCTGGGGTTCCTCTATTTCGCGATGGCCTACCTGCTGCTCGGCTCGCTGTTTCTGGCCATCGGCGGCATGGCCAGCACGGTGCGCGAGGTGCAGACGCTCTCGATGCCCGTCACGATGCTCCAGCTCATGGTGTTCTTCTTTGCCAGCTATGCGCTGGCCCGTCCGGGCACGATGATCGAGACCGCCAGCCTCGTCTTCCCGCTTTCCTCGCCCTTCGCCATGCTGGCGCGTGCGGCGCGCTCGACCGAGCTATGGCCCCATGTCCTCGCGCTGGGCTGGCAGGCGCTGTGGGTGGCCCTGATCGTGCGCACGGGCGCGGTCCTGTTCCGCCGCACCGTGATGAAATCAGGCCCCGCGCGCCCGAAAAAGCGCGCGAAGGCCTGATGCTCATGCCTGATTACCGCGTCGGAACGGGCGTTTCGCCGCTGTAGTCATAGAAGCCGCGACCGGTCTTGCGGCCCAGCCACCCGGCCTCGACATATTTGGCCAGCAGCGGCGCCGGGCGATACTTGCCATCGCCCGTGCTGCTGGCAAACACGCGCATGATTTCAAGGCAGGTATCCAGCCCGATGAAATCAGCCAGTTGCAGCGGCCCCATCGGATGGTTGAGGCCGAGGCGGCAGGCCTCGTCGATGTCGGCAACATTGGCCGTACCGCCACCCAGCACGAAGACCGCCTCGTTGAGCATCGGCACGAGGATGCGGTTGACGATGAACCCGGCCTCGTCCTGCGAAAGCACCATCACCTTGTTGAGCCGCCCGACCAGCGCGTGCATCGCTTCGATCGTGGCAGGCGCGGTGGCAAGGCCGGGGATGACCTCGACCAGCTTCATCACCGGCACCGGATTGAAGAAATGCAGCCCGATGAAACGCGCCGGATCGACCGTGCGCGCGGCCATGCGGGTGATCGGGATCGAACTGGTGTTGCTCGCCAGAATGGCATGGGGCGCCAGCACGGCCCCGGCGGCGGCGAAAATCTTCTGCTTGATGTCCTCGCGCTCGGTCGCCGCCTCGACGATCAGGTCGGCCCCGGCCATCGGCGCATAATCCCCGATCGCGGTGATCTTCGCGAGGGCGGCGTCGGCCTCGTCCTGCGTCATCTTTTCCTTGGCGACAAGACGCGCCAGCCCCTTGCCGATCCGCTCGCGCCCCTTGGTGGCCGCATCCAGATCGACATCGGCGAGCAGGACCGCCAGCCCCGCCTGCGCCATGACTTGCGCAATGCCCGCGCCCATCTGCCCAGCACCGATAACGGCAACAGTTTCCATGCCTTCACCCTTTCCTTTGCAACCGGTCGCGGACACGCAGGCCCGCAAACCGAAAATCAAGCCCGGCTGGTCAAGCCCGACCAATCAAGAGCGGCTGGCACCCGGAACCCAGAGCGGATCGGCCCCCTTGTTGAGCGCGCGCGCCAGCACGAAGCAGTAATCGGAAAGCCGGTTGAGATAGGCCAGCGCCGCCGGATTGACCGGCTCGGCCGCCGCCAGTGCCACGCCGGCGCGCTCGGCCCGGCGCACGATGGCACGCGCCAGATGAACCCGCGCCGCCGCCTCGCTGCCACCGGGCAGAATGAAGCTGGTGAGCGGGGGAAGATCGGCGTTGTGCGCGTCGATCGCCTGTTCGAGCCAGTCGACCTGACCCGGCACGATCCGCAAGGTCATGGTGCCGGGTGCGAAATCGTCGTCAGGGCCGCTCGCGGGCGTGGCCAGATCGGCGCCAAGATCGAACAGGTCGTTCTGGATGCGCGCCAGTTCGGCGGCAACGGCAGGCGCCGGAATCGCCGCTACCGCCAGCACGGCAAGGCCCAGCGCGCTGTTGGCCTCGTCCACCTCGCCGATGGCGACCATGCGCGCATCGTGCTTGGCCCGGCGCGAGCCATCGACCAGCCCGGTCGTGCCAGCGTCCCCCGTGCGGGTGTAGATCTTGTTCAATTTTACCATGATTCTCGCCTGTTCAGTGTTTTCCGGCCACCATCAGCAATAGGATCACCACCGCGATAGCCAACCCCTGAAACTTGATGCGGTTCATCATCATGCGGTTCTGCAACAAGTGCATGTCGCGCAGGCCTTCCGCCCCCTCCCCCGATCCATCCCGCCGCACGGTGCGCGCGAATGCCATGATCCCGCGCACGAGCGACCACACGGTCAGCGCCATGAGCACGATCAGCAAGGGGACCAGAACCTGCCTCATGGCGCCAAGTCTATGGTGTCGACCAGTGAAATGCCAGCATCAAAGCGTCCATCCTTCAGCCGCCGGGCCAAGGCCACCCCATCCTCCCCGGCCAGCCTGCGTTCGGCCAATCCGGCAGCCCCACGCCGCTTGGCCAGCTTGCGCCCGTCTGGTCCCACCAGCACGCCATGATGGTGCCAGCGCGGCACCGGCAGGCCCAGCAAGGCCTGAAGCAGGCGATGGACATGGCTCGCCCGGAACAGGTCCACCCCGCGCGTCACCACGCTCACGCCATCGGCGGCATCGTCGAGCGTGGCGGCCAGATGATAGGACGCAGGCGCATCCTTGCGCCAGAGCACGACATCCCCGAACGGCAGCGGATCGGCCTGTTGCAGCCCCCGCCGTTCATCCTCCCACGCCAGCGATCCATGCCGGGCCAGAGCCCATTCCATGGCCCGCGCCATATCAAGCCGCCAGGCCACGTCCGGGGCCGGCGCAAACGCGCCGCGATACGGAAAAGATGGACGGCAGGTGCCCGGATAGACCGGACCATCAGGCCCCATCCCGTGCGCCCCCGCCGCGATTTGTGCGCGCGTGCAGCGGCATGGATAGAGCAACCCCTCCCCGTGCAACACCTGCGCGGCAGCCAGATAGCTGGCGATGCGCTGCGACTGGGGCGCAACCTCGCGCCATGACAGCCCCAGCCAGGCCAGATCGGCGCGAAACTGGTCGGCCAGTTCAGGGCGACTGCGCGCCCCGTCGATGTCCTCGATCCGCACGAGGAAAGTGCCCTGATCATCAGCAGCCCGCCCCTGCGCCACGAGCGCCGCCCAGGCATGTCCCAGATGAAGGGGGCCATTGGGGCTGGGCGCGAAACGCGTCACGGTCCGCAGTGCGGTCGACGGCAGAGGTTCTGACATGGCGCGGATGGGTAGAAGGTTTCCTCTCGGGAACAAGTGTATCCCTAAAGACACAATTGCTAAAAACGCAAAACGGCCACCCCGCCGGGTGGCCGCTTGACGTCAAGACCTTCGCCGCGATGCGGTGACATTGCAAACAAAGGCTTTATAACAAGTATTTAAAACCATTTCACAGCCGCTTGAGAGGATCCGGCCCGAAATGGCATAGTGCTGCCACCAGCGCTCAGACGAGCGTGGCAGTGAACATCGCGCCGCTGACACCAGCAGCAAGGATGAGCGGCAGCACAACCGTAGCGAACTTGCGCATGGTTTGCTCCTGTATTTCCTGCGAATAAAGTTTTTTTATAGTGCCTTCTAGGCCCTCTCCAGTCCGTCGCGCCGGCAGGGTGAACAGCACGGAGCCGCGAACTGGGGCTCACATAGGACCAGCCGGTTTTTGTACAAGTGCTATCATGCATCACACACTTGCAATAAGTGCAATTTATTACACTCAACTCGCTTGCTGTGGCATGTTTGCCACGCATAATTTAGCATACGTAACTATCTTGCACCATTTTGAAGCAAAATTGTCCAGGCCTCGCAAATACTGGACAGGCAGGGCAGCCTTCCTTATCGGCCAGCCATGACCATCCAGCCCCAAGAATCGGCCCCCGAATCGATCCTCATCGTCGATTTTGGCAGCCAGGTGACGCAGCTGATCGCGCGCCGCGTGCGCGAGGCGGGCGTCTATTCCGAAATCGCCCCCTTCACCCAGGCCGAAGCGGCATTCCACCGCATGAAGCCCAAGGGCATCATCCTGTCGGGTTCGCCCGCCAGCGTGCCCGCCGACGGCAGCCCCCGCGCGCCGCAGGTGCTGTTCGACAGCGGCCTGCCGATCCTGGGCATCTGCTACGGCCAGCAGGTGATGAGCCATCAACTCGGCGGCACCGTCGAACCGGGCGATTCGGGCGAATTTGGCCGCGCCTTCCTGACCGTGACCGAGCCTTGCGTGCTCTTCGACGGCCTCTGGGCACCGGGCGAGCGCCATCAGGTGTGGATGAGCCATGGTGACAAGGTCACCCAGTTTGCCCCGGGTTTCCGCATCGTCGCGGTCTCCGACGGCGCCCCCTTCGCCGTCATCGCCAATGACGAAAAGAAGTACTACGGCACCCAGTTCCATCCCGAAGTCGTCCACACGCCCGACGGCGGCAAGCTGATCGCCAATTTCGTGCGGCACGTCTGCAGCTGCACCGGCGACTGGACGATGGCCGAATTCCGCAAGACCAAGATCGCCGAAATCCGCGCCCAGGTGGGCGACGCGCGCGTGATCTGCGGTCTTTCGGGTGGCGTCGACTCCGCCGTGGCCGCCGTGCTGATCCACGAGGCGATCGGCGACCAGCTCACCTGCGTCTTCGTCGACCATGGCCTGATGCGTCTGGGCGAGGCCGAACAGGTCGTCTCGCTGTTCCGCAACCACTACCATATCCCGCTCGTCCATGCCGACGTCTCCGAGATGTTCCTGGGCGGCCTTGAAGGCACGACCGATCCCGAAGCCAAGCGCAAGTTCATCGGCAAGACCTTCATCGACGTGTTCGAGGCCGAAGCGAAGAAGATCGGCGGCGCCGACTTCCTCGCGCAGGGCACGCTCTATCCCGACGTGATCGAGAGCGTCTCGTTCACCGGCGGGCCTTCGGTGACGATCAAGAGCCACCACAACGTGGGCGGCCTGCCCGAGCGCATGAACATGAAGCTCGTCGAACCCTTGCGCGAACTGTTCAAGGACGAAGTGCGCGCGCTGGGCCGCGAACTGGGCCTGCCCGACATCTTCGTGGGCCGTCACCCGTTCCCCGGACCGGGCCTGGCCATCCGCATCCCCGGCGAAGTCAACCGCGAGCGCGCCGACATCCTGCGCAAGGCCGATGCGATCTACCTCGAAGAGATCCGCAACGCGGGCCTCTACGACGCGATCTGGCAGGCCTTCGCGGTACTCCTCCCGGTCAAGACGGTGGGCGTGATGGGCGACTTCCGCACATACGATTCAGTCTGTGCCCTGCGTGCGGTCACCTCGACCGACGGCATGACCGCCGACATCTACCCGTTCGACGCCAGCTTCCTGAGCCGCGTAGCAACCCGCATCGTCAACGAGGTCAAGGGCATCAACCGCGTGGTCTACGACTACACCTCGAAGCCGCCGGGCACCATCGAGTGGGAATGATCCCTCAACCTTCACAAATGCCTGGAGCAAGGCTCTAACCGCACACAGAGCCATCCAAGTTCTTCATACCGTCAGGGGCCCGTAACAGGCCCCTGACGGTATTTTTATGCCCGCCCCTTCGACGAGCCCGAGCTTGCGTGGATCATGGGTCACGCGTGGCGGCACAACGCCTATCTCTCGGACGCGACGGTAGCGTGGATGGATCTCGTCCGGGAGACCTACCA